>Ga0206855_10094_pt2 | contig 25871 bp, 24 predicted proteins | sample Alteio_BWOrgCont_51_FD_152637 | JGI IMG/M metagenome (GOLD analysis project Ga0206855, IMG submission 152637) | Enriched cells from forest soil in Barre Woods Harvard Forest LTER site, Petersham, Massachusetts, United States -... | ecosystem: Environmental > Terrestrial > Soil > Temperate forest >...
GGCTTGCGTTTTAGGGGGCGTCCGGTTGATTTCGTCGGCCAGCACAATATTTCCGAAAATCGGTCCGGGAACGAAGGTCCACCGGCGATGGCCGGTAGTGGGGTCTTCTTCGATGATGTCCGTGCCGGTGATATCGGAGGGCATCAAGTCCGGGGTAAATTGGATGCGGCGGAATACCAGGCCGAGGGTCTGAGCAATGGTTCGAACCATCAGTGTCTTGGCCGTGCCCGGGAGTCCCGTGATGAGACAATGGCCGCCGACGAAAAGCGCTGTGAGAACCTGATCCAGCACCTCTTCTTGACCGACGATAACTTGCCGAACCTGAGCAAGAATGCCGTCACGCACCGATTGAAAACGTTCGACGCGCCTTTTCAGTTCTACCGAATCCAGATTCAACGCAGCGAGTGTGGCCACTTGTCATTTTCCTTTCTGGGAGTCCTCAAGCTGTAAGAGCAATTTCTGTGCGGGGCGATAACCGGGGGCGGCCTCGAGCGACGCGAGCAAATGATCGCGGGCTTGATCCTGCTGGCCGGCTACAAAATAGGCGCGCGCCACGTCGAATTGTGCTGAGGCCTGATCCAACGGGTGCATGGCTAAAACGGCGCTGCATTCGCGCACGTCGTCCGTTGGGCTCTTCAGATCAAACAAGAGATCGCAGAGCTTCCGGTGCAGGCCTTCGTCCATCGGGTAAATATAATTGATGCTCTCCAGTGTTGCGGCAGCCTCTTTGGCGTCGCCCGCCTCTTGCTGCAGGGTTGCGGCCGCCAATTTTTCCATATTCGCTAAGGACTTGAGCGGCTGATTTTTTGTCTCCCTTGGCGATGTACGCCTCGGCCATGAATTCGTAGGGATTGGCGCCTTCCACATAATCGGGATATAGCTGGCGCACGGCGTCGCCTTTGGCGAGGACTTCGTCCCAGTTCTTGGCCTTTGCGGCTTCGGCCAGCTCTTTGAGCTTGTTGCGCCATTCGTCAAAAGAAGCTGCGCTTTTGCCGACGTCCTTATACAGCCATTCCATAAAGGCTTTGTCGAACTCCTCGGGAGACATCCCAAGATCCTGCTGGATCACTTCCGGAGTGGTTTTGAGCTGCGCGTAAGAGTGCACCATGTCCAGGATTTTGTCGTCGCCCCAGCGTTCCTTGACGTAATCCAGAATCTTTCCCCCCTGATAGTAAGAGACGTTTACCTGGGTGGGATATTCGGGACGAATGAAGCCGCGATCAAGATCGGCCACGGGAAGCAACTTTTTGTCGCGAATGGCGACGAGGATCTCCGGCGAAACCCGATCGCCCCATCCCTGAGCGACTTGCGACTCTTCGTGCACCGCAAGCCCTTCGGTAAACCAACGGGGCACACGAGAATTCGTAGCAGTCAGAATGAAAACATGGCTCATCTCATGCCACAAGGTTTCGCCCCAGTGATAGCTACCGGGCGGCCGGCCGGAGGGACTGTCCAGCGCTATCACTTCGCCGAATGTAACGCCCAACGCCCCCAGGCCGGGCATTCCCAGAGTACGCACCGCGAAATCTTCGTGATCGGGATAAAGCTCCACTTGGACGGGGCCGGGGAGCTTCATTTTGTATTTCTTTTCGTAAGTGGCAATTATGCGCTTCAACTCCGCGCGCACGTAGGGCAGCAGCAGTTCGGCTTCTTTTTTGTTCAGCTTGATGATGGTGGTGTCGTCTTTGAAAGTTACGAAATTCTTATAGCTATCGAGCAGGCGGAGGCTGTTTACAGTAGCGGCGTCGCGATAGCCATTGTCGTAGGACATCTCGAGCTGCTGCAGCGGTTCTTCCGTTTCGCCAAAACGCATCAGCTGGATGCCTAATTCGGAGCGCGCCGACCACAACCGGGGATCGGCTTCAATCGCCTTGCGGTAGTAGGCAATGCTGTCGTGGAACCGCATGTTGAGCGTCAGATGGTGCCCGACGATGGCATAGGCTTCGCCGTACGTCGGATTCACCTGCCGCACCTTCGCAAACCAGTCATCCGGAGAGCGGTCCGCCAAGACTTCAATGGTGGCATGAAGAGCCATGGCATCCAGGGCTTCAGGCGAAATTTTCAGCGCCTCGTCCGCTTCTGCCGCAGCGGCCTTCGAGTCGTAATCTTCCAGCGCCAGCCGGGCCATCAACTCGTGCGCTTCTACGAGCTTGGGATCGAGTTCAACGGCCTTTTTCGCTTCGTCGACGGCCTTATTGTCGAATCCGTCGGCGCTTACCAGCGCTAATCCTAGATAAGCCTGAGCATTCTTCGGATCGCGCTGGATCGCCTCATTGAAAAGATCCGCGGCGTCCTTATTATTAAAGCGCTCGTGCATCAGGCGGCCCCAGCGCACACGATAATTGGCGTTGTTCGCCGACTGGCTGACAGCCGTACGGAATTCGTTGTTCGCTTCTTGATACATCTCCAGGCCCCAGAATCCTTCGGCGCGGATCGCCGGCTCACGTGACTGAGTCAGGGACTCAAAGCACGAGTTAGCCTGATCACGATGCCCATGTTTCCGGAGACCTTGGCATTCTTCGGGCGTGGCCGCAAGAGCGAAGCTCGCCCCAGCTAGCACAGAGGCGAGCACCGCGACAAAAACCGGGGCTCGAAGCTTCCTATTCACTTATCGAGCTCCTGCTGCACTCGCGCCAGCTCCACGAGCGCGGCGGTGAGCTGGCTTTTATATTCGTCTTCGGGCATGGCCGCTTTTTCGTATTTCAGCTTGTCGATCTTTTGCTCGAGTTCTTCTTTCTTCGTCAAAAGATCGCGTTTGGCCGGATCGGCGGCAGCCCTCTGCGCCTGACCGATCCGCACTAGAGTGATGGTCGAAAGCAGGAGCCCTTCGTTGCCTTCAGTTGAAGGCGCGCGCACAGGATCGCTCTTGCCGGTGTCCTCGAATTGCGGATGTTCCGTGGCGAGACGCTTCTGGGACTCGTAGAACTCGGTAGTTTTGCGCTCCGCGTATTGGAACGCCTCGAGAGCGCTGATGGATTCATTTTTGTCTACGTCAGCTGCCGGATCGCGCAGGGCCTCGATCCAGTAACGCGCGAACACCGTGGCATTTTTTTCCGTGCCGCTCTTGGTCGCCGTGATGAGCGCGCGGCCCGGCTTTTTGAGCGCTGCCACCGATCCTCCGCTGGCGCTGGTGGTGTTGACGATCAGTTGCCGCTTGGCGGCGATTTTGTCACAGAGACCCGCCAATTCGCTGCCGGACATGTCCGGACCGGGCAGATTGAATTTGTACTCGGCGCCATCGAAGGAGCCGTGGCCGATGAGAATGACCACCAGATCGTCGTCGGCTTTGGCCTCACGCGCAACCGTGCCGAGAATTTCGGTGATGTGCGCGCGCGTAGCGTCCTTTCCCGAAAGCGTGTGCACGCGAAGTTCGCCGCCCGACTGCTTCAAGAGCTTGTCCAGATCGTTCGCCAGGCCCTCGAAACGCTGCTCGTAGTCCGCCTCGCCGCCCAGTCCGGCAACGGTTATGTAGTAAGTCGCGGCGCGCGCGCTTACGCCGCAGAGCAATATCGAGAAAAGGCCGAGGCTGAAAAGCCAGCGCTGTTTCACACGAGCCCCCACTTGCGGCGAAGAATCCATTCCGACGAAGGCAGCAGCAGAATCAGCAGAAAAATCGCCGGCATATTCCACAGCTCTTTGGCTTGGCGAATCGTGATGCCCGCCTCGGAATAGGGGATTTCATTGGGAAGCTTGGCGAGTTCCTGCGGTTGCCAATAGCGCCCGCCCGTTTGCGAAGACAGCTTTTCGAGCAGGTCCTTATTCTGTTCTGTATGGAAGTTCTCCGCCACGCCATCGATGCGCTGGAACATCAGCGTATCGCGGCCGACGTCTTCGTCGCCGTGTTTTGCGGATATTTCCACGGTATAGGTGCCGGGCTTTTCCGCTGTCCATTCGGCGTTGAAAATGCCTGGGGAATTGGGATCGGGCGTCATCTCCACCAGCGCCGCCGTATTCTGGGGACCCAGAAAGTGTGCCTCCACATGCGAATCGCCCAGCGGCATGTAATTCTTGTCGCGAACGTCGGCCGATATGCGCACGTGGCCATCGTCAAACAGCATGGGATTGGGAATCGACGAATAGACCCGGCCCGGAGAGTCGGAGACAAGCCAGCGCAGAAGTTGCTGCCAGAATTCTTCCTGCGATTTGTCTTCCACGGGCAGCAGCATGCGCCAGTGCCAGGTGGACGATGTGGCCATCACTGCCGTGCGTCCGCGGCCATAATTTTCCGTAGCCAAAAGAGGCAGGTTGCGGCTCCCGGCTTTCGCTTCCACCAGCACGGCGGCTCCCGGCTTCGGCGTGCCGATTTCCTCGTAATCCATCAGGGGAGGAAGTTTCTTCCAGCGGTCGATGTTTTTTGCCGGATCCTCCAGCAGACGGCAAATAATGCTCTCCGCTCCTGCCGGCGTAAGCTCCACTGTCGCTTGTTCGCGGTGAAAGGTACCCTTGCGACTGGGGAGTACCACTGGAAGCAGATCCGCCATCGACGATATGCCCCAGCCCCCATCCGCCAGCGAGTAACGCCCGCCCAGCAGCAGCAGACCGCCGCCGCGCCGGTCGACGAAATCCTTGATCAACTGCTGCTGTTCTGGCGTGAAGTAATTCGCCTCCACTGAACCGATGATGATGCCCTGATAGGGAAAGAGGTCCTCGACTTTGTTCGGGAATCCCGCCGCAAGTTCCTTCGGATCGGCTATCCCTTGGCGATAAATCTTGTTTTCGCTCGTGCGCATCATGGATGAGATTTGCACGATGCGATCATCGTCTTCCGCCCGCCGAACGAACTTGTACTCCCACCGCGGCTCACCCTCTATATAAAGGATGCGCCGCTTTTCCGACTTGACGTCCACCAGGCGAGTAAGCGCATTGTTGGCGCGGTTTTCTTCCCCGGGAAGGGGATCGATAGAAAAGGAAAGAGGTTTGGCCCCGGCCGCGCCGGCATCGAACAGCAGATTTTCCGTTTGGATATTGCCGTCGGGACCGAAAGTGATATCGCGCGTCGTGAGCACCTTAGCGCCGTCGCGCACCGCCAGGATGCCCTTGTGTCCGGAGTATCCGCGCTGGTGGAAACTGACGCTTGCGGCCAGGCGCGAATCGGCCAGCGCGCGGGGCGGCAGGCTCACATCGTTGATCTCCACGTCTTGATACTGCTCGCGGCCAAATCCCACTGTGTGCACGGGAATATGCCGGCTGCGTAGCGCCGAGATCGTATCCAGATCGATTCCACCGGAATTGTCGGAGCCGTCGCTCAGCAGCACCACGGCTCCGATCGGCAAGTCGGTAGTTTCATCGGCCAACTGCTTGAGGCTATCTCCTATACGCGTCACCGGCGCGGCCGCGTGGAGTTCATCCGGACTCTCGATGCGGTTCAGCTTGCTGTCCATCCGGTAAAGGCGCGTCTGGAATCTTTTCTGCAGACCGGAAAGCATGCCGCCCTGAAGCGCCTTGACAGCTTCTGATTGTCGCGTGGTGCCGTTTTCGTTGATTCCCATACTTTTAGAGTCGTCAACGACTACGGCGATGATGTTCTGTTGCGGCTTCAGCTCCGCGACCATGAGGGCGGGCTGCCACAGCAGAATGAGCAAGAGAGCGGCCATCGCAGTTTGCAGTCCCCAGAGAACTCCCATGCGCCAACTTCGCAAAGCAGGGAGAGTTTTGGGAATTTTGGATCGAAGCAGGAGCGCGAATCCCGCACTGGTAGCCAGAAGCAAAAAACCGAGGATCCATTTAGGCCAGTTGGCGAGCAGGACGAGTTCGCCTCTGGAGAATGCGGAAGCAGGATACTTGAATAAAAACTCGAACATATTATCCGGCGCCCAGTCGATTGTCGGTCGGTAAACTTAAACCTAACTGAAAGACGTTGCCAGCCCGAATATCGCTACATCGATTCAGTAATTTCCGCCGATATACGCTGGAGGAAGTGCGCTAGCGGGGAAGTTGTGCGCCTCGCCTTCATGCGTCGGCCCTTGAGTTTTTACGTTTAACAACATCGTCGCGCGTTGGCGAAACGCCTTGATTCCGCAAGAAAAGCTATAAGCCGGCAAAGAGCGATTTCGCCCTTAAGCCGATAAGCTATTTGTCTTGCGGAACTTTTGCCTTTCGACCAACGTGCATTCGCGCGCCGAAAAGTCCCTTAGCCAAACTGACTTTAAGATGCCGTCGTTAGGCTCCGCGGATGCCGCGGCACGCGACAATGCCCTTCGAGGGTACCAAAATGCCGCAAGCATCTCCAGCGGCAGCCTGCGAGCCCAAGGCCGGCACGGGGCGCCCTGCTCCCAAGTTTTATCGATATTATTTGTCGAGGCCGTACGACGCGTGGTCGTAGCTACCGGTCAGCTTCACAGGCAGAATTTCACCTTTGCCCCGGGACTTTGCGAACAGCGGCTCGACCACTCGCGTGACCAAGCCCTTCGGCCCGGTCGCCGTTGCCGAAAATTTCGTCTCCACCTCGAGCTGGCCATGCAAGTCGATCCGCTCATCGATGAAGCTGTATGTACCGTGCATGCTGGCATGCGCGCCCGGAACCGTGAATGACAGCTTGGAGAAATGCGCTACGCCCTCAAACAGATCGACATGCCCTGACAGGTTCCCCGGGATTTTCGGGAGAGGCTCCTTCTCGTCTGGCAGTTTTTGTCCTTGAGCACGAAGGCTGAGCTCGCTTACGCCGTGTTGCGTCTTCTCTTTGGTGAACGCGACGCCGGTCAGTTCGAAATCGCCGCCGAGCCGCACACGCTGAATAAACGGCCGGCGCCCGCCCGGAACTGTCACATGCGCCTGGAACGAAATAGGTCCGGTCATGGCTGGAGTCTGTTCCGGCGCAAGCAGACGTAACCAGTCCTCAATTTTCCCGCCGGCATCGTTCACTTGCAGCGAGGCGACTTTCGAATGAGGATTCGTTTTCCCGGCCACTTCTCCGGCAACTGCAAAGCTCGTCTTTTCCAATTCACCGCGGATGCTCTGCAGATTCACATCTCCGTTCGTGCAGTTGACCACGGCTTGAAATTGCGTGCGCAGGTGGACCGGATGAGCGGCGGACTTTACTTCGAAATCGGGCGTATCGGTTGTGCCTTGTACGCGAAGAGTTCGTGCTGGTCCCGCGAAGCTGCCTTGCGAGGACAGAGTCCCCGCAATCCCACCTAAAGAACGAAGCTTAGCGTCTCTAAACGTGTATGTCCCTGAAAGCGGTGTAGCGGCAATATCTGCCGTATCCCACGGACCGAATTGGCCATCCGCGCCGACAAGTCCGGGCGGCAGCGGATTATCGACAGTGACGTGGAACGCCGTTGGCTTACCCTGAACGAACGTGCCAAATGTAAGCCGGTGAACGTTAAATAGCAGCGGCGGCTTCTCCTTGCGGGGGAATTCGATGACCGCCCGGTCGACATCGATTTCCGCTATGGTGGTTGAACTCGCGTTGGAGCTGCCATTGGAACCCGTTTCGCTTGCGCCGGACTTTGATTTCTGCTTCTTTTGCCCCATGTCCAGTCGCACGTGCTCCAAGTGCATCACTTCGACCCGCTTACGGAATAGGCCCCGGTAATTCGCCCGGATCGTCACCTTTTCGGCGGTAAGTAACGGAGGGCCGCCGAAATTGCCGGCCAGCCGGAACTCCACTCCTTCCATCACGCAGCCTGGAGGGAAATGCGTCGCTCGAAATCCGTGGATTTGTACGCTGCCGGAAGTCGCGGTCGCCAGTTCGTCTAGCATCTTGGCCTGCGTAAAGGGCCATTTGATCGCCAGCAGAATCGCTGCAGTTGCCAATAAGGCCAGCACTGCAACAGCGCAGATGGTAAGAACTCGCTTGTGGCCCCTGCGTTTGCTGACGGGCGGTGTCGCCACCTTGGTCGCAGCTGCACCCATAACACCCAGAATAGGCGCTCGGCTCCGCCTCGCAATCGGCCTACAAATTCAAAGAAACCGGCGGTTTCCTGTATGGTGCGTGTCCGGCATGCGAAGTAGGTTACAGCCAACGGAGGTTCGTTCTCGAAGCGCCTTCCCCTGCAGAAAATGATTCTAATGCCAACTCCGATGGAGGATCTATGCTTCGGTGGTCTGCCATATTCCTGGTGATTGCTATTGTCGCGGCGGTCTTTGGTTTCGGGGGCATCGCTGTAGCGGCTGCCGGAATCGCCAGGATCCTGTTTTTTGTATTCCTCATCTTGTTTCTCGTGTCTTTGATCAGCGGCTTCGCATCCCGACATCGGATTTGAAGCCTGGTCTGACCCCATAAACATCTTTTCGCATCATCATTGCCGAAGAGCATTGCCGAAGAGCCTTTTGCGACCTGCTACGAGGAGACGCATGCCCAGCCACCCGCGTTCGCATTCGCCGTATCCGCTGTGTACCAAGTATGTTGGAGATTCAAATCGTCGCACCTGTACACAAAAGGCGCGATGGCGACCCAGCATCGCCCAATGCGCTCTACTGTTTGCCATTTTGGCCATCGCGCGCATTGCCCGCGCTGATACGGTTACCCTCGACAATGGCGACCGCCTGACCGGAACCATCGTCAAGTCCGATGGCAAGGAATTGGTCCTGATGGCGGACAAGGCCGGCTCGGTGGCCGACAAGACCGGCTCGATCACAGTACCATGGTCGGCGGTCCGCCAAATTACATCCACGGCTCCGCTCTATGCTGTCACTTCACAGGGTACGACGGTTGGGGGCGCCGTCACGACCGAGGGCACCGACCTCGTTGTCACGCCTTCGAGCGGCGCGCCCCAGCGCATTCCCTTGGCAAACGTGACCACGCTTCGCTCTCAATCCCAGGAGACACTCTATGAGCGCAGCCTGCATCCAAGTGTGCTTGAAAACTGGCAGATCGATAGTTCGCTTGGATTTGCGTTAGCACGCGGCAATAGCAAGACCACAAACTTAGCCGTTGGATTCAATGCGGTTCGCGCCACTATGCATGACAAGCTGAGTGCCTACATGGACTCCATCTACGCCTCGAGCGGGCTTGTGGTCGCCCCGGGAGTAACGGCTGGGGTCACAGCAAACGACATCCGTGGCGGCGCCATGTATCAGCACGACGTGTTCGCGCGAGCCTTTGTCTATGGCAGCGGGGATTTCGAATACAACGAGCTGCAATTCCTGAATCTGCGCTCCATTTGGGGCGCCGGTGCCGGCTACCACGTCATCAAGCAGATGGACACGACGCTCGATCTATTCGCTGGCGCCAACTACACAAAAGAAACTTACTCCACGGGAATCCGCCGTAACCTTGCCGCGCTCACTATTGGTGATCTGTTCCGCCACCAAATCGGAAAAAACACCTCGATCAACGAAACGCTGGATGTTTATCCCGAATTGAGCCACCTCGGCGAATATCGCTTAGCCCTCGATATAAGTCTGGCGACAAAAATCAAAACGTGGCTGGGATGGCAGAGTACTGTCAGTGATCGCTACATCAGCGATCCCATTCTTGGCACGGTGAGCAATGACTTGATTTTCTCGACAGGGCTCAACTTCACCTTCAGCCACTGAGGGGTGGCAATGTGAGGGGTCTCGCCGGAAGGTGACGATCTGAAACCTCCCTTTAGAGATCGGTCATATTTAAGGTATTCACTGTACGGCTTTTGGCGGATTTGAGTGAGAGAATTCCGTAGCCCGCGAGATCCTGCTCCGATCGAAAGAACCTGAGGGTAAGAGCTTATGAGAGATTTTGAGCAGCTGGAAGCCCGCTCGACAGAGCAGACGGATGTGGCCGATGCGCTCGCCGCTTGGCGGGAGAGCGATCAGCACGCACACATCGTTCAGTTTTACGAGCGCGATGACTTCATGGTGACCGAGGTAGGCCGTTTTATTGGCACGGCCATCGGAGCGGGCGACTCCGGAATCGTCATCGCCACGAAACCGCATCGGGATGGAATAGTGCAACAATTAGCATCGAATGGTTTGAATATGACCATGGCGATAGCTCAAGGACGGTACCTGGCTTTGGATGCGGCTGAAACGCTCGCGAAATTTATGATTACCGGCCAGCCTGATCAGGAGCGTTTCACGAGCGTTATCGGAGAGGTCGTCGAGCGTGCGAGAAAGGCTGCTGGCCACGAGCGCGCGCGCGTCGCGGCGTTCGGTGAAATGGTGGCTCTCCTGTGGGCGGAAGGAAAAAGAGACGCAGCAATCCGGCTCGAGCAGCTCTGGAACTCCCTGGCGGAGACGCACGCTTTTTCCCTGCACTGCGCGTATCCGATGAAAGGTTTTTCCAGCCGGGATCACAGCGAGCCTTTCTTACAGATTTGTGCGGAACATTCCAGCGTGTTGCCCGCGGAAAGCTATATGACGGTAATCGAAGAAGAGGAAAGACGGCGGGCCGTCGCTCACCTGCAGCAGAAAGCTCAGGCCGCGGAAACCGAAAATGCCTTGCGCTTGAGTGAGGAGCGCTTCCGCTTACTGGTTGAAGGAGTTCAGGATTACGCGATTTATTTCATGGATCCTCAGGGCGTGGTCGCGAGCTGGAATGCTGGTGCGCGCAGAATCAAAGGTTACACGGCTAAGGAAATTATTGGGCAAAACTTTTCACGCTTCTACACTCCCGAAGACCTCAAGCGGGGTCTCCCAGCTAAAGTCTTGCAGACTGCGCGCGAAGAAGGTCATTACGAGGGTGAAGGCTGGCGCGTCAGGAAAGACGGTTCCAGGTTCTGGTCTAACGTTGTGGTTACGGCGCTTCGAGACGACGCCGGTAACATCATTGGCTTTTCGAAAATCACGCGCGACATGACCGAGCACAAAGCCCTGATGGATCGCGTTCAGCAGCACGCCGAAGAGCTCGAAAAAGCGGAACAGAGCCTGCGCCGGCTCTCGGGTCAGTTGCTGCAAGTACAAGACGACGAACGCCGCCGCCTCGCTCGCGAGCTCCACGATGGGGCCGGGCAGCTCCTCGCAGCGCTCAATATGAATCTGGAATCGCTGCAGGAGGCGATCAAGGGTCAAATCGCTCCCAACCTGAATAATCGACTCGGGGAAAGTATTCGCCTGGCGAACCAGGTGATCAAGGAGACGCGCACGCTTTCGTACCTGCTTCATCCGCCGTTGTTGGACGAGGCGGGCCTGCCGGATGCATTGCATTGGTTCATCGGTGGCTTCATCGAGCGAAGCGGCATTCAAACGGAACTTGAAATCTCGCCGAAAGTTGCGAGGATGCCTCGAACATTGGAGATCGCGATCTTCCGCATCATCCAAGAGTCCCTCACGAACATTCACCGTCACTCCGGCAGCGCCAAAGCAAGCATTCGTCTCGCTTTAGAGGGTAACCAGATCTTGCTCACGATCGGCGACCAGGGTAAAGGAATGCCATCCGAGGCCACACCTGAAGAGCCAAACACACTCCAAGAGCTAAAGAAGAACAGAAAGCTTGGCGTGGGGATCGCCGGAATGCGCGAACGTGTTTTGCAATTGGGCGGCCAGTTCGAAGTTGCTGCCGGCAATCCCGGCACTATCATTAAGGCTGTTTTTCCGATCCCTTCCGCAGGTGAGTAGCGGAGTCGTCGGGCGGGATTGCCGTCCCGCCCTCAGGCTTGACACTGCCGAATGAAGTAGTGATTTTGTCAACCCGCCGGATAGTAATTCAAAACCCAACCGATAGGTGGCTCGTTTGAAGGCAGCTAATTCCTCTTCTCGTTCTCCTTCTTTTTATCAGACGAATTGTTGTTCGATCTGGTAGGAGTCGGATTCGACGGATGGGCATTGTTTTGGGGAGCAGCATGGACGTTGCCCGACGGTTCCGGACGAGGCGCGGCACTCCGATTTTCTGGTGCCGGCGCACTCGAGGGGCGGTTGGGCTGCTCGCTTGGCGCGCTTCGCTGCTGGATATTCGGCGCAGGCCGCTCGTTGGAGGGCGGAGCGGGGCTCGGCCGATTTTCGGGCGGCGAAGGCCGGTAACTTGGTTGCACATTCGCCGGACGATTGTTCGACGGCTGGGGAGCCGGTGTGTTCTGGGGCTGGCTGTAGGTCGAGGGCCGCTCGTTGGAAGTTGGAGCGGGATTCGGCCGATTATCGGGGGATGACGGCCGATAACTCGGCTGCACATTCGCCGGTCGATTGTTCGACGGCTGAGGAGCCGGCGTGTTCTGCGGCTGGCTGTAGGTCGATGGCCGCTCATTGGAGGGCGGAGCGGGATTTGGTCGATTATCAGGGGATGACGGCCGGTAACTCGGCTGCACATTCGCCGGACGATTGTTCGACGGCTGAGGAGCCGGCGTGTTCTGCCGCTGGCTGTAGGTCGATGGCCGCTCATTGGAGGGCGGAGCGGGATTTGGTCGATTATCAGGGGATGACGGCCGGTAACTCGGCTGCACATTTGCGGGACGATTGTTTGGTGGTTCCGCAGCCGCAGGCTGGCCTGGCCGATTAGGTTGAGCATTAGATGGCCGTGCATTCGGTGCTTCGGCTTCGCCCACTGACGGGCGATTGTTGGGCTGTACTGAGCCAGGTCGATCGTTGCGTGGCGGCATACTCACAGACGGATTGCTCGCCGGCCGATTGGGCGCAGCGTTCGCGGGGGCATTGACTGGATTTTCCGGCTGGCGATTAGGCGCACCAGGCGCTCCCGCCACTTGTCCTCGGCCGCGATTTGGAGTCCCCGGCTGGCTCGGCGCTGCTTGCCTGACGAATGGGCGCTCGACGTTCGCAGGACGAACGTTCTCGACCTCGTTGCGCGCCAGAGGCTGGCCTGGGTGCGCCGCTAACGCCGACTGCTGCCTTTCAAACGAAACGGGAGGTGGCGGCGGCGTGGTTTTTGCGACCACTTGCCGGTTTGCCACTGCGGCAGGCGGTATGGCTCTGACCTGCGAGCGTCCGGCAGGCCCCATGACGCTATTTTGCGTGGGAGCTACCGCCGCTCGCGTGGTCACCTGCGCGTTTGCAATCTGGCTTGGGTTTACTCTGACCGCGGAGCTCGCCACCGGCTGAGAATTCGTAAATGCGTTTGTGGGTACGGCAGTTACCGCCCCTGGCGCGGTCCTATTCACGTAAGTCACATTGTTCACGACGGTGGTGTTGTTGTTGACGACCGTGGTGTTGTAGACATTCGTCACGGTTGTGCGGCTTATGTTCGTATTCGAAACGTTCACCTGATTTACATATGCTGGACTGACTCGATACCCGGGAACGAACACCTCGCGCGGACCGAGCGGAAACCAGGCAACGGCCGCGCCACCGCCAATACCGATGCCCACCCCGAAGGATGGGCCGCCCACGAACGCGACCAGCGCCGGCGCATACACGGCCCTTTCATTAACAGGACCCGGCACCCAAAACCACGCTCCGCGGCCATAGGCCCATCGTCCATAATGGAAAGGCGCGTAACCCCAGGGCGCATCGTCTACCCAGGTCCAGCCCCACGGCGCAATCCAAGCCCAGTGGCCATAGTGGTAAGGAGCCCAACCGACAGCTACTGCAGTCGGCACCCAAACCTCGCCATATTCGGGATCGTGGCGCCACTCTCCATTGTCGTCGAGGTCTTCGTAGCCCACCATTTGCGGCGAGACATATCGCGCCGAGCGCGACCGCTCGTCACGGTGGTCCCTTTCCTCACACCAGTCGTCAAAGTCGTCGCGATCGCGCCGCTCGAGCTTGTCGATATCAGCATCGAGAGTATCGCTGCCGGTCAATGAGGCCCGTTCACGTGATTCGATCGTATAGCTGCGTCCGCCGCCGCTTGCCTCTCCTTTGCCGTCAATCACCTTCACAATCGTGCTGGTTCCGTCTTCACTGGCCTCCAGGCGATATTCTCCCGGCCGCAGAATGGAAAAGGCCTGGTTAGGCGTATCGACTTCGAAAATTTCGTCCCTTTCAAGGCGTCGCACGCGAATGCTGAGCGTCCCAGCGGAAAGCTGAATTTGCACCGTACGGTCATCGAGGTTCAAAAAAGAGAAGCCGGTATTACCGTCCAAGCGGATCGCCGCCGAACCGATGTGCAGTTCGGCGCGTGAATCCATATCGGCCCACAGCTTATCCCCTGTGGTCGTGGGCCGATTGATCGCGGCCGGCGCCCAATCGGATTCGCCCGCCGGCTGGAACGAAACTGCTCCGCGAAGGAAGCTCAGCCGCGCGACGCGGCCCGGCGGATCGTCACCATCGGCTGCAGCTCGCTGCGGCAAAGCGATGATCATCAAAGCCGCACACAAAATTGCACAAGCGCAGCTTAACGCCTTCATTTTAGTCAGCATGAGAGTATCCTTCTTTGAATTAAGCTCTCAAAAGGGAGACCGACCTGGTCCCGAACACAATAACATCCGAAATTAACGCTAGCCTACTGTGGACTGGGCATAGTTTGTAGATTCAGCCAATAGCGTATGGGATGCCAGCAGGGAAAACCGGGATCGTCACTCGGGAAGCGTCGACAGGGAAGGTTGGCGCGCTAAGCAGAAATAGCCGTGAAATTAACAGAAAATGTGTGACATAGGGTGGCGGGGACGACGGGACTCGAACCCGTGACCTCTGCCGTGACAAACGCGAAGTCAACCGTTGGCGCATGCAGAATCAATTGGTTAGACGTGCGGTTGTTCGGCAACCGCTGGGGCTGTCGGGCATGGCAGGCCCGCTCTTGTTCAACGATTTGTTCAACAAATTTCAGCACGGGCTTGTCTCAACCTGTCGAACATCTCGCGCCCGCCGCGTAGGTGCCTTGCTCGCCTCAGCCATCGTGCTTCTGTTGTCCTTCCCGGCTGAAGCCCGCATTCGACTCCCGAGCTTTGGATTATGCTTTCTTCCCGACCGCCTTGATTAAGGCTTGACGCCATTCGTCTTCTGACCACAGCGGGTGGCGTCGTCTACTTTCCACCATTCGTCCGAACACGATACCGGCTTCAAATGCGTTCACCACTTCTTCCGATGCATCTACCCCGATTGTCCTTTTATCCTTAGCCATCCCGCCTCCAATGCGATTCTAACGCCGTGGAGACGGAGGTCTGTCCCATTACGAACACTTCGCGTTTTTATTTACATTCAATCTTCCATGAAGCCGTTTAACCCTCCGCAGCAAGCTGGCTGTGATCTCCGAACATCTCGCGGCGTCCGCGTCAGGCGGATTCACTTCACGATCTCCTGACATCGCGGGCAATAGGTGTTCGTGCGCTGGATTCAAATCCCTCATCGAAACCCAAAGACCCCAAACCCTCAAGGCACAGGTTTGAAACGTGCTGCCGGTGTATACGGTCATGAACTCCTCCTAAGCTACTAGCGGCAGAGTAGTGAGGAGTTCGTGGTCCCGCTATCCGGTTCCTGCCTTCAAACTGAAATGGCTCAGGAGCGGTCGCGGGCGTACCTAAGTTGAAATCGTTGAAAAAGCGAGGTCTGCTTACAGTTGAGGCATTCTAGCCAACTACCGCCCTCGGGGAATTCTGGCTTTGCAGGCAGAGCCCAAGGCCCGAAGTGCTCTTTCCCTCCATCAATTTCCGAGTGATTAAAATCCTTACGACAGTGTGGACAATTTAGGACCCAATACGGCATTTCTACTATCTCTCCTTTTTGTTGGCGCGTGATTGTACGGGCAAGGTGAGACGGGGAGTTTGTGCGGATTCGTGCGAGCGCGGGTCCGGCTGCGTGCCTTACTGAATCGATGCGCGGTATCCTCAGTATTTCAGACGGATACTGCTGGCGCAAGTTGGCATCATGCCGCCACCGATTGAATCAATCCCAGCATGTACCGCTTTCGCCCAAGACGCAGCCGTTTGTGATTCAGCTACGGGAGGCGCAGGCGCGGGCGTCTGAGTGATAACATTTGCCTATGCCTAGCGTGCCTTTCGTTCGATATATGGTTGACTGCCCACACTGCAAGATGAAACAGCTTGTTCATGTTGCCTCCGGTGCGGGAGAGGCGCCCATAAGCGGCCAAATGATTCAATGTATCCGGTGCCAAAAACACTTCGCGGTGGGGGTTTTGGCTAGAATTGTAGAGGGACCGTTTCCCGTCTGAATTTACTCCAGCCTCTGAAACTGCCCGGGCAGTGAATGAATGATGCGCTTTCCAGCCTTGTCCAGTGAGCAACGGTGTGCAACGGATAGGCTCTGCCATTCCTGTAAGTTATTGAAAGAATGGCGGGGACGACGGGACTCGAACCCGCGACCTCTGCCGTGACAGGGCAGCGTTCTAACCAACTGAACTACGTCCCCACGATGTTTTGCGAAGGCACCCTAACGCAGGAAGTGTACCAATCGTCGCCCTGATCGACAACTGATCGACAACACTGCATGCATTCCACTGAGCGAGCCAAGAGATTATTGTCTGCGAACGAGATTCGCGCTCAGGCGGATTGATAGAGCTTGGTCAGCACGAATTCGCGGTGTCCCAACGCTTCCGCACAAGTCAGGCGGCCGTTGCATGTGCGGATCATGATGTCAATCAGCCGATCGCCCGCCTGATCGAGTGTCATCTCTCGCCGCAGAATACCGGAGACATCGAGATCAATGTGCTCGGCCATTGTACGCGCAGTCTTGGGATTGGCCGTCAGCTTGATCACAGGTTCTATGGGATTGCCGATCACGTTGCCCTGGCCGGTAGGGAAAAGGTGAACCACGAAACCGGCCGCGGCTTGCAACGTCACGCACTCTGCTGCTGCTGACGAAGTATCCATAAAGTAGAGTCCGGCGCGTTTTGCCGGTGCCTCCGCCGGCTTGAGCACGCCGATGAATTTCGTCTTTCGCCCAATCTTCTGGAGATTGCCGAAGGCCTTCTCTTCGATCGTGGTGAGACCACCCGCAATGTTGCCTTTGGTCGGCTGAGACTCAGAGAGATCGCTGGTTTTGTGACGCTCAATGATTTCCTGATAGGCGTTGAATACGCGCATAAATTCGTCCGCGACTTCCTTGCTGGCGGCGCGGCTGGCACACACCATTTCGGCGCCGGTTAGCTCGGAGGTTTCTCCGAAGCAGGTAGTAGCTCCGAGCGGATCGAGCTTGTCGATGAGATTGCCCACGGTTGGGCAGGAGGCCAAACCCGAAGTCGTATCGCTTTCGCCGCATTTCGTGGAGACGAAAAGTTCCTGCATCGTGCACAGCTCGCGTTGTTTTTCGGAAGCCCATTGCACGAACTCCTGCGCTTTCCGAGACGCCGCCGCGATGGTGCCAATGTCGCCGGTGCCTTCGATCGAAAAACCGGCCACGGGTTTACTGGTCTTGGCTATCCCTTCCACCACCTGGTTTGTCCACGCGGGCTCGATCCCGATGACGACGCACGCTGCAACATTGGGATTCGATCCTGTGCCGATCAGCGTTCGAAAGTGCAACTCGAGATCTTCGCCAAACTGCAGCCGTCCGTAAGGGTGCGGCAGCGCCATCGTGCCTTTGATATTGTTCGCCACCGCCTCGCAGGCGGCGTTCGAGAGGTCGTCGAGCGGCAGAATGACCACGTGATTGCGAATACCAACGCGGCCGTTCTCACGGCGAAAGCCATAAAAATCGTAGCGGCCCATTCCTACCACCTTTTCGTTTTCAGATTGTTCGTGTGCACATGCCGGCCTTTGCCGATGTCGGCCACCGCGCGGCCCACGTCGTGGCCATACTTCAAAACAGTCTCGCTGCTCTTGATATCCCGCAGTGCGATTTTGTGACCCAGCGGCACGGCGTCGAGAGCCTTCAGCGAAATCGTCTCGTCAGTCTGCATGATCCAGCCCGTCAGTTCCTGACCGGGCCGCACGTCTTCAACCACTACAACGCCGACCGTATCGGCTTTGTCATGCACAATGAATTGGGTAGCCATTCGTCCCCGCGAAAATTTACCACTCCGGATTTAAATGAGCAGCAGACCTGCTTAGAGCGCACAAGGATGGCGCAAACAGAGGTCTATCGGCAAGTGATTCTCAAGAGTGGAGTCTAGGCCGTAGTTTGTAATCGTGAGCACAACTGCGGGAGGGGCATCCTCGCACTGCGAGGACGCCGCCTACAATTGTCGATTCGAAATATTGCCGAGCAGTTTCTCCAGCAATTGACTCAGCCCGGCTCGCGAAGTGGTTGGCAGTTCGGTGAATTCGACGCCCATACCCTTGCCCTTGATCGAGCGCCTAACCACGGCCTTCCCCAGGACAGGACCGCTTGGAATATCGAATTGCACTTGAAGTATTTGGCCCGCCGGCGCTGGGTCGTCCGCGTCGATAAAAAGTCCGCCGACGCTGAGCGATGAGACGCGCGAGATATCGCGCCGGTGAGGGCCTTCCCACGAAATCGTCATTCCTCGTGTTAGGCCTACGCGCGGGGAACGCCGCCTTTCGGCTCCGCTTTTCTTCTTTGCGGTTGGGCGCGTGGCTTTCCAGAAATCTGGCCGAACAAAGGAGAATTCGATCTCTACTTCAAACATTTGGGCGTCCAGCGTCCGCGAGCGAACGACCTGAGCTTCCACGGGATCCTGTCCCGCTCCCTTGATCAGAAGCAATTTCTGTCCAGGGTTCAACGGGACGCTCAGAATAAGTGTGGCTCCCGTGGGGTTCGTAGTGATAGCCCGCGCCTCTTCGTAGAATGGATTCCTGCTCGGCCCATGGCCGTAAACATTAACGGTGACGTTTTCCGCCGCCCCGTCCGATGCGTGTTCGCCCTGTTGCAAAACTGGATTCATTGGCTCGCTCTTCACGTCCACCAGACTGTGTGCCATCGTCGTTTCCTTTCTCATTGGCTTCGGCTATGAATAAAGCAGGATAGGGGCCAATCTGTTCTTTGTAAGCCACTGTTTCTTAGGTAGTTACAGGCAGTCTGGATTGGCTAGAAATTACCCATTGTCAAATCGGGAACGTCTGTAAACGGTGACTACACTTAGCAGGTACACCGAGAGGCATCACCGCGGCTTGGAATGAGCACGAGAGTCAAAACACGGGCATATCGAAGATCCCTGGGGTGGCTGATTGGCTTACACACGCGGGATGTTTCGTTGACGAAAACACCGTGAGGGGCGATCCTGTTTGCAACCGAAGCGAACCGGAATTTTCTGGAGATTTTCTGAGGCGGTGGCATGAGCAGCATTCCACAGGGCACCTTAGCGGCGCGTCACTGCGTCTTTTGCGGTAAGCCGGTTGCGCCGCATCATTCACAGTGTCCGCATTGCCGCGAAACCGTCCCGAAAGTGCGGCTTGCTCCGGCGCCTGCCCCAGTCGCGAAGCGCAACCAGATGCGCCGCGGAATTCTCTATATGCTGTTGGCCCTTGTGATCCACTACGTGGCCCTTCGCAGCGACAGTCTAAACTTGCCTTTTTCCGTGAATCCCGCCGTTACCTACCTTACAACCATGATGTTTCTGGCCGGATTGGCCTTGACGCTCTACGGCTTTTTCACCAAAGTGACCGCTTAACTTCGCGGTCGTCCTTCAATCCCGCAAACTTGCTCCACAGTTGCATCAGGCGGTACGCTTGATCCTCGCTCGTGAGTTATTAGCTCAATTGTTCCTGTACTGCTCCGTCGCGTGCGCCAATTCGCGCGAGAGAAATTGAAGACAAATGAAGCGCTGGAAAATAGTTGTCCTGGGTGTACTCGTGGTCGTGGTCGCCGCTGCCATTTACGCGGACGTCCTGGTCCGGCATGGCTTCAGCGCTCGCGATAACCCCTCTTGGATCGAGGCGTTTGCGGCGAACCTCGCCAAGCGTCTCGCAATTCCGGCAACGTATAGGATGAAAAATCCCTATGCGCCCACTGCCGCGAATCTTCGGGAAGGAGAGGAGCATTTCGCCGATCACTGCGCTATATGTCACGCCAATGACGGAAGCGGCGACACGCTCTTTGGAAAAGGACTCTATCCCAAGCCTCCGGATATGCGCAGCGCTGAAACCCAGAACAAGAGCGATGGCGAACTCTATTACACAATCGAAAACGGAGTACGCTTGAGCGGTATGCCCGCGTTCGGTCCCGGCGCAGTTCCTACCTCAGGTGACCAAGGCGCCGGCGACACTGAGAACTGGAAGCTGGTGCTCTTCATTCGCCACTTGCCTCAAATCACTTCCGAAGAACTTGAAGAGATGAAAAAGCTGAACCCCAAAACCGAAGCGGACCGGGCCGAGGAGCAGCAGGAAGACGAATTTCTAAATGGCGGTAAAGTTCCGGCTCCCGCCGCCGAAGGCCATCACCACTAGATCGCTCCAAGGCACTTTTTGCACCGATTTAACGCTCCTTAACGGAAGCAAGTGGATATGATTCCCGCGAGTTTGGGCGCAGCGGAGTACCGTCTGCCTGAAGGCCGTAAAAGTTCGGAACGCCGGCTCTCGATCACGGCTAGGAGATTCGAAAAAGTACAACGTTGGAACTCTGGAAATTATGCGGTATAAGAACGCCGGCTGGGCAGGCCGGTTAGTCTGATTCGTGGTCGCGTAGCAAGGAGGTGACCAAAATGTGGGAGGCACTGGAACAAACGGGGTGGGTAAAGACCCTGGGCAGCACCGGTTGGATGTACTCAACAGTGTCCGTGACGCATTACTTGACGATGTTCTGGTTCATCGGATCCGTTGCCGTAGTGGACCTGAGGGTTATGGGTCTTGTGGCACGCAGGCGCGGCGTCGGAGAACTCGCCGAGCAGCTTTTCCCCTGGGCTTGGATCGGATTTACATTCGCGGTGATTTCCGGTTTCCTGATGTTTGCGACCGACGCCGGCGATTGGGCGCCTTCCAAAGTATTCCACGTCAAGTTGACGCTGATCGTTGTCTCGGCGCTGTTTGCCTTTATCGTTCAGCGCGGCTCGCGGAAATGGGCTCTCGATCCCGAGATACCTCGGGCCGCGAAGATCATTGCGCTACTTTCTTTGTTGCTGTGGGTTGCGACGATTCTTTCCGCGTCTGAGATTCCCGCCCTGGAAGGGCTTGGCTAAAGCTTTTCCGCGCTTCAGCGGCAGAAAAGGATAGCTCCGATGCATGACACGCTGGTGGCGTTCGCGAAGTGGTTGGAGGGCACGCCTTGGGGATTGATGACGCGCGAGTCGATATGGGCGTACCCGTTCGTGCAGTTGATTCACTTTACCGGCCTCTCGATTTGGTTGGGAACTAATTTCGCTCTGGACCTCCGGCTGTTGGGAGTAGGCAGCCGCCGCGCGACCGCCGCTCAACTCGCCCAGGAGCTCTTCGCCTGGAATTGGATCGGCTTCGCCATTGTTCTCACCGGCGGATTCATGCTCTTTTCTGGAATCGCGACGGCGTTTATCGGAAACATAGCATTTCAATGGAAGCTGGGCATGTTTGTTCCGCTCGCGCTGACGTGGCACGTCGTCGTGCAGCGAAAAGCGCGAGTTTGGGGCCAGACAAGCGACACGCCCGGAATTGCCCGGTTTGCGGCGCTCACTGAAATTCTGCTTTGGATTTGCGTCATTACGGCAGCCGTGGACATTCCGAACCACTAAGTGAGAGCTGCAAACGGCGAGCAGGAAATCCATCTCATTCGGGAAAAGCGTAAAGTGACACGCGCCTGCTATGCGCGTAGAATCAAAGCAACAAGAGGAGACGCCAAATGAAACTCCGCGCCCTGATTCTCGTCGCTTGCATTTCGCTGATTACTGCCGCGGCTCTGGCCCATGGTGATGAACAGCACGTCATCGGCACTGTGGCGAGCGTAACCAAAGATTCCATCACCGTCAAAACTTCGGCGAACGCCCTTGTAACTGTCGGTGTTGTTCCCCAGACCACGTTTAGCAAAAATAAGGCTGCGGCCAAGCTTTCCGATTTGAGCGTCGGCGATCGCGTGGTGATTCACGCCAAAGAGCCCGCCGAAGGCAAGCTCGTAGCGGACACGGTCCAATTCAGCGCTCCTGCGGCGAAAGCGGCTCCCGCCGCCGCGAAGTAAGCTCGCTCCCGCGCGCGCATTTTGCAATAGCGCCAGCTTTAATCAAGGCCGCGATGTCTGCGCGTCATCCAAACCTTTATCGCCCCCATTTTTATCGACTGTCAGCCTGCTGCGCACCTTCTGCCGCAGTGCCACCTCGCTCGGCTTGCCCCCGCTTCGTTTGAGCCAATCCTCGAGTTCCGCTACCCGAACGTTGTAAAACGTCGATTCGCAAACTTCCACACGCAATGTTCCCGTGTCCAGCGATGCCTCGCGGCTCCAATCGCTACGCCGGAATTGCTGAAGAGCGACTGCGCCGGCTTCGTAAAGGCTCGCCGCCAGAACGTCCGCGACATGCTCGACGCCTTCCTCATCCCGGAAGCTCACCAGGCATCTCCGCGGTTGACCCATGGCGGCAGCATACCACACGTATTCGCTTTGTATTCGCCTGTTGGTGGGTATTCGCTAGGGAAATTGCTGGGTGCTGCCCTTAAGTTCCAGTAACGGATTCAGGGTAGTACAGCGCCTTAGCACCGCTGGATGACGATTGCCGGGTATTTCTATCGGCTTAGGCATGGGTGACGATAGAAGCTGCTGTGCAGGGAAGACAATCGATTTGGAGGCTTACATGAAATTCAAGATTGCCGGAGCAATGTTCGCGTTAGCACTTATGTTCGGCACCGCACGCGCGCAAACAGACGATACAACGAAGAAGGAGACCCATAAGAATGTGCGCACAATGACGGGCTGCCTGCAGAAGGACGGAGATGAATACCAGCTGCTCGCTAAAGACGGCAGCACTTGGGAAGTGAAGAGTGACAGCATAGATTTCGCGAAACACGTCGGCCACACCATTACAGTGACCGGCGCGGTGCAGAACGCGACTCTACACGGCGCTAAGGAAGATACCAAGGCCGAGGCCAAAGAACACGGCGTTGGCAAAAACTCCACTGAACACGGTCACATGACGGCCACAAATCTCAAGATGGTCAGCGGAAGTTGCGAGAGGTAGCGTAAGCAATCCCCCAACGAGCATTTTACAGAGGAGGACATATGAACTGGGATCAAGTTGAAGGGAAGTGGAAGCAATTCAGCGGTAAGTTTCGCGAGAAGTGGGGCAAACTGACCGACGACGATTGGCAAGTGATCGGCGGTAAGAAGGATCAACTTGTCGGACGGATCCAGGAGCGCTACGGCGTCGCCAAAGAACAGGCGCAAAGAGAAGTGGACGACTTCGTGCGCTCGATGCCGGCAGAGGATTTCGGAACGCAACAGGCAACCTCTGAGCCGGGGAAGGCGCGCCGGGCGGGCCAACAGTAAGCTCGTAATGCCTTGACCTCGGATGCTGTGGCCTCCGACCGTCAACTCAAAGGGCTACTCGTACAAAGCGAGTAGCCCTTTCCATTTTGAGACTACGGCCCACGCGCCGAGTTCACAAAAGGTGTGGCCAAGCGACTCCCGACGCGCGTATATATCCTGGGGTTGGTGGTGCGCATCACACAATAAAAGAGCCGCGTGCAGGAATCGGAGGCACGCTGCCGCTTACAGGTCATAGCAAGGTCAAAACCAGGTCAAAACGTCGTAGCAAGGTCAAAACGTCGTAGCAGGGTCAAAACAATGATGCGAAATCGATTTTCGTGGGCCGGCCGCCCTGCAGTCTATGTTGCGCTCTGCCTCTTGGCGGGGCTGGCCTTCGCGGTCGCACCCGCGCCTGATTTTCCCGATCCGGGGCATGCTCCGATGAGCCGTGCGAAGCAGGAGCAGCTCGGATTGCAGGCCGCCGCCCAGGTCTATCAACAGATGCCGGTGTTGCCCGATTCGAGCCCGGAAACACAATACATCCAGGCATTGGGCAAACGGCTCGTTGCGGTCATTCCCAAAGACCGCACTTGGCCATACCAGTTCCACGTTTTGGCACAGAAGGAAGTCAACGCCTTTGCGCTTCCCGGCGGGCCCATGTTTGTGAACATAGGCACGATCACTACGGTCGACAATGAGGCCGAACTCGCCGGAGTTATGGCCCACGAAATGGGTCACGTCTATATGCAGCACTCCGCAAAGCGACAGCGACAGACCGAGGTTGTCGACGTCATCGGCGCCCTAGCCGGAGTTGTCGGGGGCTCTGTGGCAGAGACTGGCGTCCAGCTTAGTGCCGGTACGCTCTTACTGAAATACTCGCGAAAGGACGAATCTCAGGCTGACGCATTCGGCGCTATTGTCTTATGGAAAACGCAGTACAACCCAATGGCGCTGGCTGACTTCTTTCGAAAGTTGCAGGCCAGCACCAAGAACGGCCCTCAGTTCTTGAGCGACCATCCCAATCCTGGTAATCGCGAACAGGCTATCCAGAATCTCGTGCGCAGTTGGCCTCCGGAAAACTACAAGCCGGATAGTCCGGAATTCGCCAGCGTCCGCGCGCACGCCGGTAGCGTGCATGCCTACACGGCCCAGGAGATCGCGGCCGGCGCCAAAGACGGCCGGTGGAAGGCAGAGAATGTAAAAAACGGCGCCGTACTCGCCGGCGCCTCCGCGAGTGGCGGCGGAGCCCCTTCGGTTCCGGCTGCGCCCATCTCTGCCATCCAGCCGAGTGGGAACTTTCAGAGCGCTAATGTTGACGGCGTCACAATCGACCACCCGGATAACTGGCAAGTCATTCCCGGCCAGCAAGGTTCCGCGACCATAGCGCCGCGCGCCGGCGTCTCTGGCGGAGCCGTGGCTTACGGTGTTGTGATTCAAGCCGTCAGCCTACCGAACGGATCCGATGGGAACCCTCAGCAGCTGACTTCAGCGATTGCACAGAGTCTCCAAAGCGGCGACCTGAATGTGAAGCAGAATGGGAATATAGAGACGATCACGGTCGGCGGCATGCCTGCCGGTAGCCTTCAGCTTACGACCGTTTCACCCATGCCCGGCCCTGACGGGAAACCGCAGCCGGAGCGCGATTGGCTCGTGGCCGTGCCGCGCGGCGGCGGAAAAGCGATCTACTTCGTCTTCGTCGCCCCGCAAGCCAACTTCGATCAGCTAAAGCCCACCTTCGATCGCATGCTCTCCAGCATCCGGTACTAGGCGCGGCTCGAGCTATTTCCACCGACCGTTAGCTCGGTTGCGTCGGCGACGGCATTCGACTCCTTTACATCGGCGCCATTCGCGGCACCTGTCCTCTCCGCCTGTCGGTACGGCCGCCGAAACTTCTTCCGCAGCACGCGGTTCCACCACATCAATGCGCCGGTAACGGCCGAGATTCCGGGAACGAGCCCAAAGATCGTCCAAAGCGACTCGGTCAACGTGTTGAATCTGCCGAAGTGAAGTTGAGCGATCCAGGAAAGAAATAAGCCCGCAAAAAGGTGAACGCCGGGGCCGAAGAGTGCGGGAAAGCAAAAATAGACGCCCGAAATTCCCCAGATCATTACAAAAAGCCAGCACCAGAATCCGATGGCGCTATGCAAGTCCCAATTGAGCCGGGGGAAATGCGCTTTCCAACTGACCGTCGTGCTGCGCCGCCAATCCTTGATTCCCGGCCACCAGAGAATAGCCCCGGTTAGCGCAAGTACGGTAACAACGCACGAGCCGATGCCATTCACGTACCGGCCGGTACGCCCGCCGAGCAGATTGTCGTGCAAATCGGCGAGCCAAATCAGAATGCGCTCAACCGCCGAATGAGCATTGCCCAGATCTGCGCCGGTATATGGATCGAATAGCCGCTCGATTCGTTTGTGAGCGAGCTCCAGGACGACGTAGTCCGGTGCATCCGGCGTCGCTGCCTCGCGCACGTTATCCACTTCATACGACGGATAGGCTCGCTGCGCCTGCTCCGCCAATTCGTCCACGCTCATCCGGCGCCCGGCGTAGGCCATAACCACAACCTTGCGCGAGAAGCTCCTAGTAAGCTCGTGTCGAAAGACGAGTGCGCTGCCGGAGATGCTGATCGCCACGACATAAATTCCGATTCCGATCCCCGCCCACAAATGGACCTGAAAAAAGGCTCTCCGAATCCACAGCCTTTGCGGGCGCCGAACCCATTGCTGCCAGGGCGTCATTTCCTGTCCGGTGACTTGAGCGCACATCTTTAATTCGAATGAATTCCGTGCCGCTGGTGTGAGCTGGTTCGCCAGTATAAACCGTCTGGCCCGCGATAGCCTTCGTCAGCGCCC
>Ga0206855_10109_pt1 | contig 25496 bp, 25 predicted proteins | sample Alteio_BWOrgCont_51_FD_152637 | JGI IMG/M metagenome (GOLD analysis project Ga0206855, IMG submission 152637) | Enriched cells from forest soil in Barre Woods Harvard Forest LTER site, Petersham, Massachusetts, United States -... | ecosystem: Environmental > Terrestrial > Soil > Temperate forest >...
TGCAGTAGAAGTACCAATGACAGAAGACCACCCTTTTAATAATAAGAATTTTTACGGAGCCACCAAAATTGCCGGTGAAGCAATGTGCACTGCCTATAACGACAGGTACGGATTAAATGTTATAGGATTGCGCTACATGAATGTATATGGACCTGGCCAGGATCAACACGCTGTATATAGCGGTGTGGTGCCCATTATGCTGAATAAGATTGATGCCAATGAATCACCCACTATTAATGGTGATGGCAGCCAGGCCTATGATTTCATTTATGTTGAAGATGTTGCCCGCAGCAATGTGGCCGCGCTTAAAAGCGATATAAACTTTGGCTATTATAATGTTGGAACAGGAATACAAACTACTATTAAAAAACTATGCGATACCATTTTGTCTTTAAAAAATTCAGCATTAACTGTAACCTATAAACCATATAGCGCTGATGATGCCAGGGCATTGGTTCAAAACCGCATAGGATCTCCGGTAAAAGCTGAGAAAGAACTGCGATTTAAGTACACTTATTCCCTTGAGCAAGGGCTTACAAGGCTTATAGAATGGAGAAACAAAAGCACTTTAAAGATATTTAACTGATTATGGAAAAAAGAAATATTTCTATTTCTCTTCCCTCAATGGGCCAGGAAGAATGGGAAGCTGTGAAGGAACCTATTTTTTCAGGCTGGATAACCCAAGGACCAAAAGTAGCAGAATTCGAGAAGTTATTTGCGGCACGACACAAGGTAAAGCATGCACTGGCTGTATCTAACTGCACAACGGCTCTACACCTTGCATTGGTGGCGCTCGGTATAAAAAAAGGCGATGAAGTTATTGTTCCTGCATTCACATGGATATCAACAGCCAATGCAGTATTATATTGCGGAGCAAAACCTGTATTTGTAGATATTGACCTGAAAACTTTTAATATTGACGTTACCCAAATACAGCGCAACATAACAAAACATACCCGGGCAATTATTCCGGTTCATTTATTCGGGCTATGCGCTAATATTGATGAAATAAAAAAAACAGCCCCCCAACTTAAAATAGTTGAAGACGGAGCATGTGCGGCAGGGGCCGCAATAGGAGACAGACCCGCAGGCAGCTTGGGAGATATAGGCTGCTTTTCGTTCCACCCCAGGAAATCGGTAACAACCGGTGAAGGAGGAATGCTAACCACAAACGACGATGCCCTGGCTGAAAAACTAAACAAACTTAGAAACCATGGTGCCTCTATTTCGGAGGAACAGCGCCACAAGGGGCCTAAGCCATACATACTGCCTGAATTTGAAATGGTGGGCTACAACTATCGTATGACCGACATTCAAGGTGCCGTTGGAGTTGTACAGATAAAAAAACTTGACACGTTTATAGATGAACGTAATGAATGGGCGAAGTACTATGATAAAGAATTAAAGGACATTCTCTGGCTAAAAACACCCTTTGTCCCCATATCCTATAAACATGGTTGGCAGTCGTATGTTACTTATATTGACCCTCCTAAATCTCCTATACCAAGAAACGATATTATGGAACACTTGCAACAAAAAGGTATAGCCACAAGGCCTGGTACACATGCGGTACACATGCTTGATTACTACAAAAGAACTTTCGGATTTAAACCCGAAGACTTCCCGAATTCACGCGATGCAAATAACAACTCTATGTCAATTCCATTGCATAACAGAATGACCAAGGACGATTTTTGGTATATTATTGAAACACTGAAAAACATCAGATAATTGACTACTACCGAATTATTTCAGGACATATTTGAAACCAATGTTACAATAACCGGAAACCTGGTAGAGGGCAAATCGCATTCTGCTTTTTCAAATCAGCAGCAAACAAACGAAATGTTCTCTGAAAAGTGGAAGAAAGTTGAAGCAAAAGACAACCTTGCTGCTATGGAAGATTTTCAGAAAAACTGGTATCTTACCCTTTATGGCTTTAAAAACGAAGAGGAACTGGCTTCATTCCTGGCCGCAAAAAAAATCATAATTGATGCAGGTTGCGGACTTGGTTACAAGGCAGAGTGGTTCGCAAAACTATCACCTGGTTCTACAGTAATCGGTATCGATTTCTCCGAAGCAGTTTATATTGCTGCCCATAAATACACTTCGGTTCCCAATCTGCTCTTTGTACACGAAGATATTGCAAATACCAACATAAAAAAGGGCATTGTTGACTATGTTTCCTGCGACCAGGTTATTCATCACACCGAAAACCCTGGGCAAACTTTTGCACATTTATCAGAACTGTTAGCTCCACGGGGAGAACTGGCATGCTACGTATATGCGAAAAAGGCATTGCCGCGTGAACTATTAGATGATTACTTCAGGAAAGCTGTACATAATTTTTCCAAGGAGCAATTATGGGAGTTTTCGAAACAAATGACCGAACTGGGAAAACGCCTTTCAAAACTTGATGTTAAAATAAACTCTCCCGATATTCCCCTGTTAGGTATTAAAGAAGGAGAATATGATATACAACGTTTCATTTACTGGAACTTTATGAAATGTTTCTGGAGAGAAGACTGGAGTACAGAATTATGCGATTCAACGAATTTCGATTGGTATTCCCCCAGTAACGCAGCCAGATATAGTGTTGAAGAATTCAATATATGGGGAACCAATAATAACCTGGTAAAAGTTTTTTCTCACACTGAAGAAGCTTGTCATACCGGAAGATTTAAAAAAATATAGTTATGTGCGGGCTGGCAGGAATATTTAATATAACTGGTGAGCCGGTATCCATTGATACCATTAAAACCATTACCGAGCGTATTGCACACCGCGGGCCAGATGGTGAAGGATACTTTACTGAAAACAATATTGCATTAGGTCATAAAAGATTAGCCATCCTGGACATTTCATCGAAAGGCAGTCAACCCATGTTGTCAAAAAATGGTGAATGGGTAGTGGTTTTTAATGGCTGTGTATACAATTACCTTGATCTGAAAATTACTCTGCAAACATTGGGGCATTCCTTCGTTTCAACCAGCGACACAGAGGTTATTACCGAAGGCCTTGCTGAGTATGGCCCTGTATTTTTTCAGAAATTAAATGGCATGTTTGCCATTGCAGCCTGGAATAAGAGGACAAAAGAATTATACCTGAGCCGCGACAGGTATGGTATAAAACCACTGTACTACTGGCTTACTAAAGATAAACTTGTATTTGCTTCAGAAATTAAAGCTATACTGGCGCATCCCGATTTTAAAACTGAACTTAATTATGAGGCACTAAATGAATATTTCACATTCCAGAATCTTTTTCGGTATCATACCCTTTTTAAGGGAGTTACTATGCTGCCCCCGGCAAATACCGTTAAAATAAGCCGAACGACTGAACTGAAACATAAATCATGGTGGGACTACGATTTTTCAAAGCCTGATACCACAATGAGTTTTGAGGATGCAAAGGAAGTTACCAAGCAACTTCTTGAGAAAGCTGTAGCAAGGCAAATGCTTTCAGATGTTCCTCTTGGCTCATATCTATCCGGTGGTATGGACTCTGGCTCAATTACCAGTATTGCCACAAAACATATTAAACGCCTAACCACATTTACTGCCGGCTTCGATATGTCGGAAGTTACAGGTGTGGAAGCGAACTATGATGAAAGAAGGGATGCCGAATTGATGTCGAACCACTTTAAAACAGAACACTACGAACAGGTTATTAATGCGGGTGATTTTGCATGGTCATTGCCCCGTGTAGTTTGGCATTTGGAAGATTTAAGAGTAGGCATGAGCTATCCTAACTACTATATAAGCCGCCTTGCTTCCAAATTTGTAAAGGTATGTTTACAGGGAACAGGAGGTGATGAACTTTTTGGCGGGTACCCTTGGAGATACTATAGTGTTTTTAAATCACTGGATAAAAAGGAATTTTTTGAAAGTTACTACAGCTTCTGGAAGCGCCTGGTACCAGATGAAGAAAAATGCAACCTGTTTACCGATTCTACTTCAAGGCAAATAAATATAGAACGCCCGAGAAAAGATTTTGAAGATGTATTTCTGTTCAACAAAAAGCTCAGATACGATACTCCCGAAGACCATATACAGAATAGCCTTTATTTCGAAATAAAAACCTTTCTGCCCGGATTGCTTTTAGTCGGAGATAAGTTATCAATGGCCAACGGCCTTGAAGAAAGGTACCCCTTTCTTGATAACGATTTAGTGGATTTTGCACAGAAAATACCTGTAAAATTCAAACTTGGAAATCTTGAACAATACAAGGCAGAACAGAAAGCCCATGCAGGTAACAGGAAACTTTCCTATACATCATATGACGACGGAAAGAATGTTTTGAGAAAAGCCATGAAAGAATATTTACCAGAATCAATACTTAACAGGAAAAAACAGGGATTTTCTGCCCCTGATGAATCATGGTATCGTGGTGAAAATGCTGCATATATTAAAGATTTGCTGCTTCACAGCAAAACAGTTTCAACTGAATTTATTCGGAAAGAATATATTAAAAAAATTATTGATGAACATTTAAACAGAAAATATAATCACAGACTACTCTTATGGTCGTTTATGTGTTTTGAATGGTGGTGCAGAATATTTCTTAACGGTGAAAAAGTAAAATAAATGAAAGTGTTAGCGTATTTTATTCAAAGGCTTTTTCATAGCAGGCGTGAAACTATACGAACTGAATATAAAAGGGTTCTGCCGTTACCCGAATTGTTAACCGACAGGTGGGAAAAAGCAAAATACCTGAAATTTGGAGAAGGTGCAAGTATATATGACAGCGCCCTGGTATTTGGAGAAGTAAAAGTGGGCAGTAATACATGGATTGGGCCATATACAATACTAGATGGAACAGGTAAATTGGAAATCGGCAATAACTGTTCAATTTCTGCAGGTGTACATATATACACACACGATACTGTAAACTGGGCTGTAAGCGGTGGAAAGGCACAATATGAATATGCTTCGGTAGCAATTGGCAATAATTGCTACATAGGGCCAAATACTGTTATTGCCAAAGGCGTAACCATTGGTAATGGATGTATAATTGGGGCTAATAGTTTCGTAAATTCTTCTTTCCAGCCAGGCTCTAAAATTGCAGGTAATCCGGCAAAACAAATATGAACTTATTTACTGTTGATATAGACTGGGCACCTGAAGAAGTTATTGAAGATACGCTTCGGTTATTTGAAGAATATCATGTACAATGCACCATTTTCGCAACCCATAAATCTTCAATAATAGATGGCTGCAACCGAAGAAGATTTGAAATAGGAATTCATCCTAACTTTAACCCGCTTCTTTTTGAAGGCCGGCATAGTACAACTGACACTATCCTTCAAGATATATTAACCCTCTACCCTGAGGCAAAAGGTGTTAGGTCACATTCCCTAACGCAAAATTCCTATTTCGTTTACAAGTTTGCAGAAATGGGCTTAAAATACGATGCCAACACTTTCCTGCCTTATTGGAAAGATATTAAACCATACCGAATGTGGAATAATTTTATGAGAGTACCGTATAATTGGGAAGATGATATTCATTTTTTATATAAAAAAGATTACCGGGACTGTGAACTTGATTTAAACACTTCATTGATTAATATATTTGGATTTCACCCAATACATGTTTACCTTAATACCGAATGTGAAAACCGTTACCAAGAAGCCAAGAAAGATATTAAAAACCCTGAGGCGCTTTTAAAACACAGAAACCTAAAAACTTACGGCACCCGCAATTTTCTTATATCATTACTTACCGAACAACAAAGGCAAAGAAACGAAAGTGTTAAATTGATTGATATTTTGAATAGTTTTTGAAATTCAAATACACCAATGGCTAATTACAATATAAAGATTCTTGATATTGCTGATGACAAACACTATCATACCTGGAAGCATTTCATAGAAACAGCTAATGGTGCCACTATTTTTCATAACCCGGATTTTTTAAAGTACCATAAGAACCGGTTTAATGAGTTACATATCGGTATTTATAAAGGCGAAGCACTTCATGGAATTTTACCCTTAGCGATTATTGAGGATAAAGATCAAAAACTTGCGGCCTCTCCGTACGGAGCCTCATACGGAGGATTTTTATTCCAAACAATTCCAGACTACAAGGAATCGAAAGATATTGTAACTTTATTTGTTGACTTTATAAAAACCACAGGTGCAAAAGGGGTTAAAATCACCCCTCCCATATATCCGTTTTTTAATGCCTATAGTGATGTTTTCTACTTTTCCATGCTTGAACATGGATTTAGAATTACAAATTCAGACATTACAAGTATGGTTAACCTTCTACTCATTGATCCGGGCAACAACGTTTTTACTTCAAGAGCACGTAATATGTTCAGAAAAGCGGGAAAGCTTGGAATCGAAGTCACTTTGAAGGATACACGACTTGATAATTTCTGGGGCTTAATGGATAAAACGTTTGCACGGCATAACAGAAAACCAACCCATACATTTGAAGAATGGAAATGGCTTACTGAAAATTTGCCGGGTAGTGCTTGGTTCGACATTGCGTATTACCAGAATATACCAGTTGCAGGAGTGGGGCACTTTAAAATAAATAACCTGTGTGATTCGTCATTTTACTTGTGCAGTGATGATTTGCACGCGGACAAACAAGGGTTGAGCATGTTGGTTTATGAAACTCTGCTACAAGCAAAAAAAGAGGGGTTTAAATGGTTCGACTTCGGTACCTCCTCGGTAAACATGGTAGGAAGAGAGAATATTTTTAAATTTAAGGAAAGTTTTGGGGCAACAGGGATATTCAGGCATAATTACTCATTTGTATTATGATATATATATATCCCTATAAGCACTTAAGAAACAATGCCTTGGTTGGTTATAAAAAGGCATCACTTTCTTCCGATTTTTTTTGGCAAGGTAGGGAGCATTTATTTTTCCCTACCGGTAAAACGGCCATTCATCATACCATGAACCTGCTAAAGCTTAAAAGAGAGGATGAAGTATGTGTTTTTACAAGCACCGATGAAAATTACGTTTCTACTTGCGTAACAGGCCCCATATTTAATTATTGCAAGGTCTCCAGGGTAGTTACTCCGCAAACAAAGGTCTTCTACATAATTCATGAATTTGGCCTACCCCACCCCAAAACAAAAGAAATAGTTCTTGAAGGAAAAAATAAAGGCATACCTGTTATAGAGGATTGCGCTCATACTTTCGATTCAGAAATTGATGGAAAGCTTGTCGGTAGTTTTGGTGACTATGCCATTTATTCAATTCCTAAACATTTACCCACAGAAATTGGCGGCATTCTTACAGGTAAACGGTTGAATGCCGATACTGAGTACTACGGCAAAACAACCGCTAACGAAGTAGAACAGGAGTTCCTTAAGTATATTGAATATCTCCCCGCATTTTCTGAGCAAAGAAAATGGGTATATACTGAATTCAAGAAGGTTTTCAGGGAAAATGGTATTCGTTTCCTTGAATTCCCGGTAAACTCTACCCCCTATTTTGTTATATTTGAGTCAAGTAACTTTAAAGAGATTTATCAGAAGATGAGTATAGATACTGTTGAATTGGCAAGGATCTATATTAAGAACTGGGTAGCTATTCCAACACAACCATTGGCAGGTAAAGAAGATATTGATGCAACTATTGATAAAATGAGCATTTATTTGAAAAACAGGTAGTATTTATATTTCAATACAAACTATGGAAGCCGATACGTTTAATTTCAAATATGATATTCTAAAAAGCTATTTCAAAAAAGCAATAGATGCCGGTTATAAGATAATAACATGTAAAGAGTATGCCGAAACCAAATCTGCTTTATTACACTCAAAGGTATTTGTAAACAGAATTGATGTTGATACTTCAGTTAGAAAAATCAAAAACCTGTCCGATATTTTTAATCAGCTGGGTATAAAGGGCAGCTTTTTTTTGAGGTTACATGGAGATGAGTATAATCCATTCTCCTTCGAAAACTATAGAATTGTTTGCCAATTAATAAAAGACGGACATGAAATAGCGTATCATTCGGAAATTATAGATCAATCAGTAATATGGAATGAAAGTGCAAAAGATTGCTTAGTAAGGGATGTAGCTGTTCTTGAAAAAATGTTCAATATTAAAATATCAGGAGTTGCAAGCCATGGAGGTATTACAGGGCTTAACAATCTTGATTTCTGGAAGGAAGCAAAACCATCTGAATTCGGATTGTTATATGAAGCATATGATAAACAACCTGGGTTCAATTTATTTCATGAATCGCTTTACGTATCTGATTCTAATTACAAATGGAAAAGCTACTTAAAAGGTACACTTACGAGCACTTCAAATAAAACCCTAGGTGATTATATAGATGAAGGACATCAACGTATTTACTTAAATATTCATACAGACACTTATTATTTTAATCATATTTACGAATAAAACAACTTATTGATAACATTATTTCCCCAATGAATTTTTAGATTTGTATTTGAAAATCAGCACTTTAACAAAAAGGCCTTATTAATACAAAATACTAAATATCAACTGAATGAATATAGGCGCACATATCAAAAACATGAATGAACAGGGTTATACCGTTATAGAGAATGTTATTTCCCCCGGTGATTTAAAAGAAATACAAATAAAATTTGAAGAACTTATTGAAAAATACGAATCAGATTTTGAAAAGCTACGTATCAATGAAGTAGATGCGGGTATTATACGGTGTATGGTAGGCAGAGGTGAAATCTTTGAAAAGTTTTTCTATGTATCTGAGGTGGTAGAAGTTGCAAAGGCCATACTGGGTAATTTTATTCATTATTCTTTCAATGGAGTTTATACCTCTAAAAAATTCAAACATCCTGCGTCTGTTTTTCATACTGATGTTCCGGTTTGGACAGATAATGTTGCTTTGAGTATTAATAATTTTTACCTGGTTGATGATACAACTGAAGAAAATGGTGCAACATGGCTTGTTCCCGGCTCTCATCTCCAGGAAAAACCATCTGATGAATTTATTGAAAAGAATAAAATTCAGGCTACCGGTAAAGCAGGTTCCGTTATCATGCTGCATTCAAAGCTTTACCATGCAAGTGGAATAAACCACACAGATAAGCGCCGTAAATGTATGGTTAATCTTATGCGAAGATCATTTATGAAACCGCAGTTCAACTGGCAGAAAGTAATATCACCCGAAATGGCGGCACGCATGAATGAAGACACGAAGAGGTTGTTTGATTTTTACACATCACCCCCTAATTCACCAGAAGAATATTATGCGGAAGGTATTCGCAGAAGAGATGCTGCACTAAAGCAGAAGAATAATAATACGTACTAAAAAAGAATGGAAACAAATAATTTGAATCAAATATCTGCAAGCTTAAAGCATGGTAAAAACCTGCAACTTGGAACATTTGTAATAATAGAGGATGATGTAGTAATAGGTGACGATGTTACAATTGAGAATTATTCTATGATAAAAAAAGGTTCACGTATCGGTAATAATGTACTGGTTGGCACCTATACAAAAGTTGGTAAAGGAGTTGAAATAGGTAACGAAGTTAAAATGACGTCGTATGTTGAGATAAGGGATTTCTGTAAAGTTGGTGATCGAACTACTTTCGGCAGCAGGTGTACCTTATCTGCAAACACCCTTGTAGGTAGCGATGTTGTGGTTAAATATGGTTTTGTTGCAACTGATACGCCTGTATTAGCGAATAAAGAAAAATTGACCTGTATACTGAAAAGCGGATCAAAATACGGAGCTAATGTTGTTATTATGCCTGGTATTGTAGTTGGGGAGAATTCAGAGATAGGAGCCTGTTCACAGGTAAGGAATAATGTACCTGATAACCAGGTATGGTATGGTAACCCTGCAAAATTCTATAAAGCAATATAGAAAGATGAACCTGAAGGAGCAAATCATCTTTCTTGCAGCTAAATATAATTGCAAAATTGTTGGCGATTTAAATAATCTTCACATAACAATACTTTCATCACTTACTGATTCTTCAAGTAACTCATTAATATGGGCTTCAAAGGCTTTCTTCAAAAAGCATGAAAAAAACTTTACGAAAAAAATAAATAGTAACTGCTTAATTACTGATATGAATGAGAGTACTTTAAAAAAGTATTTTAAAGCAGATATTGTAGTTATAACAGCGCAACCTAAATTAGTATTTACACTCATTGCGAATTTTCATCTTGAAAGTAAACAAGTCCGTAAAAAGGGTATTCATCCCAGTTCGGTTATTCATTCCAAAGCTGTAATTCACCCGTCCGCTTATGTTGGTCCGTTATGCTATATAGGAGAGTGTCAAATTGGAAAAAACACTTCTATAGAAGGACATTGCTATATTAAAGACAACGTTGAGATAGGCGATAACTGTCGTATTGACACAGGTACTGTAATAGGAGTTGAGGGAACAGGGCATGTTTTAAATGAGAAGCAGGAATGGGTGCAGTTTCCTCAGATAGGCAAAACCATTATTGAGGATAATGTGGAAATAGGAGCAAATACCTACGTTACAAGAGGAGCTTTAAGCAACACACACATAAAAAAAGGAGTAATAATTGGCCTGGACTGCGGAATCGGGCATAATGCAATAATTGAAGAAAATTCTTTTATTACATCGAAAGCGTTAATTGGCGGAAGTAGCGTAATAGGGAAAAGCGCTTTTGTAGGAATGTGTGCTGTTATTAGAGACACTATAACAATAGGGGAAAATGCGCAAATTGGTATGGGGGCTGTAGTAACCAAAAACGTACCCGATAATGAAACCTGGTTTGGGAATCCGGCACGTAAAGTATGAATGAACGGATAAAAGCAGAAATTACTGACAATGCCCGCTATTATAATTTAGCATTAGATGTTGTGGAGTTTTACTATGGTAAAGGTCAATTGGAACAGTCACTTGATCTTACAATGCAAACCACGCTATTTGCCATGTATAACTTTTGTGGTTTCTACTCAGATGCAAGGGTAGAAAGCTTTCTTAGAAAGGTTAGCGCCGAAATAAGCATAATAAAAACTGAGCCCACAAAACCAATAGATACTGCGAAAAAATTGAAAATACTTCATGTTTCAACTGAAGTATATAATACAGGCGGGCACACCAGGGGAATATTAAGATGGATACAAACTGATACAACTAATTATCACGATGTGATATTAACTGATCAGAGCCTTGATACTCCTGATTTTTTTACAGAATCTATATATAAATGCAATGGGCAACTATATGTTTTCAGTAATAAAAATACATTCCATGAAAGAATAAGCTTCCTACGGAACATTTCAGGCAATTATGACGTCATCATCCTTCATCATCAGCCAAATGATATAATACCTGTAATTGCTTTAACACATGGAAATTCAATACCCGTAGCCATAGTTGATCATGCTGACTACTTTTTTGGAGTGGGCAGTTCCATGTGTGATTGCCTGGTTGAACTCCGCGAAAATATGCTGGAGTTAAACAAAACAAGAAGATGTGCGCAAAATGTTTTTTTTCTACCCATAGTCCTTCTTCCCAAACAGGAGAGTTTTAGTAAGCAGGATGCCAAAACCAAACTGGGCCTTGAAAACAAAACAATAATAGTTAGCATTGGTAATTATTTCAAATTTACTCCAACGCCCGACAAGAATTTTTTTGAAGATATTATCCCCATTTTAAACAAGCATACTGATTCACACTTAATTGTTATAGGTGTTTCTTCAGAATCTGCACTTGGAATCAAATACAAGCACCCTAGCATAACGTATGTAGGGCTTACAAAGGACATTGAGCTTTATAAATATGCCTGCGATATATATGCTGAATGTTATCCAATAAGTTCGCAGGGCGCTGTGCTGGAAGTTGCCGCACTGGGAAAACCAATTTTATTAGCCTATGATCCTTCACCTCTGCAGCAATACTATGTAAGTGCATATACATATAAAATGACCGCGCCTGCCAGCCGGGCAGAATGGCAAAACACACTCGAACTATGGGTTACAGATACGGTTGCCAGAGCTAAGGTTGGTGAAAAAATATACGATAACATAAATAGTCACCATATTGGAAATAACTGGATACCTTATGTAAATAGTTTTTACAATTATATTTTACGCTTAAAACATAATTTACGACCCATTCTTCCTACTGTAAAGCTGTATTCAAGAAACGAAGAAGATTTAGTAATACTACTCAAAAATCTTAACTTCCCGCATCCATATTTAATGGGATACCTTCAAGGCTTACCATTTAAACTTAAATTAAAAATTATTTTCAGCAAGTACAGTTTTAACCTACATTCTGCCAAGTTGTTTGTTTACTATATTTTGGGAATAAAGGAAAAAACCTGAAAGGCGTTAAACAACATCGGCAAAGTAGGCCTCTGTTTTCCTGAAATAATAAAGGCCGATAATAAAAAACAATACAGCCGAGCCAAAGCTTAATCCCAACAGATTGGTTTGCAAGGGTTGGTCGCTGAAACCAGACCTGAACAACTCAATTGCACTGTACATAGGATTTAGAGCCAAAATATATTCCAGGCTGTGGTATTTTTTAACCATTTGCGAAACAGGTAATATAACCGGTGTTGCAAACAACAATGCCTGAACCATGAATGGTATTACATAACGAAAATCGCGGTATTTTATATTCAATGCTGATAGTAATGTTCCTATACCAAACGTAGCCATAGAAGTGATACCCAAACTTATAATAAGCATAATTATAAACTTAAGCAAATGAACATGTACCCCGTGATAAATCAATAATCCAACAAATACTGCGAATGCCATTATAAAATCAAAAAGCGACACAAGTACCGATGATATAGGTATAATAAGACGTGGAAAGTAAATTTTCTTTATGATATTAGCATTTGTTATCATACTATTACCGGCGTTGGTAACACCGGTAGAAAATATATTCCATAAAATGAGTCCCGAAAATGAGAATACAGTATATGGCAACCCCTCTTCAGAATTACCTCCAAAAAAAAGTGTAAATATTATCATAAGCATTAAGGGTTGAAATACAGCCCAGGCAAAGCCAAAGAAAGTTTGCTTATATTTTACTTTGATGTCACGCAATGTAAAAATGAAAAACAACTCGCGATATTGCCAAAGCTCTTTTAGTCCAAGCCCTATTCTACCTTGTGGCTTTATTTCAAATTCCATAGTATTACAAATATATCAATATAACTTCTATTTATATGAATTAATACAGCCATTACCTTAGTATTATTATTGGTTCCCTTAATATTCTATATTTGGCTGGGATTAACACCTTTTGATGCATAAAAACAATTTTGATTTTCTTAGGTTGCTACTTGCAATTTTTGTAATTATTACTCATTCTTATCCCTTATCAGGTATTCTGGAAAATGATTGGCTTTCTCAAATAAGTAAACAACAGGCTTCATTTTCAACAATTGGTGTATGGGGTTTTTTTTCAATCAGTGGATACTTAATTTATCAAAGCCTTACAAGAAGCAAAACTATTTTTGAATATTACTGGAAAAGGATATTAAGGCTTTTTCCTGCCCTATTCTTTGTGCTTCTACTCACAGTTGTTTTAGGAGTCTTTGTCTATAATTCTGACTTTATTCATTATATTAGAAATAAATCAGTATGGACTTACCTACCTTTGAATTTGAGCCTTTTCAGGTTACAATTTTCAATTGATGGTATTTTTGCCAATAATCCGTATAAGTCAATCATAAATGGTTCTTTATGGACATTATCATATGAATTCCTTTTCTACTTCCTCATTTCTTTACTTTTCTTCTTTAAAACCGGAATGAGAAACTTACTTGTTTGCTTTGTATTTGCAGGATTACTTCTTTCAAGGTTATTTTTCTTTAAAGAACTTGGGAAATATGGTTTTGTATTATCAGGAGATCATTTGCTCTCTTTAGGTACCTGCTTTTTTTCAGGCTCTTTAATGGCATCTTTAAAAACTAATGAGTGGAGCTCCATGTTTAAGATTATTCTTGTGATATCCGGTATTATAATATTGATTGTTTCAACTTATTTAGGTTATTGCATACCTATGCAGGTTATTTTATTACCGCCAATTGTTATTTTAATCGGAACACTTTCTACTAAATATATTAATAGTTTAAGTACTACTCTGGGAGATTTATCATATGGTATGTATATTTATGCGTATCCTGTACAACAAACGTTAATGCATTTTTTCAAGCTTAATTATTTACAGTTAATGTTTGCAGCAACTATTCTGTCAGCCTTTTTTGCTTATTTGTCATGGCATTTGATCGAAAAGAAAGCGCTTTCATTAAAAAATATTGTACTTTTGCGCTAATGTTTAAACCAGCCAAATCTATGTATAAATCATTCTTTTTGAGCGCACTTGTATGTGCTACAATCACTTTCAGTTCCTGCAAACACAAAGAAGAGGTTACCGAAGCAGAACTCGCACCGGGTATGATTCGGATGAGTCTTGGTTCAGTGGGTATGAATGTTACTATTGACATTCCTGATACTGAAAAAAAAGCTCATATTATTGAAACATTGCCTTCCGGTGACATTCATGTTTCGGTAGAAAAGGGCTTCAACATTCTTATTAATGTATCGGGTATGGACATGAATAGGAAAAAGAAGGATATAACCGGTAACGATGTAGACAAGTTCCAGAACTGGATAGTACAGGACAGTGGTGCAATACTATATAAAACCCAAATGGTAAATGACGAATTTCACTTTTATGCCATTGTAAAGAAGGGAGATAAAACCTATTACGTTCAGGAACAGACACAAGGGAGCGACGGAAATGTAACCAACTATACACAAGATCAGGCGCAAATGATGCTGAATTCAGCAAAAACCATTACTCCTGCTGCCTCACCTGCCAAATCGTAAAAAACTATTTTTTATCTATAACCTTAGGGACTTTGATATAATCGGAGTCCCTTTTTGGTGCATTCTTTAATGCTTCCTGTTGTGTTATATCGTGCTTCACAACATCGTCGCGCAGTGCGTTCGCTGTGCCTGTCAGGTATATCAATGGTTCAACTGAAGCAGTATCTATTTCGTTCAATTTTTCCACAAAACTTACAATACGGTTAAGGTCATTCACTATTTCATTGCGCGAGGCATCATCGAACTCCAGTTTTGCAAGTTCGGCTAGTTTATCTACTGTTTTAGAATCAATTTTCATACTTCAAAAATAGCTTTTTTGCCTTTGCTTAATTTACCAGGTATGGATAACGTACACTATATTGCTTCTTTATTTCGGTTAAAAGAACCTTTCTGAATTCGTCAATATTGGTTTTGCTAGCGGCAGATATAAATACACAAGGAGCGTGAGATTTCTCAATAAATGAATTCTTTAGCCCTTCCAGTGAAAGAGGTACAAACTCCCCCTCCTCGTTCTGAATGCGGTACATATCCATTTTATTAAACACCAGCAGTGTCGGTTTATCAGAACAATTAAGTTCGGAAAGGGTTTGCTTTACCACCTGTATATGGTCCTCAAAAGAAGGATGCGATACATCTACCACATGTAATAGCATATCGGCTTCTCTAACCTCATCAAGGGTCGATTTAAAAGCCTCTATAAGAAAAGTAGGCAGTTTCCGTATAAAACCTACCGTATCAGAAAGAAGGAAAGCTGTATTATCAAAAGTTACCTTCCTGACCGTAGTATCGAGTGTAGCGAACAAGGCATTTTCAGCAAAAACATCTGAATGGCTTACCAGATTCATTAATGTAGATTTTCCCGCATTGGTATAACCCACCAATGACACTCTTATAAGCTGTCCTCTGCTCCTTCGTTGGGTAGTCATTTGCCTGTCTACTTCAACAAGTCTTTCTTTAAGTAAGGCAATACGCTTACGTATACGACGACGGTCGGTTTCTATTTCCGATTCACCCGGGCCACGCAAACCTATACCGCCCCGTTGCTTTTCCAAGTGAGTCCACATACCTGTTAAGCGTGGTAACAAATATTCATACTGCGCCAATTCCACCTGAGTTTTGGCATACGATGTTTGGGCACGGTCCGCAAAAATATCGAGGATTAATCCGGTACGGTCAAGTATTTTACGCTTGGTTTCCCTTTCAATGTTACGTTGTTGCGATGGTGAAAGTTCATCATCAAATATTATCAGGTCAATCTCAGGGTGTTCTTCAACATATTTTTTTATTTCCTGCACTTTACCGCTGCCAATAAGATATGCCGGGTCTTTTTGATGAATGTTCTGGGTAAAAACTTTAACGGGTTCTGCCCCTGCAGTATGGCAGAGCATGGTAAGTTCGTCCAGGTATTCTTTAAGCTGTTCCTTGCGTTGCTCTTTATAGCAAACACCCACCAGTATAGCTTTTTCCTTTCCCCTTATACGTTCAATCATACCTCAGGACAATTAAAACCAGCCAATAGCTGCATCTTTAGCCACTTGCATAAATGGCCAAGGAATACCTGCCAATATCACCAGCAAGGCTATAAGGAAAAAGGTGAAAGCCTTTTTGAATTTAGCTGCATCAGTTGCCGCTTTTCTGCTTGTTATGCGGCCCATAGTAATAAGCACAATAGCTATAATCATCATTACAGAATGTTCCATAGTAAAGAAACGGGCAACGTTGTTTTTCATCATACCTTCTCCAAACATTACTTTAGGGCTTACGAAGTAAAGTATAATTCCCACCAATAACTGTGTATGAGCCGAAATCATTAAGAATAGGTTTATTTTATTATCTGAACCGGTGTATGCCCTTTTTGACATCATTCCCTGTGCCGATTTTACAATAGCGGCTAAAAGAAGAACAAATAGTATCCAACGGATAAAAGAGTGGATTTGTACAAGTATTCCTAACATAGTTTAATATTTAAGGAACAAAATTAGCAAAATTGCTTTAGCCTTGCTTACTTTGCGACCGAATTAGCATACCCTATTCTATGAAAAAATTACTTCTTGTTCAAAGCCTTTCTGTTTTGCTTATTGCCTATGCCAATGGGCAGCAAACAATGCCTGTTAATGGTACCCATGACGTGAGGCATAACTACTATGCATTTACACATGCCCATATCTTTGAAGATTATGCAACTGCATTAGATGATGCTACTTTGCTTATAAAAGATGGGAACATTGTGGACATAGGCACCAATGTTACACTTCCTCAAGGCACTGTAATTTACGATTGTAAAGGCAAAACTATTTACCCATCATTTATAGATCTTTACACCAACTATGGGATGCCTGCCCCTCAGCCAAGAAAAAGCTGGGGGACTCAATTATTCAGTAATACCCCCGGAGCTTATGCCGCCAACCAGGCAATAAAATCTCAAAATAATGCAGAAGAAGTATTTCATGCTAATTCTGCCGATGCCGCTCAGTATAGGAATATAGGTTTTGGTGTTGCACTTACTTCTCAGCACGATGGTATTGCACAGGGCTCTTGTGCTTTGGTTACCCTTGCCGACACCAACGACAATGAAGCCATATTAGACGGAAAAGCCGCCGCAGGTTATTCACTCAATAAAGGAACATCTACTGAAGACTATCCTACATCTGTAATGGGTGCTATGGGTGTTTTGCGTCAAACCTATTATGATGCAGAATGGTATAAAAATGCAAAACATAAAACGGAATTTAATATTTCATTGGAATCATTTAACATGTTGCAAGGTATGCCTCAGTTATTTAAAGCAGATGATAAAGCATCTGTACTAAGGGCAGATAAAATAGCAAGGGAGTTCAATGTAAATTATATTATAAAAAGCGGTGGCGACGAATACCAGTGGTTAGATGCCATTAAAGCTACGGGCAGGCAACTTGTTATTCCTCTTAATTTCCCTGACAAACCAAATGTGCAGGACCCTTATGATGCCATAATGGTAAACCTGCCAACTTTAATGCATTGGGAGATGGCTCCGCTTAATCCGGGCGCGTTGGAAAAAGCCGGAGTGACATTTGCACTTACCACCGATGGGTTGAAAGATAAAAACGCCTTCTGGACCAACCTGAGGAAAGCCGTGAAATATGGCCTTTCAACTCAAGCGGCATTAAAAGCACTTACCTATACCCCTGCTGAAATGATGCACATGCAGGATAAAATAGGTTCATTGAAAAAGGGAATGATGGCGAATTTCATTATTACATCGGGAGATATGTTTAAACAGGGTACTACCATTTATTCGAACTGGATAAAGGGAAATCCTAACCAGGTAAATGATACTACGAACATTGACCTGAGAGGAAATTACACGCTTACCATTAATGGTAACCAAACTTATACCCTGCAGGTACGAGGAGATGTGAATAACGAAAATGCAACCGTAATTGATGTTCAGAAACATAACATTGTTGCATATTTTCATGTTTACAACCCTATGGTGACAATTACCTTCAGGTCGAAGACAGATAGTGTTTACGCCTATCGTCTTAACGGGCTTTTATCACCAGACAATAAAAACATAAGTGGTAATGGAATGCTTGGTGCACAATCTGTAACGTGGCAAGCTACGTTCATGAGTGCTATGCCTGCTGATACAGCCCACGAACCTAACCTGCCAATACCATCACTCGATGAAGTAAGGTATCCGTTCCAGGCTTATGGAAGAACAAAGGACGAAGAGGATTCCATACAGAAAGTGAGCAAGGAATTTGTTATCCGGAATGCAACAGTATGGACGGGGGAAAGTGACAGCGCACTTCAAAATACCGATGTATATATAAAGGATGGAAAAATTGAAGCCATCGGCAAAAACCTTTCTTTTTCTAAAGATGCTACTGTAATAGATGGTACAGGTAAATTTCTTACCGCCGGAATTATTGATGAGCACTCGCACATTGCCATCACAGGCGGGGTGAATGAAGATGGTGAAGCCTGCAGTGCCGAAGTTCGAATTGGTGATGTGATTGATGCAGAAGATATAAGTATTTACCGCAGTCTATCAGGCGGTGTGGTAGCTGCGCAGTTATTACATGGCTCAGCAAACCCCATTGGCGGACAAAGCGGAATTGTAAAACTGCGCTGGGGCATGTTGCCTGAACAATTCAAGATTCAATATGCTGTACCATTCAACAAATTTGCATTGGGTGAAAACGTAAAACAATCGAACTGGGGAGATGAGTATGTAATACGTTACCCGCAAAGCCGTATGGGTGTTGAACAATTCTACTACGACAGGTTTACCCATGCCAAAGAATATGAAGAAAACTGGAACGCGTACAAAAAACTTTCCGGCAAAGAGAAAGATGCTGTTGATGCGCCGCGCCGCGACTTGCAGTTGGACGCTTTGGTTCAGATATTGAATGGGGAACGTTTTATTACATGCCATTCCTATGTACAATCGGAAATAAATATGCTTATGCATGTGGCAGATTCCATGCATTTTCACTTCAATACGTTTACCCATGGGCTGGAATGTTATAAACTGGCCGATAAGGTAGAAGCAAGACATATTGGTGTTTCATGTTTTGCTGACTGGTGGGCATACAAAATGGAAGTTATGGATGCTATTCCATATGCTGCTGCAATTACTACCCGGATGGGCATAGTTACAGCCATAAATTCTGATGACGATGAAATGCAACGCCGCCTGAACCAGGAAGCTGCGAAAACAGTAAAATATGGAGGGCTTACCGAACAACAGGCATGGAGAACCGTTACGCTTAACCCTGCCAAATTACTTCATCTCGACACACACACGGGCAGTATAAAAGTGGGTAAAGACGCTGATCTTGTTCTGTGGTCGGGCAACCCATTATCAATTTATAGCATGGCCGAAAAAACTTTTGTTGACGGAATATGTGAATTCGACAGGCAGGAAGACATGAATATGCGTAAAGAAATAGCGGACCAGAAAGCCGACATTATTAACCAGGTTCTTAAAACACCCGGCAATGTTCAGCAGCGTTCGGCTTCACCCAGAATGAGAAAGAAATAATTTGAACCTTATTTAATATAACATGAAAAATACAACTCTCACTTTTTCACTTTTAATTTTTAGTTTTTCATTTTGTTTTGCACAGGAACCTATACCTGCAAAACCGGAAACCAAAAGCATTCTGCTGATGAATGGTACCGTGCATGTTGGCAACGGTACTGTTATTCAAAACGGCATGGTGGGAATAAAAGACGGCAAAATAATGCTGGTAGCTGATGCCACCACGAGCAGAGTGAAGAAAGAAGATTACGATACTGCCATTGATTGTGCCGGCAAACAAATTTACCCGGGTTTTATTGCAGCCGATTGCTCGCTTGGTTTGGTTGAAACTGAATCGGTGAGGGCAACAGTAGATATTTCTGACATAGGCAAGCTGAACCCTGAGCTTCGCTCACTCATTGCTTATAATACCGATTCTAAAATGATACCGGTTGTGAGATTAAACGGAGTGCTAACAGCTCAAATTACTCCTCGTGGAGGGCTGCTTTCAGGCACATCTTCTATTCTGAATCTTGATGGATGGAACTGGGAAGATGCTGCATACAAAACAGATGATGGCGTGCACATGAACTGGCCACAACAATTGAGAAGAATTCGCCTGAATGAAGACCAGCTTGGCGGATATGCTCAAAATCCTAACTACGATAAGGAAGTACAGGTGTTACAAAAATTCCTTACTGATGCACAAGCATACTGCCAACAGACTAAGCACGATGAAACCAATGTTAAGTTTGAAGCTATGCGTGGAATATTTAACGGCACCGAATCTTTATTCATCCATTCCGATTATGTAAAGGAAATTCTTGCTGCAGTTAATACAGTTAAAGGCTTTGGCATTTCTAAAATAGTATTGGTAGGCGGCCGAGATTCATGGCTGATAACAGACTTTCTGAAAAAAAACAATGTATCCGTAGTTGTAAGAAGGTTGCACAGCCAACCCGGAACACCTGAAGGTGATGTAGATGAGACATACAAATTGCCTGCTGAATTACAAAAAGCCGGGATACTCTATTGCCTTGGTACAGCAGGAGACATGGAACAGAATGCAACACGTAACCTGCCTTTCCTTGCAGGTACAGCTGCTGCTTATGGTTTAAGTAAGGAAGATGCGCTGCAGGCCATTACACTGAACGCAGCCAAAATATTGGGCATTGATAAGCAAGTTGGAAGCATAGAAGAAGGTAAGGATGCGACTGTAATTGTATCTACAGGCGATGCCTTAAATATGGAAACCAATAATATTGAATGGGCATTTATAAAGGGCAAAAAACTGCAACTTACCAACGTACAGACTGCACTTTATAAAGAATATAAGGATAAGTACGGGTTGAAATAAACTCAGAAAGAAAAATTCAGGTTATACCCATTCGGGCTGAACCTGGGGTTCACAATGTTATTGTAAATCGAGCCAAAGCTATACTTGATACCTGCAAAAACATAATATTGGTAAGGTGTTGGAAGCGCCTTAGTGCTTAACAAAATTTCGGCTTCTGTTGCACCCGCAGCCGGTAAAAATATTTCGTTGTTAACCAGAGAGGCATAACCACCCACAGCCAGGGTAAAGCCCTCAAACAAATTAAGACTGAAGCCTGTAGAGAAGGTAAGATTATTCTTTGAAAAATCGTAGAAGTAGTTCGAACCATCGAGCGACATAAAGAGCGAACCCCATGGCTCTTTGTAATTAATTGAGGCAAGTAATTCTTCTCCCAGGTATAGCGTGTGGACTTTGCCATAAATAGTAGTATCCTCGTATTGCGAATTCTCAACATATAAGTAGTAAAGCAAACGAAGGAGTTTATGTGTAGCCTGGCTATAAGGGAAGATAGAATATTCAACCCCGGGCTCCACTCTTTCCTGCAGGTTTATATTATTAAACGTACTGTTGTTTACATTGACATTAATACCCCATGAAAAATGATCATCAATACTCTTTACATAAAGTCCCGTTATGCCTGAGGAGCGGGATACGCTTTTAATTGTTGAATCGGGCGAGATGATATAATAACCATAATTGTAGCCAATATTAACACCAAGGCTCACCTTCCAATCGGCGGTAACTTTAGTAGCCTGTAATACTCCATTAATATTAGTTGTTCCGGTAAGTTGCTGGCCGTTAAAATTTCCAAAGGCGCCACAGGTATACACCCAGCCCCTCCATTTATCCTTTACTTGTAATGGCACCAATTGTTTGTTTGTATCAGCCTGGTATGATATATTTATTTTACATGCATACGATGTTTTGGCAATATAACTAATAAGGCCCAGTTTTACAGTCTGCACAATTCCCTGGCGGGTTAAATCATCGGTTGCAAACGAAGTAACATCATATCTCAATGTATCGTTTTCTCCCTTGAATTCTTTTTGTCCCTTAAATACAAAGGTATATTCCGTGCCCCTGCTACCTGTTTGCAGCGATGACACTACTATATCTACCTGTGCCTCCATCCGGTCACGTACATAATCAATGTAAGTTAACTCCGTTCTCAGGTAATCCATATCGCAGTAGCTGCAATCTAAAAACACTTTTAATACAAAGCTATTGCCGGCACTATCGGCCAACTGTTTCGACGGGCTGCTATTTTGCCCATAAGCTGATAAAGAAATAAGGAACGGGATTATTAAAATCCACTTAAGCACTATTCTATTTACACGCATAGTCACTGTTATTATGGATAATTTGAGCTACTTTGTCGTATGACGAATACCCTACCCTGTTTTGTTACATCAGATACCTCTCTGATTCAGGCAAAAGTAATAATAGGTACCAACCACAATATTTCCGCATACTTAAATTAGTAAGTATTATTTGGTGAAGGTTACTGCTGTCGGCTATAACTCACCTTGTAATAAATTCACCTCAAAACAAGAGTACTTTAAATCACCTATTAACATGTCCTTAACATTGAGTATAATTCGCTAATTATCAATAACTTAAATACATCGAAAAATATTCAAGACTTGCGCGTCTTGTCAATAACTATGTTAATTACCCTGCATATAGGGTAGTGCAATTCCTTAATCTCCTCCGTAATTTTATAAAGCAGAAACCTACTAAACCAAAGAAAGAATGAAAACCAATTCAAAAAGGTCAGTTGACGCAGCGGCAAACTACATCGATTCTCTCTACAACGAAGGTAAACACAGCATTTTTCTACAAACCTTTGACGGTGAACAGTACCAGGGCACTATCCTTGAGCAGGAAGTACACCAATATGCTCCGTTGAAGGTATTCATTACATTAATTGATCATATTACTTCAGAATATTTGTCGTTCGACCTGAGCGATGTGGCAATTATTCAGCCGGTGGCATAATACATTAAGTATTATTCTAACATAGGTAAAGGTATCGGTGCAGGCTTATTTAATCGATATTAATAGGAGCGCAACTGCCGGTAGCAGGCCCTGTACCAGGAAAATCTTTTTATCTGCAGTAAAACCACCATATATTGCAGCTATCAGCACACATACAAGAAAAAAGACAGACGTATTTTGCGCCCATTGTTTATCTTCAATACACAATGACCATATTAATCCGGCGGCCAGAAACCCATTGTAAAGCCCCTGGTTTGCTGCCAATGCTTTAGTAGGTTCAAACAAATGCTCGGGGAAATTTTTAAATACCGTTTTCGCACGGGTCGTCCATGCAAACATTTCGAGCCATAAAAAATATACATGCTCTGCGGCAACAATGCCTATAATAACTTTCAAAAGGATATTCATTACTTAAATTTCATTAAACTTAGTATAAAAACACCTCTCCGAACAACTATATAGCAAAACAGGCCAAACAGCAAGCCAGAAGGGAGGTATAACCGGTTGAATACCTGAACATCGGCCAAACGGGTATTTTCATTACTTTTGCACCTCTATTTTAAGTACCTGTGAGTAATTTCACGAATGTAAGTATACACCCTTCAGCCATTGTAGACGATGGCTGCAAAATTGGAGAAGGAACCAAAATATGGCACTTCAGCCACGTTATGCCCGATTGTACCATTGGCAAAAGCTGTAACATAGGCCAAAATGTAGTAGTATCTCCGGGTGTTGTATTAGGCAATAATGTAAAGATTCAGAATAACGTATCAATATATACCGGAGTTATTTGCGAAGATGATGTTTTCCTGGGGCCTTCAATGGTATTTACGAATGTAATCAATCCACGTAGCGCTGTAAATCGTAGATCTCAATATGCCAAAACAACGGTTAAAAAAGGTGCTACTATAGGTGCCAATGCCACTATCGTTTGCGGACATGATATCGGAGAATTCGCCTTTATAGGTGCAGGTGCAGTAGTTACCAAGCATATTAAGCCATACGCATTGGTAGTGGGTAACCCTGCCAAACAAATTGGGTGGATGAGCGAGTATGGGCATCGCCTTAATTTTAATGCCGATAATATTGCTGTATGCCCTGAAAGCAAGGAAAAATATAAGCTGGAGAACGGAAACGTTCATAAAATAAGTTAGAATGAGCGGAAAGAAAATAAAGTTTGGAGTAATAGGGTGCGGCCACATTGGCAAGCGCCATGCTGAAATGATAACCAGGAATGCTGATAGTGAACTGGTGGCTTTATGTGATGTTCTTCCGAAAGAAAAATTGGGCCTCGATGCATATACTGTGCCTTTCTTTTCATCGGCCGATGCTATGCTTTCAGCGGGAATAGATATGGATGTGGTTAGCGTATGTACTCCTAATGGACTGCATGCAATAAGCTCATTGAAAGTACTTGAAGCAAAAAAGCATGTTGTATGTGAAAAACCTATGGCCCTTACCAAAGCCGATTGCGAAGAGGTTATCCATAAATCGATGCAGGTGCACAAGCAAGTTTTTTGTGTAATGCAGAACCGTTATTCACCGCCTGCTGAGTGGCTTAAGGAAATGGTGGAATCGAAAAAACTGGGCGAAATTTATATGGTTCAACTGAACTGTTATTGGAACAGGGATGAGCGCTATTACAAGCCAGGCACCTGGAAAGGTAAAAAAGATATGGATGGCGGGGTACTGTTTACCCAGTTCTCTCACTTTATTGATATGATGTACTGGCTATTCGGAGATATTGATAAAATCAAAGCGCACTTCTTCAATTTCAATCACCAGAAAACTACAGAATTTGACGATAGCGGTGTGGTAAGTTTCCATTTTGTAAAACAAGGAATGGGCTGCATTAATTTTTCAACCTCGGTATGGGACACTAATTTTGAAAGCAGCATTACCATTATAGGTCAGAATGGCACCATAAAAGTAGGCGGTCAGTATATGGATAAAATTGAATACTGCCACATTAAAGACTATACTATGCCTACCCTGGCACCTACCAATCCGGCTAATGATTATGGTGCGTACAAAGGTTCTGCCGCTAACCACCATTACATAATTGAAAATGTAGTAAGAACACTTAAAGGTGATTCAAGCATTACTACCAATGCAATGGAAGGAATGAAAGTGGTAGATATGATAGAAAGAATTTACGCTGCAAAAAACTAATAAGCCATGCAACAGGAAATCCTGGACAAGAAAAAGAAAATTGCACTTATAGGCCTTGGCTATGTAGGCCTGCCAATTGCACTTGCCTTTGCTAAGAAAGTAAAAGTTATAGGGTTCGATATCAACAGCAAACGCGTTGATATGATGAAGAAAGGTATTGACCCAAGCGGGG
>Ga0206855_10111_pt1 | contig 25213 bp, 22 predicted proteins | sample Alteio_BWOrgCont_51_FD_152637 | JGI IMG/M metagenome (GOLD analysis project Ga0206855, IMG submission 152637) | Enriched cells from forest soil in Barre Woods Harvard Forest LTER site, Petersham, Massachusetts, United States -... | ecosystem: Environmental > Terrestrial > Soil > Temperate forest >...
TGAACAGTTTGCCCACCTGCATAATGTAAGGCTGATGTGGCTTAAAGTTGCTGACCCCGACTTGCTAAAAGGATTGGATAAGATTGAAAAGGATAAAATATCGAAGAAACTATTGGCAACCCAGCTTGAAAAAAGTACCAAAGCTGTTACAACCCTTTTTGAGAAAAGTGCTAAAGAAAATAAAATAAAAGGCTTTAAACTGCACCCTGCTGCATTTTTAGGCTATTTGGTTTCCCATGAAAGCCACCATCGTGGACAGATTTTGCTTGCCTTAAAACAATCGGGCCACCCGGTCGACCAGAAAACCCAATTTGGAATTTGGGAATGGGGCGTACGTTAGTTTCAGATTTATGAATTAAGATTTAAGAATTATTTATGCTTACAATTTCACCAAAAGATACCCCGCAAAATATATTCCATGGTTATATGGTAGGTGCCGTTGCACCGCGCCCGGTATGCTTTGCCAGTACTATTGATGAAAACGAACAGCCCAACTTGAGCCCTTTCAGCTTCTTTAATATATTCGGCTCTAACCCGCCCATTGCAGTCTTCTCACCCGCACGTTCAGGCCGTACTATGGAGACTAAGCATACTCACCAAAACGTATTAAAAGTGCCAGAAGTGGTTATTAATGTGGTAAGTTATAATATGGTTCAGCAAATGTCTTTATCGAGTGCTGAGTACCCAAAAGAAGTAAATGAATTTGTAAAATCCGGCTTCACACCCATAGCATCTGAAAAAGTAAAACCATTCAGGGTGAAGGAATCGCCCGTACAGCTTGAATGTAAAGTTCTGGAAGTGAAAGAAACAGGCAAGGGTGGAGGCGCAGGCAATCTTATCATTTGTGAAATAATATTGGTGCACATAAACGAAGATATACTGAACGAAGAAAAGAAAATAGACCCGAACAAAATTGATTTAGTTGGCCGTATGGGAGGTAATTGGTATTGCAGGGCATCGGGCAGCGCTTTGTTTCAGTTACCACAACCGGGTCATCACTTAGGCATGGGGGTAGATTCTTTACCGGCTTCTATACGTAATAGTAAAGTGCTTACCGGTAATAATTTGGGTGCATTGGGCAATGTTACCCATTTACCCGATATGCAAGGGTATGTCTCTTCCGCAAAATATAATAACGAAGAAGAATTGCACAAAGCGGCAAAGAAACTGCTTGATGACAATAAGGTTGAGGATGCATGGAAACTGCTTTTAGCTAACACCAAATAATATATAGTAACAAATAACCGGGCTTGTTCGTCTTACTGGAAATTACAAGCCATGAAACGCAAAACAATGAACAAAATCATCTACGTATCTGCTTTTATTTTAGGCGGATGTATTATTTCCAACGGTTCTTCCAATAAAGAAACCAAGTTGCCTGAAGGAGGCAAAACTGTTGAAGTAAAATCCTTTAAGGCTATTCATGCCGATGGGGTTTTTAATATTTACCTTACACAAGGAAGCAAAGAAGGGATTGTGGTAAAAGGTTATTATCCCGCTGACCTTAAAATAAGTAACAATGGTGATACGCTGATGGTAGAGGATACTTCCAGCACACATAATATAGGCCATATAGACGTCAACACTGACATATATATCACCCTGGTTGATATATCATCTATAGAAGTGGCATCGGTTGGTAAAACCCAATGTACCGATACGTTGAAACTTAAAAAATTAGATTTCTCGGCAGAAGGTGTTGGCTCTACATCGCTCTGGGTAAATGCTGATACCATAATAGGTTCAGAAGATGGTGTTGGTTCTATTGCATTTAAAGGAGCAAGCAAGTATGCTGAAATATCTGATAATGGTGTTGGCTCATTAGATGCCGAAAATTTTATGGTTGACGTATTGCATGTGAATGTAAATGGTGTTGGTTCGGCCAGTGTATATGCCTCAAAGGAAATTTATATGGAATCATCGGGTGTAGGCGGTATAAAATACCGTGGTTCTGCCAAGGTGGTGCAATCGGAAAGCAATGGCATTGGTAGTATAAAGCATATTGATTAGCTTACTTTAATACAATTATTTTAAGATAGTGGCGTTATTCTGTTATATAAAACAGAAATCATGTCACTATCACTCGGTAAGAAAATTGCGCCTCTTATATTACTCTATGCAAATGTTATTTTGGCTCAAAATTCTGGGACCAATATTTTAGGGCAAAATATGTTTGGTAATACTAATATTGTAAATACTGCAGTTCCATTTCTTCTCATTAGTCCCGATGCTAGGGCTAATGGTATGGGAAATGCAGGAGTGGCCTTAGAACCTGATGCCAATTCAACGCACTGGAATCCTGCTAAACTTGCCTTTGTAACAGATAGTTTTGGTTTTTCAGATTCTTTCCTGCCTTGGTTAAGGACATTGGTTCCAAATATAAATATGAACTATTTGTCAGGCTTCTTTAAATTACCACACAACCAGGCTTTAGGGTTTTCATGGCGCTATATAGCATACGGAAACATCGAGTTTACAGATAATAATGGAGTAACTATTGGTAACTATAACCCTTATGAATTTGCCCTTGATTTATGTTATTCAAGGAAATTTGGTAATAATTGGTCGATAGGCTTTAGTGGGCGCTATATTTATTCCGATTTAGTAGGCTCTTCTTCAGTACAAGGAGAATATACCCAAATTGTGCAAGACTTTTGTGTGGACCTCTCAGCATACCATAAAAGCAATGAAATAAATATCCTTGGGAAATCCAGTTTTCTTTCAGAAGGTATTTGCATTTCAAATATCGGCCCTAAAATCAGTTATAGTAGTTCTGGCGTTTCTAATTTTATTTCCACTAACCTTAGGTTGGGTGCAGCATTCACAACTAACCTCAATCAGAAGAATAAGCTTACTATTACCGAAGACGTAAATAAATTATTAGTGCCTACGCCGCCAATATATGCAATAACTCCAACATCAGGTACACCAATGATTAGCCCGAATGGGCAGCCTGTAATTCTTGCCGGTATGGATCCAAACGTTAGTGTATTACAAGGTATGGTACAATCTTTTTATGATGCGCCGGGTGGAGCACAAGAAGAGTTCAATGAAATAACATGGAGTACCGGAATAGAATACTCATACAACAATAGATTTATGGCCCGTACAGGCTTCTTTTATGAAAACGTAACCAAAGGCGGAAGGCAATATTACACAGTTGGCGCCGGTTTCCGTTTATTAAGTTTATCTGTTGACGCCGCATACTTTATTCCTGTTTCCCAGCAAAACCCTTTGCAGAACACTTTATGTATTTCTCTGTCTTTTAATTTTTCTCCCAAAAAGAAAGCTGTTCCTACAACTTCCTGAGAATTTCTATTAAGTCCTCATGTTGAAAACCTGTACCTTTGCCGGGTGTCATGAAAAAATTCCGTGTAATAGTTTTACTCTTATTTACAGGCTTATTTGCTAAGGCCCAGTTTATAGATACACTTCAGAATGTAATTAACCGCAAGGGTACTTTCTCTTTCAGTTTCACATCGCATAATTCTTTTATTACCAATTACACGGCAGATATATTTGGCTTTGCCGTTGGTGTAACCTTTGGTAAAAAACTCACTATCGGCGGGGGGTTTAATTCGTTGAATTCCCTAATTACCAAGAAAAAAATAATCGATGAAGATACGATTAAGGAAAACCTGAGTTTTGCCTACTTTTCGTACTTTATACAATACACCAAAAGCATAACCAAGCACTGGAAACTGTACCTTACACCTTTCTGCATTGGGCTGGGTGGCTCCAGTTACCAGTACACCTACAAAGGAGTTTCAGTAACTGAGAACTCACGTACTGTGGTACCGTTTGAGCCTTCCGTAGAAATAGATTATAACTTCAACAAGTTCATCGGGCTTTATACCCAGGTGGGTTATAGGTTAATGCTTATAAGTAATCCTGCTATACCCGAAAATTTTAATTCTCCCATATATTCTTACGGTATAGCCCTTTACCCGTTTGAGTTATATGCGGCTATTTTCCCCCGCACCAAGCTTGCACACATGATAGAAGATAATTGACGGAAAGTGTAAAGTTCCCCTTACTTAATTTCCTATTTTTGCAAGAGTGATAAAAATTCTATGAACGAGAACCTGGACCCTGAAGATAAAAACCTTAAAACTGTCGATAAGGAAGTAGAGAAAGTTCTGCGGCCTAAAGAATTCAGCGATTTCTCGGGCCAGGAAAAGGTAGTGGAGAATCTTAAAATTTTTGTAAAAGCCGCCAAGCAACGCCAGGAAGCACTTGACCATGTATTGTTACACGGCCCTCCGGGATTAGGTAAAACAACACTGGCCAATATTATATCAGCAGAACTTGAAGTAAACATCCGTATAACTTCAGGCCCCGTTTTGGAGAAACCGGGCGACCTTGCAGGTTTACTTACCAATCTTGGCCCTTACGATGTTTTATTCATAGATGAGATTCATCGTTTAAGTCCCGTTGTAGAAGAGTACCTATACTCTGCAATGGAAGATTACCGCATAGATATAATGATTGACAGCGGCCCCAATGCACGCAGTGTGCAGTTAACCTTGAACCCGTTTACACTGGTTGGGGCTACTACCCGCGCAGGCTTGCTTACGTCACCATTACGGGCGCGTTTCGGAATTAATTTCAGATTAGATTATTATACTTCAGAATTGCTGCAACGAATACTAGAGCGTTCTGCAAAGATTTTAAATATTGAAATAAGTACAGAAGCATCGCACGAAATAGCCAGGCGTAGCCGTGGCACCCCGCGTATTGCAAATGCCTTGTTGCGCAGGGTACGTGACTTTGCCCAGATACAAAACAAAGGCATAGACCTTGAAATAACCCAATTTGCACTCAGAGCATTGAACGTAGATGAGAACGGATTGGATGAAATGGATAACCGCATTCTGGCTGCTATTATTGACAAGTTTAAAGGTGGCCCTGTTGGCATTTCTACCATTGCAATTGCAGTTGGGGAACAATCAGGCACCATTGAAGAAGTATACGAACCTTTTCTTATACAGGAAGGTTACCTTGCACGTACACCAAGGGGAAGAGAAGCTACAGATAAGGCATACAAGCACCTGAAGAAAATTCCTCATCAGAAACAAAACGGACTTTTCTAAATGTCAGCTGAACGCTATTCGGCATTTATAAAGCAGGAAGCAAAGCGACTCGGCTTTGAATATTGCGGCATTTCAAAAGCAGAATTCCTGGAAGAAGAAGCACCCCGTTTTGAAAAGTGGCTTCATCAGGGCATGAACGGCCAAATGGATTACATGGCGAATTACCAGGATATGCGCCTTGACCCGCGATTGCTTGTCCCCGGGGCAAAATCGGTGGTCTCTTTACTTTTTAATTATTATCCTAACGAAAAGCAAAACGAAGGTTCTCCCAAAGTTTCAAAATACGCTTATGGCCGGGACTATCATTATGTAATAAAAGACAAACTGAAAGAGTTTCTTGCATCACTAAACGAACATATAGGCGAAGTTCACGGAAGGGCTTTTGTAGATTCTGCCCCTGTACTGGAAAGAGCATGGGCAGCAAAGAGCGGCTTGGGATGGATAGGTAAGAATGCGCAACTCATCCGGCCCGGAAAAGGCTCTTTCTTTTTTCTCGCTGAACTGATTATTGACCTTGAGTTGGAACACGACGGACCGATAAAAGATTACTGCGGCAGTTGCACACGCTGTATAGATGCATGCCCTACACAGGCCATAGTAGGCCCAAATGTTGTGGATGGAAGCAGATGCATATCTTATTTTACCATTGAACTGGAGGACGCCATTCCCATAGAAATGAAAGGCAAAATGGACAACTGGATGTTTGGCTGCGATGTATGCCAGGATGTTTGCCCGTGGAACCGTTTCTCAAAGCCACACACCGAACAGAAGATGCAACCGAATCCGGACTTGCTGGAGATGAATAAAAAAGACTGGGAGGAGATTACCGAAGAAGTTTTCAAAAAAACTTTCTCAGGCTCTCCGTTACAGAGGGCGGGGTTTAAAGGAATACAAAGGAATCTCGCGTTTATATCTTAGCCACTCCCCGAAATACTTCAAGGATGGTTTCTTTATACATATGGCCGAAAGTAGATAAGCACCAAACTTGCAATAACAATTTTTCATCTGGCTTAACCCACTGAACAGCCTTCATCAATTCTTTCCTGAATAATGCCCTATCAAAACTAACTCTTTCGAGAATTTTTTTACTCATTTCAAACATATCGTCTGAATTTTAGAAAACCAAATTAATAATAAAAATATCGATTCCCAAATTTTTCTGTGCTTTTTTTTGCACTTTAAGATTAATTAACTAAAATGCAAAATTTATTTAAAAATATCCTAAACACTTATTTACTTTTTGGTGCAGGCGGCCAAGTTTTCATAGCTGCATCGTAGAACGGATGTTTAGAGGGAGCAATAGTAGTAAGCACTGAATCATATCTTGCCGTATTGTGAAGAATTTCAACACCCCTCTTTATTTCATCGTCATATTTCAATGTCACCTGTATCCTGCCTTTATCATACCTGTACCTCGATTCTATTTCCTCTTCCAGCAGACGTTTTATTTCAGGTTTATACTTTAAAAGGTCGCTCTTCTTAGATTCAGCCAGTTCTTTTTCAATTTTATCATAAGAATCTTTCAGGTCACCATCGTATTTTTCGCTTTCCGTTGTTTGCTTCAGCTCCTTCAATAACTGATCGCTCTTGGTAGAATAAGTAAAATTATGCGCCTTTACAAAATCCACAAACGAAGTATATTCATCATCTTTAAGGGAGAAACTATCCGGCGGTGCAATAGTGCCATGTTTCAACCTGAACATAGTGGCATAATTGAAAATAAAAAACTGCGATTCAAGATTCAGGGAAACTGCATTATACTTGGGGCCTTCCATATCAATATCTGGCGCAATCCCCCCACCGTCATATACCACACGGCCATGTTTAGTACGGAACGCCGATTTAAGTGAATCGGGCACTTTGTTTACTGTTCCGTCGGCACTTCTGTGGGTATAATCAAGCGCCTGTATGCACCTGCCACTGGGGGTGTAGTACTTGGCAATGGTAAATTTCAATTGCGAATTGTATGTTAGCGGATGGGTTTGTTGCACCAATCCCTTACCAAAAGTACGGGTTCCCAGAATTACTCCCCTGTCTAAATCCTGTATAGTGCCCGTAACAATTTCGGATGCTGATGCTGAACCGCCATTGACTACAACTAAAATACGGATATTAGTATCTACGGGCTCATTCGTAGTAAGGTCAGGGTGGTTCCAATCCCTGCTTCGCCCTTTGGTATTAACTACCAGCTGGCCCTTTGGTTCAAAAATATTGACAATGTTTATTGCTTCTATCAATAATCCACCGGGGTTATTTCGTAGATCTAAAATGATACCTTTTAAGTTGTGGTTCTTTTTAAGGTCCATAAATGCATTCTTCACATTAGCGCCGGCATCTTTTGTAAACTCAGTAAGCTTAATGTAGCCTATATCATCAGATACCATTCCATAATAAGGAACATTACTTACCGTAATAACCTCACGGGTAATTATTTTCTCTACGGGTGTTGATTCATCTGGTTTTAATATCATTAGCTTAACTGTTGTTTTGGCCTGTCCTTTCAAAAGCTTTCCCACATCATCAGTATTTTTCCCCGCTGTAGAAATACCATCTATGCTTATAATTCTGTCTCCGGCTTCAAGCCCTGCTTTCATAGCAGGCGAATTGGCATAAGGCTGCGCTATTTCAATACCATTACTGTCCCGTTGCACTATAGCACCAATACCACCATATTCACCCGTTGTCATAAATCTGTAATCCTCTATCTCCGATTCGGGGTAGTAGTCAGTGTAAGGGTCTAATGATGCTAACATAGCATCTATACTTGTTTTAACCAGTTCACCCGGATTTATACTATCCACATAATAAAGGTCAAGTTCTTTTAATGCTGTGGAATAAATATCAAGGTTCTTTGATATTTCAAAATAGTTATCGGTAAAACTATAAGAAAGAAAAGCATAACTACCTATAGCCAGCAATGCCAATATGAAACGGTATTTTTTTATTTTTTTTATAATAAAAGCTATCATAATTTTAAGTATTAGGGTACGGGGTCGTAACCGTGTTTATGACTAAAGGGGTTGCAGGAAAGAAATCTTTTAAAAGAGAGATAAAATCCTTTAAAAAAACCATATTTCTGCAATGCTTCAATACTGTATTGCGAACATGTGGGAGTAAAACGGCAGGCAGGCATTATCCAGGGAGAAATAACGCCCTGGTAAAACTTTATAAAAACTATTAATACCTTACTTGCCACTGGTTTTATCTGCTAAACGTTGTAAAGTTAGCACTATTTTACTCTCAATTTCGGCGTACGAAACTTTATCCCGTGCTATATAAACGAACATAAGGTGATAATGTTTCATGCCCTTTTCTATGGCACCGTAAAGTATATATTTGTTCTTGCGGTAGGCCTCTCTCATTCGTCTTTTCAGTAGATTACGGTCAACTGCTTTTTTAAAGCTTCTGCGTGGAACTGAAAATACTACCTTTACAGGTGGTTCTGAAACTCCCTCGTATGCTTTCCATAACAGCCTTACTGGGGAGTTAATAACGGTAGCAGGGTTCTCAAAAAGAGAGTCGATAGCCTTCTTTTCATGAAGGCGCTCTGTTTTTCGCAGCGTTTGCCTGCGTGAAGAAGTAGTCATTATAGGAAATTGAAAGAGACCTATTTTTTGCGTTTGGCTGGCTTCTTTTTAGCCGCCGGTTTCACTTTTTTAGGAGCAGGCTTAGCCTTTTTTGCTTTAACCGTTACCTTTTTAGGTGCAAGTTTAACCTTCTTTTTAACAACTGGTTTTACTTTTTTTGGAGCAGGTTTCGCTTTTTTGGCAGCAATCGCTTCCTTTACAATAGGTTTGGCCTTTGGTTTGATTTCTACTTTCTTAGGTGCTGCCTTTTTAACCGGTTTTATTTCTACGGCTTTTTTCTCAACTACTTTAGGTGCAACCGGTTGCACTTTAACTTTGTTCCGGATAGGAGGCATTTTCTTTTCCGGGGTCATTTCCTCAATATTCTTTATGGAGAGGCTTACAGGCTCCCATGCTTTCCCTTTTTGTTCTTCTTTCAAGAACTGCTCAAGTGCCATAGCCATTGAGGGCGCCTGTGGCTGTGGAGCGTGAATATGAAGCCTGAGTCCCGCCTGGATAACAGCTTTAGCCGTTTGTTCACCAAAGGCAGCAATAAGGGTATTATTTTGCTTGAAACCCGGGAAACTATTTAAAAGAGATGTAATGCCGGCTGAGCTGAAGAGTACAAGTACGTCGTACTCATCCATTTTTATATCAGTAAGGTTACTATATATAGCTCTGTATAAAGGAGCCTTTACATAACGAATACCTTCTCTGTCAAGCAAGTCAGTATATTCATCGTTAGGCATATCAGTACATGGCAATAAAAATTTTTCTTCTTTATGCTTTTTCTTAATGATCTCAACCAGGTCGGCAAAAGAGAAATTACTGAAGAATATCTTTCTTTTCCTGAACTGTATATACTTCTGAAGATAGTATGCAGTAGCTTCTGAAATACAAAAATACTTCATGGTTTCAGGAACTATAATACGCATTTCATTGCAAACACGGAAGTAATTATCTACCGCGTTCTTACTTGTCATTATAACTGCGTTATAGGAAAGTACATCAATACGGCTCTTACGAAATTCCTTGGCAGGTATTCCTTCAATCTGTATAAAGGGACGAAAGTCAACTTCAATATTAAAATTTCTCGCTATTTCAAAATAAGGTGAGCGTTCAATTTCGGGGCGCGGTTGCGAGATGAGTATTTTCTTTATCTTCATTCTTTGTGGGTTGTTTGCCTTATATCTTTAAACTCATTTCCGCATATTTAAATAACAGAGCATAAGGCAAAATTTCAAGGGCGCAAATATACAAAAATAAATATATCATGCTTAAGCCTTTGTTTGTCATCAGAATGAACATCTTAATCGTCCGGTAAACATACAGAACAGCTACAGCCCCAAAAACTATTTCAAGGCTTGTGCCCACATACTTACCCGATGAGTAGGTAACAAGCAGGGCGGCGGGCAGCAACACTAACCCAAGGAAATGGGCAAAGACATATATTTCTGACAGATACTCCCATGCACGTTGCTGCTCGTCGAATATCAGCCCGGAAAAGAGAATGATAAGGGTTTTGGAAATGTAAATAAACAAAAAGAAAGCAGCTATTAATAAAAATTCCTTGCCTGTGCTTATGGCTGAGGCCATTCCTTCCACATTAACAACCTGCATAACCAGTAATGCTGAACAACAGATAAAAATGATGAACATGGCTATTGAAGCAAGGTTTATACCTGTATCTTCATCGCTGAACGACGCTGTAAATACCTCGCGGAAAACAAGGGTTACTCTTTTCGGGTAGGCTGTTTTAACCCAGGCAAATAATAAAACACAAAGAAAAAGCAAAGCTGTAACCCAGTGTTCAGTAGTAGGGAAACGGAAAACCGGGTTTATATTCATGTAATTCATATTACCGGTTTGCAAAGTTATACCTTCCCCATTAATATACTATACTCAACCGAAGAGTTTAGTAAAAAATTCCTCCATTTTACCAACCATTTGAACCTTAATAATGTTGTTTTTGGGAATTTCCTTTTTATTGTAACGGGAAATAAATATTTGTTCAAAACCCATTTTTTCAGCTTCTGATATACGTTGGTCAATACGGTTCACAGGCCGTATTTCACCCGAAAGTCCAATCTCCCCTGCAAAGCAATAACGCGGAGAAATAGGAACTTCCTCACTTGAAGAAAGAATAGCAGCAACTATGGCAAGGTCAGTTGCAGGGTCTTCTACCTTTATACCACCGGCAATATTCAAAAACACATCCTTACTGGCCAGCCTGAATCCGCAACGCTTCTCCAGTACAGCCAGCATCATAGAAAGGCGACGAAGGTCATAACCGGTCGCAGAACGCTGAGGAGTGCCATACGCTGCCGTACTTACCAATGCCTGTGTTTCTATCATAAGTGGCCTTACACCTTCGGTAATGGCTGCAATGGCCACGCCACTAACGGCTTCTTCACGGGCGGTAATGAGTACTTCTGATGGGTTACTGACTTCTCGTAGTCCGCTTCCAAGCATTTCATAAATCCCTAATTCGCTGGTGGAACCGAAACGGTTTTTTGTGGTACGCAGTAGCCTGTATATATGGTGTGTATCCCCTTCAAACTGCAGTACTGTATCAACCATATGCTCCAGAACTTTGGGCCCGGCAATGGACCCATCTTTGGTTATATGTCCAATAATGAATACTGGTACATTGGTGGTTTTAGCATAACGCATAAGGTCGGCTGTGCATTGGCGTATTTGCGATATACTGCCTGGGGCTGAATCTATTAAACTGGTATATAATGTTTGAATAGAATCTATAACCAGTAACTGTGGCTTGATCTCTTCCAGCCGCTGAAAAATATTCTGAATAACTGTTTCTGTAAGTATGTAACAGTTCTCATTTTTAATTCCAATACGCTCAGCCCTTAAGCGAATCTGCTCCTGGCTTTCCTCACCCGATACATAAAGCACCTTTAAGTTGCTTGCAGAAAGGGCAATCTGCAATAATAAAGTAGATTTACCTATTCCCGGTTCTCCGCCAAAAAGTACTAATGAACCTTGAACAAGCCCGCCGCCAAGAACCCTGTTCAACTCCTTATCAGGTAACGGGAAACGTAAGGTGTTACCGGGAATAATATCAGAAATAAGATGCGGCTTATCAGAAGTAATAGAATAGGCTTGTTTGCTATGCGACTGTTCTTTTTGGACAACCTCTTCAACATAGGTGTTCCATTCCCCGCAGTTAGGGCATTTACCAATCCATTTAGCTGATTGTGCACCACAATTCTGGCAAAAAAATGCTGACTTTACTTTTGCCATTATACTTAAATGAACTTTATTTTGCGGGCCGCAAACGCACACATGCGTAGCAGCAGGAACCCATGCTTGAAGCGGGAAATATTGGTAGTGCCATAGGTTCTTTCCTTGTACCGTATAGGCAACTCAACCATTTTCAAATTTAATTTATGCGCTCCGAAAAGAAGGTCGTAATCTCCAAAAGGATCAAAGTCGCCGAAGAAAGTACGGTTGCGTATCAGGCGTTTATAGTCGTCACGGAAAATAACTTTAGTTCCGCATAATGTATCTTTAAATGGCCTGTCTAACAACCATGTAAAAGCAAGGCTAAAAAATTTATTCCCCAACAGATTCAGGAAACGCATGGCCTGTTTGTCCATTGGGTAAACAAGGCGTGAACCATTTATAAAATCGCCCTTACCGGATGCTATGGCATCATAAAATTTCACAAGGTCTTCGGGTGGAACAGTAAGGTCAGCATCAAGAATCATTAAAACATCGCAGGTGGCGATATCAAAACCAACCCTAACGGCATCGCCTTTACCTTTTCCCTTCTGCTGGCCTATTTTAATGTCGTATTGCCCCTCATATTTTTTTTGAATTTTTTGTATAGTATCCCATGTATCGTCAGTAGAATTGCCTTCAATAAATATTATCTCGGTGTGGCTACCCAGTTTGGGTAAGCGCTTAATAGCATTTTCAATATTCCCGCTTTCATTACGCGCCGGAATAACGACTGAAACGGAGTGCTCCTCGATTGTTTTTGGCAGTGGTTTTGCAAAAGCAAACTGGTTTATACAGAAATGCCTGAATATGGGTAATTTGGCAATATACCTGTTAAACAGTGGAGCAATTAAAGGAATGTTCAGAGGTATGAGCATTCTCCTCGTACTCCTATATACATCGAAACCAGAAATATAAAGTAAGTTATTCAAGTCATTCATTCCCAGCCAATTTAAGTTACTGGTAGGTGTTTTCAATCCTAATGCCTCAGCCAATTTCAATAAAGGCTCCCATAAGTAATTATGGTAAGTAACTATAATTTTTGTTCGCGGGTGGCAATGTTTTTGGAGGGATTCCAATACCAGCTGTACATCCTCAAGGTGGCCTATAAGATTGGATAAGATTATAAGATCGAACTTTTCATCGAACGTAATATGCTCAGCCGCCATACAATGAAACTCGAGCGAAGGGAACTGTTTCTTAGCCACTTCTATCATGGCAAGGCTAAAATCTATACCCACCTTTCTGCTGCCCTTTATATCATTCAAAAGCTCGCCTGTTCCGCAACCCACCTCAAGGACTGATAGTTCTTCGTGAGCGAAGTAATTGCAAAAACCTGTTATATCATTCCAGTAATAGGAATGCTTCTTACGGATTCCGGCACGCTTTGCAGCCTGCTTCTCAAAATATTCCAGTCTTTTATTATCGTTTCTTTCCAATTTAATGAAAAAATAGTGTGTAAAAGTAGTGATATTCCTTACACCTTATATTACTGTCTTTCTCCTTTGCTATGCTTAAATGTATTATCTTTGAAGTAATTTTAAATTATATATACTATGTTACTCTTTTTGGATGCTATAAAACCCGGAGAAATAATACTGGTACTTGCTGTAGTATTAATTTTCTTTGGTGGTAAAAAGATACCTGAATTAATGCGTGGCCTGGGTCAGGGAATAAAAGAATTTAAAGACGCATCAAAAGGCAATGCCGATAACGAAAAGAAAACCAACGATACAACACAAGGCCAGATAAAATAATTTATCGGGGATATTACAGCCATTGCATAATTTTTCTTTTGTGCAATTCCTTTAACCTCTTTACGTTAGCTTAGTCTAAGTAATAAAAATGGTACACCTGGTACTGCTGTGAGAAAACTACTAAGGATATTGCCCCTTTTTTTCCTACCCCTGTTTGCTACGGCAACACACCAGGTATCGGGTTACATTTACTTTAAGCATATGACAGGGCTTACCTACCAGGTAACCCTTTACAATTACACCAACGGAGACCCGCCTACTGATGGCAAGTGTGGAACCGATGCTGACAGGGACACTATGCGCATTTGGTATGGCGATGGAACTTCAGATGTTCTTGTACGCTCCAATGGTACTGTAATAGACCAGGGCGGCTACCCGGGCGGTGTTACAGTTTGCGACTGCAGGAAGATAAATATATATACCAATAGTCCAGACGGAGTTTCAGGTGGTCATACTTATCCTGGTGCCGGTACTTATCATATATGGATTGACGACCAGGACAGGATGAAAGATATAATTAATATACCCAATTCTGTTTCCGAAGATTTTTACCTGTTCACATCTATAACTATAGGGTTTGCAGGCGAAGATATTTCTACACCTGTAATAACCCATCCGCTGGCTTGCGAATATGCCTGTACGGGCCAATGCTATTATTACAACCTTGGTGCTTATTCACCAACTGGCGATAGTATTTCTTATGCTCTCGGAGATTGCTTATGTGCGCCCGGCTATGTTTCGCCGGTTGAATATGGTGTTGACCCGGCCGGGGGCTATAAACTTCCTCCAGGTTCAACAATTGATTCGACCGGAACCCTTAAATGGTGTCAGCCGGTTACCCCAGGCATATATAATTTTTCGATACGGATTGTTTCTTATAAGCATACTGTTATTTCAGGAACTTCATATAGCCTGCCTATAGATACTATGGATGTTGAACTCGAAATAATTGTAAACTCAGCATGCACAACCCAAGACCCTGTTATAACCGGACCTGATGATACTTGTGTCGTCGCGGGGTCTGTATTGGACTTAAGATATACGGCTAAAGATACTAACGGACACTCGCTTACTATGAGTGCCGCCTGCCAGTCATTCACGGCTGTGCCGCCATCTACATTCACAACTACGGGTTCCGATCCTATACATGGGCAATTTATATGGTCAACCAATTGTTCCGATGTTAGAAATTCTCCTTACCAGTTAACTGTAAAAGCTACAGATATAGATTTCCCAATCTATGATTCAGTAAGTGTTTATAAAACAACTTTAATTCATATTGTGCCTCCGGCACCTACCGGACTTACCGCGAAAGTATTGGGCAATTCTGTTTACCTGCATTGGGATACAAGTGTGTGCCCGGAAGTATCGGGCTACCAGATATACAGGGCACCGGGCTGTGTAAAATTCACCCCCGGTTATTGCGAAACAGGCGTACCACTGTCTTCCGGTTACACTTATATAGGCAGTACAAACAATGTTGATAGTGTATCGTTTATCGATTATAGTGTAATACCCGGACTGAACTACAGTTACCTGGTAATAGCAGAATTCCCTCTGCCTGACGGGTCTTTGAGTTTTGCATCAAATGATACCTGCGTATTGGTGAGAAGGAACTTACCTTTACTTATTAATGTAAGCGTTGACAGCACTGATAAGAATGATGGAAAAATATATGTGCGCTGGATTAAACCTTTAGCTGATAGCGGTTACCTTGATACTGTTAAGTTATCTGCCCCCTATACCTATAAATTATACAGGGCAGTAGGCATGAACAGCACCAGCTTTAATACACTTATTTGTACTGTTCATTCTACTTTTTTCGGTTCAACAATTGATACAGCATATAAGGACACCGGTTTAAATACCGTTAATAACAGTTATCGGTATAAACTTGATTTTTATTATAACGATAGCCTGCCTATAGGTACATCGTCAGCTCCCCCTGCTTCTTCAATATTTCTTGATACTAAACCGGGAAATGAGCGTATAAATTTATCGTGGGCTTCAAACGTACCCTGGAATGATTCAACTTATTCGATATACAGAAGGGGGCCAGGTGCAAGTGCATTTAATTTGCTTGCTACCGTTCCCGGCTCAGTGCATAACTATACTGATAGCGGTATTACAAATGCAAAGACATTTTGCTACTACATAAAATCAACGAGTTTTTATGCTGACCCATCCATTTTTCACCCGCTTTACGATTCGTCGGAAGAACAGTGTAATAGCCCGAAGGATACAACCCCGCCATGTAAGCCTGCGCTTATGGTATTAGCTGAGTGCAATACTTTCAGCGATTCACTAATATGGAACAACCCTGACCATTTCTGCCCGAATACAGATGATATTGAATATTATAATATTCTTTATTCACCAACCGTAAATGGAGACATGCAGACTATTCAGACTATAACAAATGTAAATGACACCATTTTTGTTAACAGCAACCTAAGTTCGGTTGCCGGCTGCTATGCCGTTTTAGCCGTTGATTCTGCCGGAAACGTAAGTTTTTTGAATACAGTTTGTGTAGATAACTGCCCACAATATACGTTGCCCAATGTATTTACACCTAATGGAGACGGACAAGATGACTTCTTTACACCCATACTTCCTTACAGGTATATTAAGAATATCGACATTAACATTTATAACCGCTGGGGTCAGGTAATGTTCCATACCAATAACCCTATGATTAATTGGGACGGTAAAGATCAAACCAGCCATGGTGAATGCCCTGACGGGGTCTACTACTATATATGTACTGTGAACGAAATTCGTGTTACCGGGGTGCAGCCTGTCGTTCTGAAAGGCTTCCTGCAACTTATCCGTTAAACTTCTATTACCAGGCCGTCGTGAGCAAGGTGCATACCCGGTGGTAATTCCTTTTCAACTACAGCATGCTTGCCAAGCTGGTGGCTAATGTGAGTGAAGAATACTTTTTTTACACCCAGTTCTTTTACAAGGTTTATGGCTTCATCAAGGGTCAAATGCGATATGTGCTCCTCCCGCCTCAAAGCATTCAATACCATTACTTCCGAGCCCTTTATTTTTTCTTTTTCTTCTTGCGGAATAGATTTGGCGTCGGTTATATAAGTGAAGTTGCCAATGCGGTAGCCATATATCGGCAATTTGTAATGCATTACCCGTATAGGTATAAATTTTGTTTCTCCAATACTAAATGGAGAACCATCAATATGATGCAACGTAATTTCAGGTATGCCGGGGTATTTTTTCTCAGAAAAGATGTAAGGATACATTTGATGCATGGCTTTTTCTACATTACTATCGGCATATACATCAATAGCAGTACCCATTACAAAGTTGAAGCCCCTTATATCATCAAGCCCGCCAACATGGTCCCTGTGTTCGTGAGTATAAATCACCGCGTCAAGCCTTCTTACATCTTCCCTTAGCATCTGTTCGCGGAAATCAGGGCCTGTATCTATCACAAAAGTTTGCCCCTTATCTTCTATCATTACAGAAGAACGAAGTCTTTTGTCCTTAAGATCGCTTGACTTGCAAACCTCGCATTGGCAGCCTATTATCGGTACTCCCTGTGATGTACCTGTGCCTAAAAAAGTAACTTTCATAGAACCAAAAAAGAGTATGCTGTTTTCGAAAACTTCCGGGTTAAAATTACTATCTTTACATTGTTAGTCAAATGTAAATAAATAGTGCCTCAGTAGCTCGTTTTCGATTCAAAAAGAAAATACTTTTGCATCACTTCAGAAAAATATCATGGAACAAGACATTGTTATACAAAGCGCATTAGTATCTGTTTTCGATAAAGATGGACTGGAACCAATCATCAGGGAACTGCACAAATGCGGAATAACCATATACAGCACAGGCGGGACACAGAAATATATTGAATCGTTAGGAGTTAAAGTTATCCCGGTAGAGGACCTCACTTCTTATCCTTCAATACTTGGCGGAAGAGTAAAAACCCTTCACCCCCGCGTTTTTGGTGGAATATTAGGCAGGCGCGACATTGCAACTGACGTGGCTGAATTTGAAAAACATGAAATACCTCCTATCGACCTGGTGGTAGTAGATCTATATCCCTTCGAAAAGACCGTTGCTTCAGGTGCATCAGAAGAAGATATCATTGAGAAAATTGACATTGGCGGTATATCCCTCATACGTGCTGCAGCTAAAAATTTCAATCATGTAACAGTAATTCCATCGAAACAGGAATACCCTGCACTGCTTGATATACTTAGCAAATTGAAAGGTAAAACAACGCTAACACAACGCAAAGAATTTGCAAAAAAAGCGTTTGGTGTCAGCTCGCATTATGACACGCAGATACATAATTATTTTTCAGGCAACGGACTTGTTTTCGAGAAAACGATACCCGGTGCAAAACAATTGCGTTATGGTGAAAACCCCCATCAGAAGGGAACGTTCTTTGGAAACTTAGATGAAGTATTCACACAACTTCATGGTAAAGAATTATCTTACAACAACCTGCTTGATATTGATGCTGCTATTAACTTGTTAAGCGAGTTTACAGAAACTACTTACGCAGTTATCAAGCATAATAATGCATGTGGTCTGGCGTCGCGCCCTACTGCACTGCAGGCATGGAAAGATGCACTGGCAGGGGACCCCATATCAGCTTTCGGTGGAATAATAATTACGAATAACGCAGTTGATGCCGAAACCGCAAAAGAAATTGACAAGCTGTTTTTTGAAGTAATGATTGCTCCTGCATTCGATGATGCAGCACTTGAAACATTGAAGCAAAAGAAGAACCGCATTCTATTAAAATTAAATTCATTCAAATTCCCTGAAAAGAATTTCCGCTCATTATTAAATGGGGTTGTTGAACAGGACAGGGACTGGAAGACAGATACTATTACCGATATGAAGCAGGTTACAAAACTTGCTGCTACCGAACAGGAAAAAATAGACCTTGAATTTGCCAATAAAATTGTAAAGCACATCAAGTCGAATACTATTGTATTTGCAAAAAACAAAACATTACTGGCGGCAGGAACTGGGCAAACCTCAAGGGTTGATGCACTGAAACAAGCCATTGAAAAAGCGCATCAGTTTGGTTTCGACCTGAAAGGTGCTGTAATGGCATCTGACGCATTTTTCCCTTTCCCTGATTGTGTTGAAATTGCTCATAAAGCAGGTATTAACGCAGTCATTCAACCTGGTGGCTCAATAAACGATAAGCTTTCGATAGAATATTGCGATGCCAATAACATGGCAATGGTAACAACCGGAACAAGACATTTTAAACATTAACATACTAATATTAACGCATGGCATCCTTATTCAGTTTTTTACAACAAGACATTGCAATTGACCTTGGCACAGCCAATACCATTATTATTCATAACGATAAGGTAGTGGTTGATGAGCCTTCTATCGTAGCCATTGACAGAATGTCTGGCAAGGTAATTGCAGTGGGAAGGATAGCCCAGCAAATGCATGGAAAAACGCATGAAAACATTAAAACAATTCGCCCGCTGAAAGACGGTGTTATAGCTGACTTTAATGCTGCCGAACACATGATACGCGAAATGGTGCGCATGATATATTCCGGTAAAAAGTGGTTCACTCCTGCATTACGCATGGTTATATGTATCCCTTCAGGAATTACGCCTGTAGAGCAACGTGCCGTAAGAGATTCTGCTGAACATGCCGGTGGTAAAGAAGTGTATTTACTTCATGAACCAATGGCTGCTGCTATTGGTATTGGAATAGATGTGGAAGAACCTATGGGCAACCTTATTGTAGATATTGGTGGTGGTACTACAGACATTGCAGTTATAGCGCTTGGCGGTATAGTGTGCGATAATTCCATACGTGTAGCAGGCGATGAATTTACCAGCGACATTGAAGAATATATGCGCCGCCAGCATAACATGCTTATTGGTGAACGTACGGCAGAACGTGTGAAAATTGAAGTGGGCGCTGCAATGACAGAAATTGAAAACCCTCCGCCTGATTATCCTGTGCATGGCCGCGACTTAATGACGGGTATTCCTAAAGAGATACAGGTTTCTTATTCTGAAATTGCACATGCAGTAGACAAATCAATTTCAAAAATTGAAGAAGCTATTCTGCAGGCGCTTGAAAAAACCCCGCCTGAACTTTCCGCCGACATTTACAGAACAGGTATTTATTTAGCGGGTGGCGGTTCTATGTTGCGCGGGTTGGATAAACGTATTTCCATGCGTACCAAATTGCCTGTGCATATTGCAGAAGACCCCTTGAGAGCAGTAGCAAGGGGCGCAGGTATTGCATTGAAGAATATTCATCGTTTCCCGTTCCTTTTAAAATCGTAGTGCATAAGGTAAATCGTAAAAAAAACAGGGCCACCGGATGTATGGCATAATTGCATTTTTCAGGAAAAATTATTTTGCAGTTCTATTTGTGGCGTTGGAGTTTCTCTGTTTTTATTTTCTTTTCCAGGGCCGCTCTCCTAAAGGAGAAGAAAACTATTATCACCAAGCAGGCTTTCTTAACTCTGCAAACAGTGTGGCGGGTTCATTTTACAAAGCATATAACGGGGTAACTTCTTACTTCAATCTTAAAAGCGTGAACGACCAGTTAGCCGAAGAAAACGCACGGCTTCATAATAATCTTTCGGACTTACCAGATACTTCCAAGCACCTGAAAGAGCCTCAAACAAACCCTTATGGGCAGCAATTCAATTTTATAACTGCCCAGGTTATAGATAATTCTACCAACCAGATAAGCAACTATCTCACTCTTGATATTGGCAGAAAACAGGGAGTATCGGAAGGAATGGGGGTTATAGCTCCCGGTGGTTTAGTGGGGGTGGTTATCGGTGTATCAGACCATTATTCAGTTGTCATGTCAATGCTGCACAAGAATTTTCAGTTAAGCGCTATGTTAAAGAAAGGAGGCGCATTTGGTACATTAACGTGGAAGGGAGATGATTTCCGATATGTGTTGTTGTCGCAAATACCTAAGAGTGAAACTGTAAAACCCGGCGACACTATTGTATCGAGCGGATATTCAACCATTTACCCTAAAGGATTGGTTATAGGTTACGTAGAGGAAGTAAAACCTATTCCCACCCAATATTTTTACACTATAAAAGTACGCCTGTCAACGAACTTTAAAAAACTGGGATATGTATATGTAGTGAGCGATTTAATGAAAAAAGAGAGAACCGAATTGCAGGAAAATGCGTATAAATCAAACGAGGGTAAATGATTAACGACTTAGGTAAAAATATTTTACGGTTTCTTGTATTTCTTTTAATACAGGTATCCATATTGAAGCATCTTGATTTAGGGCGGTTTATCAACCCGTTTTTATATGTTTTATTTATTCTTATGCTTCCTATTCGTTCCAATAAAGCATTGGTTATGGTTTTAGCTTTTTTTACCGGCCTTACGGTAGATATGTTTTACAACACTATGGGTGTAAATGCGGCAGCCTGCGTATTTATGGCTTATTGCAGGCCACTGGTATTAAGAACTTATGCACCTAAAGGTGAATATGATACTTCAGCAAAACCAACCATGCAATCTTTAGGGTTACCATGGTTATTGAGTTATACGGGAACATTGGTTTTTTTACATCATTTTGTTCTTTTCTTCCTCGAAGCATTTTCACTCTCCTCTTTTTTCAGTACGTTGGGCATTATTATAATGAGCAGTGCTTCAACGGTCGGGCTTATTGTACTTAGCCAGTACATAATGCAAAGGAGGAAAACATGAATAACCTTTTTGGCCTGCGGAAGTATATTATAGCCGGAATTTTTGCTGTCACCTGCTTTGCTTTTGTTTTCAGGCTTTTTTACATGCAAATTATTGATGACCAGTATAAGCTTGATGCCAGTAACGAAACATTCAGGCACGTAACACAATACCCGCCACGTGGTTGTATAAAAGACCGGAATGGTAAACTGTTGGTTACTAATGAAGCTGCCTATGACCTGATGGTAATACCTAACCAGGTAAAAGATTTCGATACCAATTCCTTTTGCAGTGACCTTAACATTACCAAAACTGATTTTATCACCAATATAAAAAAGGCCATTATATTAAATACCTCATCACATGCTTCGGTATTTATGAAAGAGGTTACTCCTGAAATTTATGCAGCCTTCCAGGAGAAGATGTATAAGTATCATGGTTTTTATTCCGAGGTTCGAACTGTGCGGAAGTATCCGCTGAACATTGCACCGCATCTGTTAGGTTACCTGGGTGAGGTTAGCAAAGAATTGTGTGAACGCAATCCTAAATACAGGGAAGGAGATTATGTAGGAATGAGCGGTATTGAGGAATCGTACGAGAATGACCTTGCAGGAGTAAAAGGAGTGAGGATAACTGTGGTAGATGCCATGAATAAGGAAGTGGGCGACTATAAAAACGGTAAATATGATACACTCCCCGAACCCGGAGAAAACCTGACTTGTACTCTTGATGCTACCTTACAAGCATACGGAGAGCAATTGATGAAAAATAAAGCAGGAAGTATTGTGGCCATTGAACCTTCAACAGGAGAAATACTTGCATTGGTTTCAAGCCCGGAATATGACCCTAATTTATTAGTGGGAAACATACGTGCTAAAAATTATGCCTCACTTGCGCTCGATACCCTTGATATCCCTTTGTTCAACAGGGCACTTATGGCCATGTATCCTCCCGGTTCTACCTTTAAACCTATTGAAGCGCTCATAGGCCAGCAAGAAGGAGTATTGACTGAAAACACCGTCTATTCCTGTGCAGGTTGTTATCCGGGTGGAAAACCTAAATGCGATGCCAAACACGGGTCTCTTAGCCTGGAACCTGCTATTGCCAAGTCCTGCAACACATATTTTTCTTATGTATTCATGAGCATTATGGGCAACAGAAAATATGCTACCATGGAAGACGAGCTTGAGGCATGGAGAAAAGATGTGATGAGTTTTGGCCTTGGTACCCGGCTCGATATTGACTTGCCTAGCGCCTTACGTGGTAATGTGCCCACGGTTGAACATTACAACCATGTTTTTGGAGAAGGACACTGGAGGCCTTTCACTATTATTTCTTTAGGTATTGGCCAGGGCGAAATGGAAGTAACACCTTTGCAACTGGCTAACGAAGCTGCAACTATTGCAAACAGGGGATTCTTCTACATGCCGCATGTCATTAAATCTGTTGGCGAGAAAAACGAAATACAGAAGAAGTATACAACCCGGCATTACACAACTGTCGATCCGAAATACTTTGATGTTGTAGTTCAGGGAATGTCTGATGTAGTATCGGATGGTACTGCCGCTGCCAGTAAAATACAAGGTGTAACCATGTGCGGAAAAACAGGAACCGCGCAAAATCCTAACGGACGGGATAACTCTCTGTTCATTGCTTTTGCACCAATGGATCACCCTAAAATTGCGGTATGTGTTGTTATAGAACGCGGAGGATGGGGAGCAGACTGGGCAGCGCCTATTGCCAGTTTAATGATTGAAAAATATATTACCGATACTATAAAGCGTAAGGATATAGAAACACGGATGCTGGATGGAAACACTATTCACTATTTAGAAGAAGAGAAATTGCAGCCAAAACATAATAACACGCAGCATACAGCACATAAGAAATGACCGACAGGAGAAGCAACATAGTCCCTTTCATTGACTGGTTCACCATAGGTATATATGGTTTTCTTGTGTTGGTGGGTTTCATTAATATTTATTCGGCTGTTTACAATCCTGCCCACCCGAATATGTTCGATTTCTCTCAACGCTATGGCAAGCAATTTATCTGGATAGCCACTGCATTTATCATGGCATTCCTGATCATGCTTACAGAGGCAAGCTTTTTCTCAGTATTTGCATACGTAGTATATGGTATTGTGGTGTTTTCATTATTGGCTGTGCGTTTTGTAGGGAAGGATATTGCCGGTAGCCATTCATGGTTCCGTATTGGGCAAATAGGTATTCAACCGGCTGAACTGGGAATATTCGCCATTAACCTGGGGCTTGCCAAATACCTGAGTAATGAGAACGCCAAAATGACCAACACTGCTGTGCGCTTACGTGCCATTGCTATGATTGTAATACCTATTTTATTTATTGTACTGGAAAACGAAACAGGTGTGGCTATAACTTATACAGCCTTCATATTTGTTATGTACCGCGAGGGCTTATCGGGTAATATTCTATTGGTAGGTTTTATAACAATCGTTTTATTCATATTGGCCCTGGTAGGCAGTAAAATTGTACTTACCTGTGTATTAATCGGAATTGCACTCCTGGCCTTTGTTCTGTTTACACGGCGAAAACGAAAGGACCTGATACGTGTGGGTGCAGCGCTTGCCGGAGGTATTATAATGGTGTGGGGTACGAATTTCGCGTACAAACATTTAGAACCTCACCAACGTAAAAGAATAGATGTTTTTTTGGGAACTAACGTAAACAAAAGCAAAGAAGGTTATAACCTGAACCAGGCTGAAATTGCAATAGGTTCAGGTACTTTATGGGGTAAAGGATATTTGCAGGGAACACAAACTAAATTAAACTACGTTCCTGCGCATGCTACCGATTTTATTTTCTGTACACTTTGTGAAGAATGGGGATTTGTAGGTGCGTCGTTTATAGTCCTTACCTTTTTGGCCCTGATTGTCCGAATAGTTTTCCTCGCTGAACGACAGCGATCACCATTCAGCCGCATCTACGGGTATGGTGTAGCATCTATCTTTTTTATTCATGTGGCAATTAATGTTGGTATGACCTTAGGACTTGTGCCCGTGATTGGTATTCCCCTGCCTTTCATGAGTTATGGCGGTTCATCACTATGGGCATTTACCTTGCTGCTATTTATCTTCCTGCGCCTCGATGCTAACCGGATGCAGATATTGAAATAAAAATTACTGGCTCTTTGTCTTTAGTTTCTTATACATCATATCATAGGTTGGCACTGCAACGCTAAATTGCTTCGCCTGCTTCACAACATATCCCGTTAAAGAATCAACCTCAGTATTTTTACCTTTCTGAAAATCGCGATGCATAGATGTGGTGGCACCTTTTTGCAATGCCATCATAGTAGCAACCGTCTTCTGTATAATATCATCGGGAAACCTTATTCCCTTTGCATCTGCAACTGCCTTTACTTCGTTGAGTAGCGAAAATAATATCTTCTTATTCTCTTCATTGGAAATCATTTCGCCAAACGTTTTGTCTAAATAACTTGTTAATGTAGCCAAAGGAGAAAGGAAAATAAATTTCTTCCAAACCTCCTGTTGAATATCATCCGAAAGAGTAACGTCAATTCCTGATCCCTTGAAAATTCCTTCCATTGATTGTAATTTTTGTTGCGTACCATTCACCGCACCAAAGAACAATGCAGCTCTATCACCCATTACTTCTATTATTCCTGGTCCACTTAACTGCGACACTATATAAACGCAACCCTCCCATACTTCATTACCGGGTAGTATGCCCTTTATTCTCTCGTAACTATCAACTCCATTAAGAAGGGGGAGAATAGTCGTTTCTTTATTAATACACGGTTTGAATTGTATGATACTTTGTTCAAGGTCATAGCTTTTTGTACAGCAAATCAGGTAATCTATC
>Ga0206855_10112_pt1 | contig 25101 bp, 20 predicted proteins | sample Alteio_BWOrgCont_51_FD_152637 | JGI IMG/M metagenome (GOLD analysis project Ga0206855, IMG submission 152637) | Enriched cells from forest soil in Barre Woods Harvard Forest LTER site, Petersham, Massachusetts, United States -... | ecosystem: Environmental > Terrestrial > Soil > Temperate forest >...
AAAAGCTATACTATTGATGTGCCTTTGGACAGGCTGCCGTATTTTGTTTTGAACAGGTAAAAACAAATCCGAAATCGAACATCCGAAATCCGAAATCAAAAAAACGTTTTCGGTTACAACAATAGCAGATTCGGCTACACTGGCTTGTTTATTGCTGCGCAACTTTGCTGTATAAAAAAATACAAATATGAAAATTACAGTAACAGGTTCGTTAGGGCATATCAGTAAGCCACTGACACAAGAGTTGGTACAAAAAGGGCATGCAGTTACAGTGATCAGCAGCAAACCGGAAAGACAAAAGGAGATTGAGGCATTGGGCGCCAGGGCCGCTATCGGTACGATGGAGGACGCTGATTTTTTGACAGCCACTTTCAAAGATGCAGATATAGTTTATGTTATGGAAACGCATGGCGCCAGCAGCTTCTTCGATCCCAATATCGATCTGATGGCCGTTATCAGCAAAATAGGCCATAATTACAAACAGGCCATTCAATCTTCGGGTGTAAAGCGGGTGGTACACCTCAGCAGCATTGGCGCCCATACCGATAAAGACAATGGCATCCTTGCTTTTCATTACGATGTAGAAAACACCTTGAGGCAACTGCCGGATGATGTTTCCATTAAATTTATGCGCCCGGTGGGGTTTTACTACAATATGTTTGCGTTTATACCAACCATAAAAACACAGGGCGCAATCGTTTCCACCTACGGTGGCGATACCAAAGATCCATGGGTTTCGCCTTTGGATATTGCGGCTGTTATAGCCGAAGAAATTGAAAAACCTTTTGAGGGCAGAGCAGTTCGTTATATAGCAAGCGACGAAGTTTCGCCAAATGAAGTGGCAGGCGTTTTAGGCGAAGCTATCGGCAAACCCGATTTAAAATGGCATATTATACCTGATGAGCAAATGATAAATGGCATGATCGCTGCGGGTATGAACCCAAATATTGCCAAAGGTTTGGTAGAAATGAATGCAGGCTTCCACAGGGGGCAATTGTATGATGATTATTATCTGCACAGGCCGGTCGTTTTGGGCAAAGTAAAGCTGACGGATTTTGCCAAAGATTTTGCTGCCGCCTTTAATAAGTAAAAGAACCAGGAATCAGGAACCAAGAGTCAAGAGGGGATCGGGAAAATCAGGCCATGAATTTGGAGGAAGCTTTTTTGAATTACTTATCCCGCAGCTATTGTTTTGGTTCTTGGTTCTTGGTTCTTGCACACTCATTAATTATATTGCAATATGTCAAACATGCAGGTTCACCGGATTAAAACAATAAGCGAATATCATAAGATTATGGGGCTCCCAAAGCCGGAGCATCCATTGATCAGCGTGATAAATTTCGAAAACATTAAACAATTGCCTTACGGCGAATCAATAAATATAGTTTTCGATTTTTATTCCATCTCGCTTAAAAGGGATTTTAACGCCAGGTTTAAATACGGTCAGCAGCAATATGATTTTGATGAAGGCATCATGTTTTTTATTTCGCCGGGCCAGGTTTTTGGCGTTGAAATTGAAAAAGAAGCAGAATTAAAACATTCGGGGTGGATGTTACATATCCATCCCGATTTTTTGTGGCATACGCCTTTGGCCAAAACCATAAAGCAATATGAGTATTTTGATTACTCAGTAAATGAAGCGCTGTATCTTTCCGAAAAAGAAGAAGCAACGATCATCAGCCTGATGCAAAACATGGAGCTGGAATACCGCTCGAACATTGATAAATTTAGCCAGGACATCATTATTGCCCAAATTGAACTATTACTCAATTATGCCGACAGGTTTTATCATCGCCAGTTTATCACCAGGAAAATAACCAACCATCATATCCTCAATCGTTTGGAAGATATTTTGACGGAATATTTTAACAGCGATACCTTAGCGAAAAAAGGATTGCCAACCGTTCAGTACATTGCCGAAACACTAAACGTATCGCCGGGCTATTTAAGCGGGTTGCTAAAAACGCTGACAGGCCAAAGCACACAACAACACATCCACGACAAACTGATTGAAAAAGCGAAGGAAAAACTATCAGTTACCGATCTATCGGTAAGTGAAATTGCCTACGGATTAGGCTTTGAACATTCGCAATCGTTCAGCAAACTGTTCAAAACAAAAACCAAGGTTTCGCCTCTGGAGTTCAGGCAATCGTTCAATTGACAAAGCTTTTATTTTCCGGCAAAGTCCGCAGCCATTTTATTAAGCTCCGTTGGGCTGATAGTTTGCCTACCACTGGTAATAACTATCCTGTACCTGAACGTAACCGATTCGCCTTTTTTAAGGCTTAAGTTTTTTGCCGATTTGCCGTTGGTAAACACCTTCTCGCCAAGCGGGTTGGCGGCAAATAAACCGTAGCCTCGCGCATGCCAGAATGTCGGATAATTGGGGTTTTCAGGGTGATCAATAATGGCAATGCTTACCGAGTCGGCGCCCATTTTAGCAAAAACCTTGCACCATACACCACGGGTGCTCCAGGCATCGTTCCCGGTTTTGCCGGCGCTGGTGAGGTAATTGCCGTTGGCTATATGGTCGGTACCGCCTTTTACCGTGGTTACGTTGCCTTTGTTGTCGGTAAATTGCTGGTCCTGATCGGTAGGCATCTGCAGTTCGTGTGCTAAGCGCAGGCCAAGCATGCCGTCTTTGGCATCGTTAAAAACAATAGCTGTATCAGCTTTTAAAGTAGTAAAACGGTCGATGATCCGCTGGCTTTGGTCGCCGCTAAATTCAAAGCGGGTGGTCTCTTCCAGCAGCACCTGTTTTTGCTGGTTTATCCAGTTGGCGTGATAAGCCAATTTCCCGGTATTGCCGTTTTTTGTTTCGAGTATGCGGTCGGTGCGTATCCAGCCGTAGAGGTTTTTTTTGTTTTGAGGGATAGCGTACGAGTTGTTCCAGAAATCGAGGCCGTTTACATTTTCAAAATTAAACCAAAGACCGATGTGGTGCGGGTGGTCGTTAGGCTCGCCCGGCCTTGGGTCGAGCGGGAAACCGCGGGTAACAATTGTGCCATTAGCCGCGTGAATGGGGAATAATACCGGCTTCTCCAGGCTATCGGGATACAGGAAACTGGTAAACAGCTTGCCGCCGATAAAAACATCTACCTTGTTTTCGGTCGATGATTTTATCAACCTTACTGGCTCACTTTTTTGAGCCGATACAGTCGAAGCCATAAAAATAAAAGCTGCAATAAAACACACAGTTTTGAATCTGGTCATCTGATTATCAATTACTAATTGGAGTTAAGAATCAAGAGCCAGGAATCAAGACTGGAGCATTGTAGCAGCCTTTTATCTTGGTTCTTGATTCTTTCCTATGAATATTTAAACACTCGACCATTCACCATCACTTCCTGTGTTGTTTCATCGAAAGTGGCTTTATAACCGGTATGTACTGCGGCGTTGGTCATGATGTTGGCTATAGCATGGCTATACCCTGCTTCAACGGGGGCATTTGGCTGCTTGCGGCTGCGAACACATTCCATCCAGTTGCGTATGTGGTTCGAGGTGAGCACATCACCACCTGTGTTGGCCGAAGCCACTACCTGTTCGGTATTTGCCAGGCTTACCTCGGGCAGCAGGTTGGGCTGCATACCCATTGCGGCGGCAAAGCTTTTTGTGAGGCCTCCGGTTGGCGAAACCTGGTTGGTGATGAGGTTTAACTCGCCGCCGTTTGAATAGTATATCTCTGCCGGGTGCTCGTCGCCATTATGCATACGCGAAGCAAAAGTAACCTGGAAGCCTGTCGACGGGTCATCCAGCGGGCCATATTCAAAAGCAGCAAGGATAGTGTCCCAGTTTTTGCGGCCATCTTTCCAAACATAAATACCACCGTTGGCAACCACGCTGCGCGGATGTTTAAGCCCGCTGAACCAATGTACAGTGTCAATCTGGTGGCTCATCCATTGTCCCGGCAAGCCCGATGAATATGGCCAGAAGAGACGAAACTCCAGGTATTTGCGCGGGTCGAATTCCTCGTATGGGCGGTTCATTATCCAGCGTTTCCAGTCAGTGTCTTCCTCCTTTAACACGCCCAAAAGTTCGGGCCGGCGCCAGCGGCCGGGCTGGTTAACGTTCCATGTAAGCTCAACCATGGTGATAGGACCAAACTTACCCGATTTGATAAAATCATTGGCGGCGTGGTAATTTGCCCCACTCCGGCGCTGCGAACCTATCTGCACAATTTTGCCCGATTCCTTTATCGCTTTAAGCGCGGCGCGGTTATCCTCCATTGTTTCGGCAAAAGGCTTCTCCACGTAGGCGTCGCAGCCTGCTTTTACCGCTTCAATGGCGTGGCGTGCATGCTGGAAATCGGCAGTGCTGATAAATACTGCGTCTATCGATTTGCTGTCGTACAGTTCATCGTTATTGCGGAAAGCCTTCACATCGTTTTGCATCTTATCTTTCCAAATGGCAGCCCCTTCTTCCCTGCGCCGTTTCCAGATATCTGACACGGCAACCACCTCAAAGTTAAGCTCCTTATAATGGTTCATAAAACAGGGGATATGCGAGCTTCGGTGCCTGTCCGAAAATCCCACAACTCCCACACGAACACGGTCGTTTGCGCCGATGATGCGTTTGTAGCTTTTGGCGCTGAAGCCGGTTTTGGCGAGTAAAACCCCTGTGCCGGCCAATGCGGCCTGTTTTATAAACTTACGGCGTGATTTTTCCATAGCTTTGGTACGTTTTAATTTAGATTTTGGGTTTCCGCACGGCAATGAATTTATTTTCTATAACCGGCTTATATTGTCGTCTTTTAGCATAACAAACTTACGTCATCAGGCAGTTTGTTATAACTTTTTGCATGAAATTTATTTTTGACAGTCAGTGATATTCGAGGATGTTTTTTTGTATCTCTTTTAAAGACATAATAAACATGGCAGCGCCCTTATCAATAGCGGCGGCCGGCATGCGTGTGAACTCTGCCTCGTCTGGCGATTGGACGATGGTCAATCCGCCGCGTTTTCTTATGGTTTGTAAACCGTTAGCGCCATCGGTATTTGCACCTGTCAATATGATTCCGATAAGTGTATCGCCGTATGACATCGCAGCCGATTCAAATAATACATCAATAGATGGCCGGCTGTAAAATACCAGTGCATCGCTCGACAGCGAAAAGGTGAAGTCGTTTTCAATCAGCAAATGATAATCGGGCGGGGCTATATATACAATGCCACCTTCAATTTTTTCTTTTTCGTCTGCCTGTTTTATTTTTATTTTGCATTTGGGCTGCAATACATCTTCCAGCAGGCTTGTTTGGTCTTTCGTTCTATGCTGTACTATTACGATTGGAATAGGGAAATCCGCAGGGAGTTTTTCGAGCAGTATAAATAGGGCCGACAGCCCTCCCGCTGAAGTGCCTATTACAATTGCCTCAAATTTTTTATCGGCAGACATTTTTATTCGGTTTTCATAAATATCTTTTCATGCCGGTCAATGTCTTCAAAATTGTTCCTTTTGTCAGAAAACAGCAGCGATTCTTTATTGCCTAAACCCAGAAACCCGAACATACACAAACTTTCATAAAAGAGATTAACAACGTTGTTTTGCAGTTTTTGATTAAAATAAATCAACACATTCCGGCAAATGATCAATTGAAATTCGTTAAATGATTTGTCAATTACAAGGTTATGGGGTGCGAAAACTATATTCTGCTTTAAGGATTTATGGAACAATACAGAATTGTATTTGGCTTTATAATATTCTGAAAATGATTTTTTACCGCCGGCTTTCTGGTAATTCGACGTGTACTGTTTCATGTTTTCCAGGGGATACAGGCCTTCTTTTGCAATCTGAATCGATTTTTGATTAATATCGGTTGCATATATCAGCGTCCGGTTTAAAAGTCCTTCTTCACTCAAAAGAATGGCGATGGAATACACTTCTTCTCCCGTGGCGCATCCCGCTATCCATATTTTAATAAACGGATAAGTAGCAAGCCGCTTCAATACACTGTTTCGTAAACTTTTATAAAATGGCGGATCCCGGAACATTTCGGTGACGGTAACCGAAATCTCCTGGATGAATTTTTCGAACAAGTCCTCGTCTTTCAATATCATCTTCCCGAGTTCATCAATAGTCCCTATATTCCGGCTGTCCCTAAAACTGTTTATTCTTCTTTTTACGGAAGCTTCCGAGTAATCGGTAAAATCGTATCCATATTCGACGCGGATAGCATCAAGCAATGCTGTAAATTCTCTATTGTCGTAATCCATACTATGCCATCAGGCGATTCATTTTTTCAATGAGCGCCTTCATGTCTATCGGTTTCGAAACATAGTCCCAGGCGCCGGCTTCAAGGCATTTTTCCTTGTCTGCGTTAGTAGCTTTGGCGGTTACCACAATAACAGGGATACTTTTTAGCTCATCGGTGTGACTTATAAATCCCAGCATTTCATAGCCATCCATTATCGGCATCATTATGTCCAGGAGAATTATGTCTGGCTTCGGGATTTTTTTTAACATCAATATAGCTTGCGCAGCGTTACGGGCAGCTATAATTTCAATTTCCATTGTTTCGAGATAGCTCTTTATCGCAAACAGATTTCTTTCATCGTCGTCAATTACCAGCACCACCTTATTTTTCATATTTTCCATAATAATTTTTTTAGCTGTATAACCATACCCGCATTAATGATAAAAGTTGTTCAATGTTTACGGGTTTGGTGATGTAATCAGACATTCCTGCGTCCAGGCATTTTTCCCGGTCACCCTTCATTGCTTTGGCTGTAAGCCCTATAACGGGCAGTTTGCTGAATTTGCCTATCGCCCTGATCGCTTTTGTTGCCTCATATCCATCCATTTCGGGCATCATTACATCCATAAGTATGATCTCAATTCCTGGCTGTTCGGCCAGCATTTGCAGGGCTACTTTCCCGTTTTCAGCATTCAGGCAAATTAGCCCGTCTTCTTCCAGTGCGTTTGTGAGCGAATAAATATTCCTGGCATCATCGTCGACAATCAGTACTTTCTTGTTTTTCAAAACCTCATCGGTTTTATGAAGTTTACGGATGATATGCTGTTTTTCCCTGGGTAAGCGTGATTCTACCCTATGAAGAAACAAGGTGGTTTCGTCCAACAAACGCTCTTTTGAATCAACTGTCTTCAGTACTACGGTGTTTGCCAGTTTACTCAGCCGGTTGCTTTCGTCCTTTGTCAGGTCTTTTCCGGTATAAACAATAATTGGCGTATTTTTGAAGCGCTCATCGTCTTTTATTTTTTGCAGCAGGTCAAAGCCGCTCATGTCGGGCAAGCCGAGGTCCACAATCACGCAATCGAAACTTTGTTCGCACATCATTTCATAAGCTTCTTTGCCCGAATATGCCGGGAGGCTTTTAACATCCACGTTCCCTATCAAATCGCGAATGGCGCCATTCTGCGCTTCACTATCCTCAACTATTAAAAGTTTTTTTAGTTTTTTACTGATGAAATCTTCTATTTTATTAAAAGTATGCTGCAGATCGTTTTGCGAAACAGGTTTTTGTATAAAATCAAATGCACCCAGTTCCATACCTTCTTTTTTTCTGTCGTAGCCGGAGATCACCATAACGGGAATGTGTCGAAGGTCAGGATCTTTTTTTAATTGTTTAAGCACATCCGCTCCATCTACGACCGGCAGTTTCATGTCAAGTATTATCGCATCGGGTTTGTAGAACCTGGCGAAACTCAATCCGGTATTGCCTTCGTAAGCGATAATACCTTTGTAGCTGCGCGCTCTCACAAAAGCAAGCAGCACACCCATGTAAATGCGGTCGTCTTCTATAATGAGCACTATCTTATCGCTGGCTTTTAAATTATTGCGATCATCCGTTTCATAGCCTTCGGCGTAAATGCGCTTTTCATCATTTTCATGTTTTTTAGCGTCTTCATCATGTTTCTCGTCTGCCTGTATACCGGGTTCTGCAGAACCTGTTATTGAGTTGTCGAATTTCAGGGGTAGATAAAGCGTGAATATGCTGCCTTTCCCTTCTTCGCTTTGCAGGTGGATCTCTCCGCCAAGTGCATTGGCAAGTTCCCTGCTGATAGAAAGCCCAAGGCCGGTACCGCCGTATTTGCGTTTTGTTGATCCGTCAGCCTGTTGAAATGCTTCAAATATGGCCCCGAATTTATCCGCCGGTATCCCGATACCGGTATCTGTTACAGCTATCGAAACAATACCTGCTGCCTGTGTTAGCTTTTTATTTTTAAAGATTACATCGGCAGTGTTTACTTTATCAATAGACAAAAGCACCTTGCCGCCTCTCCCGGTAAATTTAAAGGCGTTTGATAAAAGGTTTCTGACTATTTGCTGGAGGCGCTGTTTGTCGGTTTCTATAGCATCACTTAAATCTTTCTCATTTAGTTTTAATGTCAGTTCAATTACTTTTATGTTCGCAACTTCTCCGAACATAGCGCTTATATCATCCCTTATTTCTGTAAACTTTACTTCTTCTATTTCTAATTCCATTTTGCCCGACTCCACTTTCGAAAGATCAAGTATTTCATTGATCAGGTTGAGGAGGTCGATGCCCGAGTTATACACATTCTTTGCATATTCCACTTCCTTTTCGGCAAGTGATTTGCCCTTGTTTTCAGAAAGTAATTGTGCGAGTATAAGGATACTGTTAAGCGGGGTACGCAGCTCGTGCGACATATTGGCCAGGAATTCGGATTTATACTTACCGGTAACTGTTAGCTCATGCGCTTTTTCTTCAATATCCGTTTTAGCATTCTGCAGTTGTTCCTTTTGTTCTTCCAGCAGGTTAGCCTTTTCTTCAAGTTCTTCATTGGTTTGCTGAAGCTCTTCCTGCTGAATTTTCAGGTACGATTCTGACTTTTCAAGCATCTCGGTTTTTTCGTGCAGTTCCTCGTTCGATTGTTTTAATTCCTCCTGCTGGGTTTTCAGTTCTTCAGCCTGCCGCTGGGTTTCTTCCAGCAAATCTTTCAGCTTACGCCGCGACTGGGAGGCATTTATTACGATAGCTATATTCTCCCCAATTTTGTTTAAGAACTCCATTTGCAAAGCCGGAAAGGCTTTTGCTGAACCAATCTCTATCACACCTTTCAGCACATCGTCCTGGAGCAGCGGCAGCATGACCAGGTTTTTAGGTACAGTATTTCCCAATGACGAACTGATGCGGATATAATCATCCGGCACTTCTTCAAATAAAATTATCTTCTTCTCTGCCGCAGCTTGTCCAACCAATCCTTCCCCCCATTGTATTATATTGTTTTTTTGGTTGACTGAATTAAAGGCATAACTGCCGGCCAGGTTTAATTGACCATTGTCAAACAGATAAACTGCGCCTATTTGCGCGTTTAAGTAGCTGCACAGTTGACTGATGACAGCTTGTGCAATCTCCGTCTCAGTTTTTTCACCCCTAATTTTTTCATTTAACTCAAAATTACCAGCCAGTATCCAGTTCCTGTCCGCGCTCTCTTGTTTCGCATTGTTAAGCACCCTTAGATTGGCGCTGATTACAAAGAACACCAATGTAAGTACAATAACTATCACGACAAGCAGCGTAATAAATACTGTATTGAAATTCTCAGCCTCTTGTTCACCCGCAAGTGTTCTTATGGCAAGCAATTTATTTTCCAGGTCTTTGCAATCGGTAATTATTTTTCTGATCCTGTCCTCAATTTGTTTTCCCCGTACGGTAGAAACCGCTTTTGCTGCTCCTTCAAAACTTTGTTTCCTGAGCGCAACAATTTCTTCGAGGTGCCGGTAGCTCAGGTCAATTTGCTGCTGTAGGGCTTCGATATTTTTTTGCTCGGCGGGACTATCTTTAGTTAAGTTTGTTATTATATTGATATGCTGACGGATTGATGCCCAGGCATCATTATAAGGTTGCAGAAAAACCTCATTGCCTGTAACAACATATCCCCTTACGCCTGTTTCTGCATCCACAGTCCGGGTTAGTATTTCGTCAAACTCGTGTAATACTTCGTGGGTGTGGTTTATCCACTTTGTGGTATCGATAAATTTGTCATCGCTTTTGACAGCGAATATGGCCAGGCCGGCAAGAATTACCGTGCACAAGATAAATCCTGAAAGTACTTTTTGGCTTAATTTCATTTTTAACACTTAAAAAGGAAAAACGATATACGCCATCTAAATTACGCTCGGGCACCAGGGCAAATCTGTAAAGGAATAACTAAATAATCGTGTTATTGTTTCCTGAAATACAGGAATTTAGGCGATTTGATGATTTTATTTTCCGACGGGCGTTAAACACACTCAAAATACATTGCAGATCGCTTCCCGCCAAAATTTTACAATTAAATGAATACGACTTTCGATTTAACGCCATACATTTGCTTAACGGTGTTAAATAATTTAATGCCTTGATTGACATGGCAAGCAAAGACAGGATACTGCGTCTGAAAGAAGAAACCCGGATCAACATTCTTGAAGCTTCACTTCAGATAGTTAAAGAAGAGGGCTGGCAGGCTTTAAGCATGCGTAAAATTGCAGACGTAATTGAATATACGGCTCCCATTATATATGAGTATTTCTCGAATAAGGATGCCATAATTTTGGAGCTCACCCGTAAGGGGTACCTGATCTTGTCGAGGGACTTGCAGGAAGCTAAAAGTAAACATCGTTTACCGGCCAAACAACTTGAAGCAATGTGGCTGGCCTACTGGAACTTTGCTTTTGCAAATAAGGAACTTTACCAGGCAATGTTTGGCGTAACCACAAGTTGCAGTTGTGAGCTTGTAAATACCCTGCCCGAGGCAGAAATGCCCTGGGACCTGTTTAGCGCGGTAATAGGCGATTTGATGGGGGTGGCGGATATGGAGTCGGATGTGATCTGTACAAAATATTATACCCTTTGGTCGGTGGTGCATGGGTTAATATCTATCAATATTTTGAGCCGTGGAAATTCCGACGAGATTAACCGCCAGGTTTTGAAGGATGCCATTGGTGGGATAATAAGGTCTATAGCAGAATAGTTTTTTTTAATTAAAATATTACGATGTTAAATAATTTAACACTGTTAAATTAGTAATCAAAAACAGTATATTGAGTATCGGCTAAGAGGGCTGTCACCATCGCAAATACAGCTAACCTACAATCGGATTTTAATCCTTGTTCCTGGCAAGCAGTTTTGTGGTTGGCCTCTTCCGCCGGAGGGCCTGGTACTATAAATTCACATTAAATAAATAAGACAATGAAAAAGACGAAACAAATTTACACGGAAATTTATACACTCGTTAGATAATTTAACGGCGTTAAATATTAAAAAATTTACAGGTCGCCGCAAATCGCGCTGCGGCAATCAAAATTTAAAAGCAAATAATCCATCAGTAATTCAATAGTACAATTAAATCAAATAATCAATCATGAAAAGTATGTATCTCGCGCTTGTCGCACTATTATTATACAGTTGTTCTACAAAACCGCAAACAGCTGTAGCTCCGCCGCCGCCTTCGTTGCCGGTGGCAATCATAGCACTGGGTACCGACACTACTTACCAGGAATATCCTGCAACGGTGGAGGGCGCCATAAATGTGGAGTTCCGTCCGCAGGTAAGCGGATCGCTCGACAAGGTATTTGTTGACGAAGGCGCATTTGTTACTGCCGGTCAGCCTATATTTAAAATAAACGATCTGCCTTATCGCGCCCAGCTTAACAATGCCTTGGCAAGCCAGCATGCCGCAGAAGGGGCGGAAGCCAATTCGCAGCTGGAGATTGACAAGTTAACCCCGCTTGTTGAAAACAAGGTAGTGTCTGATTACCAGTTAAAAACAGCAAAAGCTGCCTATGCTATTGCAAAAGCAAATATCGAACAGGCAAAGGCAAATGTATCTACCGCCCAAATCAATTTGGGGTACACGCTAATAAAGGCGCCCGTAAGCGGGTACATAGGCAGGCTGCTGAAAAAACAAGGGAGCCTGGTAGCGCCTGCTGATCCGGAGGCGCTTACCTTGCTATCCGATGTACACAATGTGCATGTTTATTTTTCCCTGGGCGAGCAGGATTTTGTAAGCTTTAAAGAACAATATCCCGGTGAAACCCTGAAGGACAAATTGGAGCAATTGCCTGCTGTGGCCCTGCTGCTGGCTGATAACAGCGAATACACCAAAAAGGGAAAGATCGATATGATAGACGGGCAGTTTGATAAAAATACCGGCGCCATCATCTTGCGGGCCAGTTTCCCAAACGCACAAGGATTATTACGTTCGGGCAATACCGGTAAAATACGCCTTAGTCTGCAGCATAAAGATGCTTTGATAATTCCGCAATCGGCAACTGTCGAAATGCAGGATAAAGTATTTGTATTCACCGTGGCCGACAGCAATAAAGTTAAAAAACAGGCTATTACCATCGTGGGGAAAAGCGGAACAAATTACCTGGTAAAGGATGGCGTTAAAGCCGGCGACCAGTTAGTATTGAGCGGGTTTGACCGCTTACAGGAGGGGACTGTGATAAACCCCCAAAAGGCAGCCGACAAGCTTGCCGGAAACTAAAACGTTTTACTTAATTTTTAAGATCATGTTTAAAAAATTTATAGAAAGGCCGGTACTTGCTACCGTGATATCCATACTGCTGGTAATACTCGGGCTGCTAAGCCTGGTCAAACTGCCGTTGCAGCAGTTTCCGGATATCGCCCCTCCGGCGGTGTTGGTAACAGCGGTTTATCCCGGCGCCAATGCAGAAACTGTGCTCCGTTCGGTAGCGCCTTCATTGGAAGAGTCAATCAACGGGGTGGAGAATATGAGTTATATGAGCTCAACTGCCAGTAACGACGGCACTTTAGCTATCACCGTTTACTTTAAACAGGGCGCCAACCCCGACCAGGCGGCGGTAAATGTACAAAACCGGGTGGCACAGGCCACCAGCCAATTGCCTGCCGAGGTGGTTCAGCAGGGCATCACTACTACCAAGCAGCAAAACAGCCTGATAGGTGCAGTTGGTTTATATACCGAAGACCCAAAAAAATACGACCAGACATTCGTAGCAAACTATGCGCAGATCAATATCATCCCCGAACTAAAGCGTATCCCTGGCGTAGGTTCGGCAAGCATTTTTGGCGGTGTAAAAGACTATTCTATGCGCGTTTGGCTCAATCCGGGCCAGATGGCGGCTTACAAAATTACCCCTGCTGAAGTTATTTCAGCGATACAGGATAAAAGCCTTGAAGCAGCGCCCGGAAAACTGGGTGAGCGCAGCAAAGAGATATTTGAATACGTTATCAAATACAAGGGAAAGCTTACCAGGCCCGAGGAATATGAAAACATCGCCATCCGCGCCAATGCCGACGGTTCTGTTTTACATTTGAAAGATGTGGCCCGTGTGGAGCTTGGGGCTTATTCGTATACCAGCCTAACCCGTTTAAACGGCCACAACGGCATTGCTATAGGCATTATTCAATTGGCGGGTTCAAACGCCAACGAGATACAGATAGCCGTGGACAAGCTGATGGAAAAAGCATCGAAAGACTTCCCTGCAGGCATTAAATTCAATAACTTTTATCGTACAAAAACCGCCCTTGACGAATCGATAAACCAGGTGGAGCATACATTGATGGAAGCCTTTATATTGGTATTTATCGTCGTGTTTATTTTCCTGCAGGATTTCAGGTCAACCCTGATCCCGGCTATTGCCGTTCCGGTGGCGATCATTGGGACATTCTTTTTTATGCAATTATTCGGCTTCACCATCAACCTGCTCACCCTGTTTGCCCTGGTACTGGCTATTGGTATTGTGGTAGACGACGCCATCGTGGTGGTCGAGGCGGTACATGCCAAAATGGAACATAAGCACCTCGCCCCAAAACCAGCAACGATAGAGGCCATGCACGAGATCACCGGCGCAATTATATCAATTACCTTAGTAATGGCCGCTGTGTTTTTACCCGTAGGATTTATGACCGGGTCGACAGGCATTTTTTACCGCCAGTTTGCTTTTACCATGGCTATAGCTATTATGATTTCGGCGGTTAACGCATTAACATTGAGCCCGGCCTTAGCAGCGCTATTTTTAAAAGATACCCATGCTGATAAAAGAGAAGGTATTGTGAAAAGCGGGTTTAAACAGCGGTTCTTTGACGGATTTAACAGCAGCTTTAATATCATTACCAACCGGTATACCGGGGCGGTTAGATTTTTAATCCGCAATAAGTGGGTAGGTATTGCCGGCCTTGCTATTGTTACGCTGGCAACTGTTTGGATGGTGCGAACCACAAAAACAGGTTTTATCCCTACAGAAGACCAGGGCTTTATAGCAATTTCGGTATCGACGCCATCGGGTACATCGCTTAACGGAACGTCAAAAGTAATGCAGCAGGCAGAAACGACGGTAAGTAAACTGGCTGCGGCCAGGTTTGTAACTTCGCTGCCGGGTTTTAACCTGCTTACCAATTCCACAAGCCCGTCATCTGCCGTATTCTTTGTGCTGTTAAAAAATCCCGCCGAGAGAGGCAAAGTAAAAGATATAAACCAGATAATGGATCAAATAAGGGGGCAACTGGGACAGATTACCGGCGGCAGTTTCTTCGTGTTTAGCTTCCCTACCGTGCCCGGCTTTAGCAACGTGGAGGCTCTCGACTTTGTGCTGCAGGACAAAACCGGCGGCAAGCTCGACAAATTCAGCGGCATTGCTAACAGCTTTATCGGGCAGCTGATGCAGAAAAAAGAAATTGCTTATGCATTTACATCTTTTAAAGCTGATTATCCGCAATTGCAATTAGAGGTGGATGACGAGAAGGCCAACCAGCTGGGGGTAAACGTGAAGGATATACTGCAAACTATGCAGGCTTATTTCGGCAGTGCACAGGCATCTGATTTTAACCGTTTCGGCAAGTACTACCGGGTATTGGTGCAAGCTGATATTGCCGACAGGGCCGATCCATCAGCCATCGACCGGGTGTTTGTAAAAAATAAAGCAGGTGACATGGTTCCAATCAACACCCTGGTTAAGCTTACCCGTGTTTATGGCTCCGAAACAGCATCGCGCTACAATTTGTTCAATTCCATCGAAATTAATGCCATCCCCAAACCCGGTTACAGCTCTGGCGATGCTATAAAAGCAATACAGGACGTGGCTAAGGAACAATTACCTTCGGGCTTTGACTATGAGTTTACCGGGCAAACAAGGGAAGAAATTTCATCGGGCGGGCAATCAACTGTTGTGTTTTTGCTGTGCCTGGTATTTGTTTACTTCTTGCTGTCGGCCCAGTATGAGAGTTATATCCTTCCCTTAGCGGTAATTCTGTCAATCCCCGCCGGGATATTCGGCGTATTTGTGGTGCTCGGCCTAACCGGGATCGAGAATAATATTTACGTTCAGGTGGCGCTGATAATGCTGATAGGGTTGCTGGCAAAAAACGCCATTCTTATCGTCGAATTCGCGGTACAGCGCCGCAGGGCTGGCCAGCCATTGGTGGCGGCAGCTGTCGAGGCGGCCAGGCTAAGGCTGCGCCCCATCCTGATGACCTCGCTGGCATTTGTTTTCGGTTTATTCCCGATGAGCATCGCAAGCGGGCCGTCCGCACAGGGCAATCATTCCATCAGTATCGGCGCCGCAGGAGGGATGGTGTCGGGTGTAATCCTGGGCTTATTTATTATCCCTGTGCTGTTCGTCATATTCCAGCATTTGCAGGAGAGGGTAACAGGCATACCCGTACCGGTATTGCTTGATGACCATTCACACAAAAAAGCAACTAATGGTCACGCTGCAGTATACGAAGAGTATATAGCGTGATAAAATTAAATTTTAACAAAATGAAAAAAATAACAAGCAGTCTCGCATTTATCCTGTTGATATTAAGCGCCTGCAACGTTTCAAAAAATATTGAAACCCCCAAACCCGCGCTGCCTGATCGTTTCAGGAGCGCGGCGCCTGTGGACGATACCACCAGTATAGCCGATATCAGCTGGAAAAACTTCTTTACCGATCCTGTCCTCCAAAAACTGATGGACAGCGCAATAGCAAAAAACTACGATATGCAGATCGCTCTTAAAAATATTGAGGCCTCGCAATTGCTGTTTAAACAGGTTAAATGGAATTATATACCGCAGGTGGACGGGAATGCAGCGGCCAACGCTACCCGTTATTCAAACAATAGCTTAAACGGGCTAAGCGCAGCTCAGTATTTGGGTTCCAACCTTGTCCGGGATTATTCGGCCAGTATCGATATTTCATGGGAAGCGGACATATGGGGTAAAATACATAACCAAAGCAAAAGCGCGCTTGCCGCTTATCTGCAAACTATCGAGGCCAAAAAAGCCATACAAACTAACATCGTGACATCCGTATCGCAGGGATATTATAACCTGCTGATGCTTGATGCGCAGTTAGATATAGCTAAAAAGAATGTAAGATTGAATGACAGCACACTGCATATTATACGCCTGCAATACGATGCGGGCCAGGTAACTTCACTCGCCGTGCAACAAGCTGAAGCCCAGGAACAGGCGGCGGTAGAATTAGTGCCGCAATTTGAACAAAACATCACCATCCAGGAAAATGCCCTGAGCATCCTGGCGGGCGAATTGCCGGGCGCAATTGAGCGCCATGCAACGCTTGATAGCATGACGGTTCCTGCGGATATTTCGGCCGGGATTCCTTCAAGCCTGTTGAGCCGCAGGCCCGATGTAAAGAGCGACGAACTGGCCTTGATGACCGCTAACGCCAATGTTGGTATCACCAAAGCAGATATATACCCTGCCTTAAGGATAACGGCAAGCGGCGGGGTTAATTCGTTTAAAGCGAGCAATTGGTTTAATATTCCCGCTTCATTATTTGGCGTGATTGCAGGCAGCGTGGCACAGCCTTTATTGGACCACAAAGAGCTGGCGACAAAATACGAAGTGGCGAAAGTTGAAAGGGAGAAAACCGTGCTGCAATTCAGGCAGGCAGTTTTAAACGCAGTAGGTGAAGTGTCCGACGCGCTGGTGAAGATTGAAATGCTGAAGGCGCAGCAAAGCATAGCCATTAACCGGGTAAATACTTTACACCATGCCACAGCCAACGCCGACCTTCTGTTTAAAAATGGAATGGCCAATTACCTGGAGGTGATCACTGCGCAAAGTAATGTACTGCAGGGCGAACTGGAGCTTGCATCTATAAAACGGGATGAACTAAATGCCGTAGCGGAACTTTACCAGTCGTTAGGCGGGGGGTGGAAATAATGCAGATGCAAGTGCAACTGTGGGTTTTAACCCGTAGTTGTGCACAGCTTCAGTTTATAATTGAGGAAAATACCGTATATCATCTCAAAATCGTTGCTATAAAAGAGCAACGATTTTGTTTTTTATTTCAAAAGGCTATTCAACTCATCTATCATAGCCGGTCTGCGCGGATATTTTTCTTTTAAGCTTTTTGCAACGGCAATAACCCGTTCTTTACCGGCAGGTATATCCTTTATTATTCGTTTCATGGCGCCAACAAGGCTGGCATATTGGCCCCTGTCGCTGGCGTTATCGCCTTGGAGCACTAAGGCAGGCAAGTATATTTCCAATAGTTCTATGGAATAATGTGGCGCCAAATAGTTATGGAATTGTAGTATCGTTTCGAGGCGGGTCTCATTTTTCACCAGTGCAAAAAGCCTGTCCCAATATTTTTCCTCAATATAAACCGCATTTAATGCATTAAGCAATTGTGAATTGGGAGACGACCACGTATTTTTTGCGCTCTCTTTTGTTACCTTCTGTATGGTTTCGCTAATATGGGCTTCTATTACAGCGTACCACTCCTCCTTACTATAAGTAGCTTTTAGCTGGTTGTAATATTCTTTATCAAGCCACGACCGGTCGAAGGCGAACCGTTTGCAATAATACCTCGCTAACGGGATATCTTTTTCTAAAACGGCAATACGCAACAATTCTTTTTCCCATCGCGAAACAGTGCCGGGATGTTTCTCTGCATCCGCTATTCTGATACCATCGTTAATCAGTTTTTTGGCAGTTATGTAATCATTTTTATCGATAGCTTTATTTACTTCGGCTTGCCTTATTGATTCAATATCCAGGCTCTGCTGTATCAGCGCTTCAGCGTCATCTTTCCTTCCAATTGCTTCAAGAAAGCTTATTTTTTTCGTTTTAAGGAATTTTTTCGGGTAATCATCGTACTTACCGGTAAGGGTTAACACTTTTGCATCGATGAAACTTAAGAACTGCTGGTGCTTATTTAATTGAATTGCAAGACTTTCAAATGGCGAAAATAAATTATATCCAAAATCGCCATAATCAAAATACAGGTTGTTACCGAGCTCTGTTTGCAAAAAAATGAAAAGCTGCTCTTTCATATCAACAGGCGCATCTTCAAACCCTGCAATTTCGTTTATAAGTTCAATGGCGCCAAAAACTGTTCCGCTCATCGATCCGCTTGAATCATCACAAGACGTTAAAGCCTCCATCATTTCCTTTAAAACCGACTTAGCTATCGCAAAAGCATCCCTGTAATTTTTTTGACGGGATAGCTCAGAACCTTTATTTATCAGCTTGCTTATCTCAATAGAAAGACCCGATGATGAACGGTAATCGACAAAACCACGCTCCGAGAATTTTTTAATGAGCTTCCGGATCAGGTCGGTATATTTTTCACCAACATCTATCCTGTCGTCTTTGTCGGCAAAAAAAAGCTCCAGCGCTATTTTAAAATCTTTGTTTTTAGCAGCATAATTCCTAATAAAGTCCCTGTATTCGTCAGCATCTATCTTTGTTAACAGATCTTCGAATTGATTTTTTTTAGGGCCTTTTTTCGAGGCAAGCTTTTGTTTTTTTATCTCTTCACGCATCAAGAAAAAAACAGCCACGAGATGTTTGCATATATCGCCATCATAAGGGCAGTCGCAAAAATATTCGCCGATTTCCTGGTCGCCTTTTAACGATACAGTTATATTATAAATATCCGACCCTTCCACTTCAGCGGTCCAGTCGCCATGGTTTTCTCCGATATCCAAAACAGCTTCGCTGTCATAATATTGCTTGCCCTTTTTAAGCATGACCGGGCTTACCCATCTTTCAAAATTCTGAATCGTAAATTTGCTTTCGTCCGGGATTACTTTCACTTTTATATATTTTAATGAATATAAGTTAACCAATATTCCTGCTCCAATTATACCAATTTAACATTTTTTTCTTTGATTTTATTTTTGAAAGACAGTAACTTCAATTGCAAATAATTTAACATATGGCTGTTGAAATAAAACCGGAAATGATAAAGGAAATAGCAGACATGCTGGACACAGGTATGGTTTGTTTTTACCACAAAACCAATGGCGAATTGGAGTATTATCCTGACGAGTTCAGAAATCCGGGCTTTGACAGTGAATTGTGGGACGACGTAATAAATAAAGTAGAAGCTCATTATGGCGATTATCTGCGGCTTGAGGGGATGAGCAGTTCAGAGTCATTCAGGGTGATGGAAAGTTTTATTAGTGATATAGACCATATTCCAACACATAATAAATTTATCGATGCCATTTCGCGCAAAAAACCTTTCAGGCATTTTAGTGACCTGCTGTTTTATTATCCTGAACTAAGGCAACAGTGGTTTGTTTACAAAAATGAACGTTATATTGAGTTTGTAAAGGATCAGTTGGAGTTTGAGTAAAAAAACAATCTAAATTTCATTCTCCTGTGCATTATTAAAAGTAGCGATCTTTTTTCGATTGAATCACCCTGACAACATCGTCATGTAATTGACCGTCGATTATATCTTTCAAATGCAATTGCCTGTCAACATACTGAACATGCAAACGCCATCCTGAAATCTTATCAATACCTCCGCGATAAATAGTTTGCTTTACCCCAACCACTTTATGTAACCTGGTTTTCGGAAATTGACGGGTTTTGTGAGCATTGTTATCTTCGAGTTCAGATAAGGCCCCGATGAATTTAACTTTTAACTCATCTGAAGGAAGGATTTTGTTTGCATCGAAAATAACTCCAAATTCGTCTAATAAGGCTTTTATTTCTGCCATCTTACTCCAAAATTCCAAGTTTGGTGTATATGTCTTCCCCGACCTCCCTATATATTTTTTCGGCGGTATCCTTATTAACTATCCGAAAAAGCGTAAGGGATATTTTGTCAAATATTGGATCTTCATCTACGGCAGCAACAATACGGTAATCGCGATCAGCCCGGATAAGAAATAAGGAACTATCCAAACCGCCCTTCAGATTAAAAATATATGGAATAGACGAATTTTCTTTAAAAGCAGTTTTCCCATTAAGCAAGGATTGAGAAACGACATTTATCTGCTCGCCTATCTTTTCTTTTTGGGCAGAAGATAAATTAGACACAGCGTCACTGCAAATTTCTTGACCTACATTAATTCCCCGGTCCCGTTTCAATCGTATCTTTGCATAGAAGGATAAATAAACATGAAAAAACAAATCGAAAAAATATATAGCCGCCCTGTCCACCCCGGCATGGTCGGCGATGGGTTCAGGGTTTTTAACTATTTCCCTAACGGCGAGATCACACAGCAAAGGGTAAGCCCCTTTTTGCTGATGGATTTTAATGCCGAGTATGATTTTGGGCCATCTGATCATCTTCGGGGTGTTGATGTACACCCGCATAAGGGTTTTGAAACCGTCACCATTGCCTATAAAGGCAGCGTTGCCCATCATGACAGTACCGGCAACAGCGGGGTAATAAAGCCCGGCGATGTACAGTGGATGACAGCGGGCGCCGGCATCTTGCATAAAGAATATCACGAAAAGGAGTTTTCGAAAAAAGGCGGCCCGTTTGAAATGATACAGCTTTGGGTAAACCTGCCCGCAAAAGACAAGCTGGCCAGCCCCAAATACCAGGCGATAACCGCCGCACAGATGGGAAAAGTTGTGCTTGATGATAATAACGGCATTGTTAACGTGATTGCAGGAGTGTTTAATGATCACAAGGGGCCGGCAACTACTTTTACACCGGTAAATATGTTCGACATCCGTTTAAATAAAGGCGGAAAATTAAGCACATCGGTGCCTGCAACCCATAACACAGTTTTGCTTGTAGTTAATGGAGAAATAGAAGTAAACGGAGAAAAAGCAGACCAGCACGACCTTGTTTTGTTTAAAAACGATGGCGATGAAATAACCATCAGCGCCGAAAAGGGTAGTGTTATATTACTGTTAAGCGGCGAACCTATTAATGAGCCGATTGCGCAATACGGCCCGTTTGTGATGAATACTCACCGCGAATTGCAGGAGGCCTTCCAGGAATTTCAATCGGGTAAATTCGGGGCGCTGGAATAAATATTTTGGTTTTACGCAAATTCAACCCAGGGGATGTACTAAACGGTATGTCCCTTTTTGTTTTTGGCTGCTTTTGCACAGTATAATCGTTTGTTTTAACGAGGTTGATGCCATTAAAAAAATAAGACATTTTACCTATATGAAGACCGGCAGGATATATTGAAATTTAATTGCAGAAAGTATAGTAAACAAACTGAGATGTTCTTATTTAAAATTTTAAAACTATAATTATGAAAAGTAAATTGCTCTTATTAACCCTGTTAGCCGTTAGTATTAGTAAGGCATGGGCGCAACAGGTGTTCACCGTTACCGATTCGGTACCGGTTATGGTCAACGGCTTGCAAATTGGATATCATATCAAATCTGCTGAAGTAAAAGCAGTAGGCGATAAAGGTAATTTTAGCCGTTACGCCATAAAGTTTTTTGTAACCAACACAACTAATGCACCGTTGATTATTCCTTACGCACAAGGCCCTAACCCTTCGGCAAATGGATCCAGCCTGTTGGTCCGCTTTAATATTCTCAATGCAACCGGTGCGAGGTTTACTTCGAACATGGCCTTAATAAATGCCATGCCCCTTAAAACGTTTACGCTTGTTAACCAGCGCGACCCTCAATCCAATAAAATTATACAGGTTCAGCGCGTAGCGCAGGTTGGCTTCCAGGTACAGGCCGGCCAAACCATTAGTGTGGACGAAATAGTAATTGTTCCGTTAAACCAGTTGCCGAATGTACAGGCCGTTTATATTCCGGGCGGAGCTCTTCCACCGCCGCCGCCGCCGCCAGCCGGTTATGCAGTTAACCCGGCACCGGTTCAAAGCATGCCGCCGCCGGTGATAAACATACAGGGATTTTTAAAGCTTAAAAACGTTTTAAATAATACCTATTTAAATATTCAAACAGGTATGCTGTCAAGTTCGCCCATTCAAAATGGCTGGTTTAGCGCACACTGGCAGTTGGTACCGGTACCCGGCACAAACTATTTTAACATAAAAAACAGGTGGAAGGGGGATTTTATAAATACTAACGGAGGGAATATTACCATTTCAATAAACCCGCAATCGCCTGCTAGTATGTGGTCGCTGGAACCTACGCAGAATCCGAATGTCTTCCTGATTAAAAATGCCAAAACCGGGAGTTATTTGAGTATGGCTTACAATAACCTGGCGCTTTCAAATAATGTAAAAAATAATTTCAGCGCGGCCTGGCAGGTGGAACAGCTATAGATTAGTCGAAAGTCTTGAGTCTTAAGTATCGAAAGTCAAATTCGACTTATGGCTCAAGACTTTTGACTTAATAACAGTTTTATCAATTAAATTTCCTTACCTTCAAAGTTTTAAACCCTCAATTGATGAAACCCGACTATATTTTTTGGGTAGCCCTGGCTGCCTACGCATTACATATCCTTGAAGAATATAACTACGACTGGAAAACCTGGGCTGCTAAAATCATGAAAATTGATGCAGATTGGGGCACGTTCCATATCACCAATGCTATGATGCTGGTCGTTGGTATCGCCTGTGCCCAGGTGGGCTGGTCGCATCCAACGTTTAGCCTTATCTTTCCGGCGTTAATGGTTGTAAATGCATTGTTTTTCCACGTATTGCCCTATATACGTTCAAAAAGAAAATTCTCGCCCGGCCTGCTTACCGCCATACTCCTGTTTTTGCCGATAGGATTAGGTAGTTTTAATATCGCGATGAACCTTGGGGTAACTCCTAAATCAATCGTCCTGGCAACTTTATGCGGGGCATTTTTAGCTGCGTTTCCATTCTTTCTGTATAAAACAAAAAACCTCGATTTTTTTAAGCCGTGACTGGAGTCAAGAATTGATTCTTGACTCTTTTAAGGCAGTATAGCCGCAATTGTAGGCGATGGTTCGCTTTCGTTTTTCAGCCTGTCTATTGCCGTAACTACATATAAGTATGTCTTCCCCTTTTCTACGGAATCATCAACGTAGGTTGTGTTGGTATTATATTCAATATCCAGTATATTTTTGGGGTCTTCGGTATTTACTTTTTCATTGCCGTCAAACCGGTAGATCACGTAGCCATAAACTGGCTCTTTATCTTTTGCGGGTAATGGAGTTGTCCATTTTAACTGCACCTTATTATTTAAAACGGTAGCCGTAAACTCAATGGGCGGGTTTGGCGGTATCGAATCTAACCACAACATCGGCGGCGGCAAAGCTGGGTATTTATAATAGTTTTGGCCCAGCGAATCGGCAACGCCGAGCGGGTTGCGTAAAAGAGACTTCGTGCTAAAAAATACGCTGCCCTGTACGCGCGGGTTATTGCGGAGATATTTTATTTCGTCAGGTATTTCATTAGGGTTTTTGTAGCGGCTGGCACGCCGTTCAAGCATCCGGTAAGGCGCCTGGCCGATATACAAATGCCGGTTATAAGTATTATCGCTCCACCAGTTCATCAAACTATCGAAGGGGTTATTTCGATCGTTCATGGGCCAGTAGAGCTGTGGGTTGATGTAATCAAGCCATCCTTCCTTCATCCATTTGCGCGAGTCGCAATAAATTTCATAATAGGATGAACCGCCACTCGTCGACGACCCTTCGGGGTTTTGACTCTTGTTCGCCCAAACGCCAAACGGACTGATACCGAATTTAACGCGTTGTTTATGCTTATGAATACTGTCGCTCAGCATTTTTTACCATCAGGTCCACATTGTTGCGCCGCCAGTCTTTTATGTCGTCAAAGCCTGCGCCATATTGCTCAAAAGTATTCGCATCGTTTATTTTTTGACCGGCTACAGGCCAGGGATAAAAATAATCATCCATGTGAACGCCGTCGATATCATAATTATCAACCACGTCTAAAAAAATCTTAACAATGTAATCGCGTACTTCGGGAATGCCCGGGTTAAATAGCTTTATCCCGCCGTAAGTAAAAAACCATTCGGGTTTAAGCCTGGTGATATGTTCGGGACTGAGGGCCGAAAATTTGTTATCGTTGGTTGCACGATAAGGGTTAAACCAGGCATGCAGCTCCATGCCGCGTTTATGGGCCTCATTTATGGCAAATTCCAGTGGATCATAGAAAGGTTCGGGCGCGCGCCCCTGTTTGCCTGTAAGCCATTTTGACCATGGCTCGATGCTTTTTGAAAAAAAGGCGTCGGCCGCCGGCCTTACCTGCAGCATCACCGCATTGATGCCCGATTGCTGCAGAAAGTCGAGCATGCTGGTTAATTCTTTTTGCTGCTGATCGGTGCTTAACCCAGGGGCGCTGGGCCAGTCGATATTTTCAACGGTGGCTATCCATGCCCCTCTAAACTCACGTTTGGGGACTGGTTTATACTGATCATTAACCTTTGCAGGCTGTGCCTGCGCCTTTATGAAGATAAATAGTATTAAAAAAAGAAGGAGTACTTGCCTGCAGATGTACATTAAATAAAGATATTAAAGCTGCAAAGATATAAACTCCCACCACAGCAGTTTTAGTATCAGGCATAATAATTGTGCCTATATTGTGTTTTAATTGTAATGTACTTATTTTAGATCATTGTATCGGCGTTTATATTATTACTCGCTTGTTTTTGTATATTTTTCTGAATTTATGTGTACTAAATGAGATAAAATTGATAATTATGCAGCGGAAATTATTATTAAACGAAATAAAATTATCGGGAACAAAAAATAAGGCCTTATTTTAATAAACAGAAACTATATTTATAATTTATATCCGGCTCACATTTAATGATAGCACCGAAAATTTCAAAAAGACTAAAGTTATGGAAAACCAAACAGGGCAAACACCAAAAAAGAATTCAAATGTCATTTACTTCCTGATTGTGGTTGTGTTGGCTTTGCTGGCCACGGATGTGTATCTGTACCTGCAAAAGAATAAATCTGACACAAGAATTGTGTACCAGAATGATGAAAAAACCAGGCTGCAAACTGAACTG
>Ga0206855_10006_pt2 | contig 24952 bp, 16 predicted proteins | sample Alteio_BWOrgCont_51_FD_152637 | JGI IMG/M metagenome (GOLD analysis project Ga0206855, IMG submission 152637) | Enriched cells from forest soil in Barre Woods Harvard Forest LTER site, Petersham, Massachusetts, United States -... | ecosystem: Environmental > Terrestrial > Soil > Temperate forest >...
TTAAACGCACCGGACCATTTAAGAGTAATCCCTCCTTCGGAGGGAGTTAGGGAGGCTAAAGAAATATCCATCCCATCCTGCACATTACTTTCACTTTTCTCGAATGTTTCAAGCACTAACTCCCTTGTTTTATCGAGAATCTTCCCCGGTTCGGTTATCTTAAACTCTTTAACTGTTCTGTTCAATGCATTACTGCAAACCACGCTAACCATGGCACCCGGTACTCCGTGCCCTGTGCAATCTGCTGCAGCTATCAGTATAGCAGACTTCGTCTGCTCAAGCCAGTAAAAATCACCTGCCACAATATCTTTAGGTTTATAAAGGACAAATGATTCGGGCAGCGTTTTTGCAACAAGGCTTAAGGGCGGTAAAATAGCATCCTGCAAACGTTTAGCATAGTTAATAGAATCAAGAATGTCTTTGTTCTTTTCCTCAATTACCTTGTTCTTTTTTTCAATAACCGATTTCTGCTTGTTGGTTATACGCAATGAGCGGAAAACAAAACCTGCAAATATCAATACAAGTATTAACCCTCCGCCTACGGCCCATGTTATAATTGTTTGTTTGCGTTTATCAGCTTGTGCAAGTGCGTCTTTTTTATCCTGTTCGGCTTGCTGGGCTGCCTGTTTCTGGGCAAAGTCAAAATTCATTTCCGATTGCACCGTTTTTTTTGTGTTGGCTTCATTTATAAGGCTGTCCTTGTATGCGGTAAATTTTTTATAATCGGTAAATGCCGCCTGGTAATTACCGGTAGCGCTGTCTAAGTCAGCCATATAACTATAAGCGGTTTTAATGTCTTCTTTCTCTTTTATTTTTTCCGAGAAAGCCAATGCAGAATCTATATAAGCTTTGGCCAGGGCGTATTTTTTCTCCCGGATATATATATACCCTATGGCACCCAGGTTGCGGCCAATGCCTTCGTTGTACCCTATCTCCTTTTCCATGGCAAGCGCTTTAAAATGGTATTGCAACGACATTTCATCTTCCCTCTCGGCATCGTATATGTTTCCTATATTACCCAGTACGCGTGCAGAGCCTTCCTTATATCCCATCTCATTGTTTATGGTGTCGGCTTTTTGCAGGAATTCCAGCGCTTTTGAATACTTCCCCATGTCGCCATATATAATGCCTATGTTACCCAGGTTGGAACCTATACCATCTTTATCATTTATTTCTTCCGCTAAGGCCAGTGCTTTAAAATCGTATTCCAGCGCTTTTTCAAAGTTCTGTTGCTGGTAGTAAACGTTGCCTATGTTGCCCAATATTATATCGCCGTGCCCCTTATCTCCATACTTACTGTTTATGTCAAGCGCCTGAAAATAATAATCGAGCGCCTGCGGATAACTACCCATTGAATAATAAGCAAGCCCTATATTGCTTAACTGCGATACCACTCCTTTTTGATTATTTATTTGCTTGTATATATCCAACGATTTAAAACAGTATTCAAGCGTACCCGTGTAATTGCCCTGGTCGTTATACAGAATTCCTAAGTCGCAATAGTTATCGGCTATGCCTTTTTTGTTCCCGATTTCGGTATTCAGTGCCAGCGCTTTATTGGCATAGAGTAATGCTTTGGCATAGTCACTCTGGTTCTCATAAATAATGCCAATGTTTCTTAAAGCGGCAGCAATACCCTTTTTTAAGCTTAGCTTTTCGGCTAGTGCCTGTTCAGAATGTGCGCAGTCCATAGAACTATCGAATTTGCCTGTGCTCCATAGTTTGTGGCTTAACATGTCAAGGGTATTAACTTTGCCGGTATCATCCCGCTCTGTTTTTAATACTTTATATAGTGAGTCAATTTCACGGGTTTGTGCAGAGCAAAGTGAATAATGAAAAACTAAAAACGAAAAACATAAAGTTACTTTCACAATTCTCCCTGCATATAGTTTTTTGCTTTTCACTTTTAGCTTTTCATTGATTATTGAGCAGTAACAAATATACTTTTTTCATAAAAGAAGCGAATTGCTAATTTTGGGTGTAAACTTTCAACTATTGAAATCGTCTAAATACAAAACGCACCCTATGCAAATCAAGAAACTACTTATCACTTATTCCTTACTTCTTATCCCTTTCTCCATAGTTTTTTCCCAAACCTGGGCACCTGTGGGTGTGGGTACTAACGGCAATATAACTGCACTCGATAGTGTAAATGGCCTATTATACGTGGGCGGTACTTTTACCTATGCCGGTGGTAATTCTGCCGGAAACATTTCATCGTGGAATGGTACCACATGGGCTTCTTTGGGTACGGGTGTTAACGGTGGTGTATTAGGGCTCACAGGATACCATGATAGCCTGTATGCAGGCGGGCAGTTTACTATGGCAGGTGGTAAAACGGTAAGCAATGTGGCGGAATGGAACGGAACATCGTGGTCGGCATTGGGTGCAGGAGTTAACGCAACGGTGCATGTGCTGGGGGTATATAATGGCAACCTGTATGCAGGCGGACAATTTACCCTTGCAGGTGGTGGTCCAGCCAGGTACATAGCTATGTGGAATGGAACATCGTGGTCGGCATTAGGTAAGGGCGTAAACGGATTTGTAAATGCAATGACAGTATACAATGGTAATTTATATGTAGGCGGATTGTTTGATAGTGCAGGTGGTATTTTGGCGAACCATATAGCCATGTGGAACGGCTCAACATGGTCGGCAGTGGGTAGCGGAACCAACAAATCGGTAGCATCATTTACAGTATATAACGGAAGCCTTTGTGTAGGTGGAAGCTTTACTACTGCAGGTGGAGGATCAGCTAACTATATCGCTTTGTGGAATGGTTCTTCATGGTCGGGCGTAGGTATTGGCATGAGCCGCTATGTTCCTGCCCTGGCGGTTTATGGTGGTTACCTGTATGCCGGCGGAGGGTTTGATACTGCAGGTGGAATACAGGTGAATTATGTTGCCCAATGGAATGGTTCTGTGTGGTCGGAAATGGAGCAGGGTATGAGCAGCTATGGTTATGTGTATGCCCTGGCCGATTACAGTGGTAACCTGTATGCCGGCGGTTCTTTTGACAGTGCCGGCGGGCAGATTGCAAATTATATTGCACAATGGAATGGCGTAGCAGGTATAAATGAATTGACTAATAATGCCGATATAAAAGTTTATCCGAATCCGTCAAATGGTATATTCACTATTCAGTCGTCAGGCGATAGTCGTCAGTCAGTAGTGGAAGTGTATAATGTATTGGGGGAAAAAGTGTTTTCTTCGCAAGCCCAAACCCCTAAGGGGGCTTTGAATATGGTTGATATAAGCACTAACGCGGTTGGGGTTTACCTCTATCGCATTTTAACCGAAAATGGGGATTGTATTGCCAGCGGAAAACTGGTGAAGGAGTAGCTGATTCTCTTTCTTTTTACTATATTTGATATCCTAAAACCGCTTCCATGAAAAAACTACTACTTGCATTATGGGTAATTGTATTTACCTCGTCTGTTTTATCTGCCCAAAACAGGAATGAACAAGCCGAGCAATTATGGTATCAAAATAAAGCTGTAATTGATAAAAATATTATTGCCACCAATAAAGCGACTAAGCAGGAGTATAGTAAGTTTCAGAAATATAATTACAATGAAATTGCACAATTCAAAAAAGATTTCTTTAAGCAGTATGTATATCAATCGTTAGATGCCAATGGCATTGCAGCCTATTTTGACTACGTATCAGTTCTGCTAAATCAATCATTTAATAATTTTAAAACGCAATATGCGACAAACCCGGGGATAGTTGATAAGGCAATAGCCTACAATAAACCGCAACGTATTTTAGGTACATGCAGCCCTGTTCCGGTGAATTTAGATTTCAGCAGCGGAACATTGGCAGGCTGGGGCGCATATTATGCAACCAATAATTCAAATTCATCCTTTAATATTACGGGCATTACAGGTGGCCTTTGTGGTGCCGTTAAAGCTGCGGCTAACGATGGTCTTACAAATGTGAGTGGTGCACCTACCGACTACCAGGTAACGATAGATTCAGCAGGCAATCTCGACCCCATCGATTCTTTAGTACCCGTTGTTCCTCCTGGTGCGCATTACAGTTGCCGTATAGGCGATAGTACTAATCCAAACCAGGGTGTGGCTATAATCACCAACCAATTTGTTCTTCCTGATTCTACACCCGTTCTTAATTGCAATTTTTCCTTCTTATTAGAGAATCCTCTTCATCAATTCTTTGACCAACCGTTTATGGTTATTGCTGTTCTGGATTCTGTAGGAGACACCATTGCAGGCTACAGGTATGTGAGCCAGGGTGGTACGTTACCGGCAATATACTATCCTCTGGAATTCGATTCAGTGTATTACCAAACTTGGAAACAGGTATCGTTTTTATTGCCCAAATATGCAGGGCATTGCGTTACTCTTGTCTACGAAGTTGCCGACTGTGCGTTGGGCGGGCACTTTGGGTATGCCTATGTAAGCGCTTCATTAAGCAAAACGGCTATAACAACTACGTATGCTGCTTACTGCGGCCAGCCAAACTTCAGGCTTAATGCTACTGCCGTAGCTCCTGTATATATATGGTCGGGTCCGTGTATTACAGGTCCAACAAACCAGCCATACGCGCAGGTAACCTGTGGAGGTACTTATACATTGGTGTTGCAGGATAGCGCCCATACCTATTCCGATACTACAACTATAATTGTTCCTACTCTTCCCGGCCCTGCACCTAAGCCATCGTTTATGGCCGATACAGTATGCGCCGGTATGCCAACAAGCTTTACCAATACTTCGGTTCCCGATTCAACCGGGGTTAATTTTTACTGGGAGTTTGATAATAGCGGATATGATTACAGTAACAATACTAACCCCAACTGGACTTACTACACTACCGGTGTTCACTATGTTCACTTAGTTGAAACTATAAACGGTTGTGCCGCCGATACTATTGTTCCTGTTTTCGACACTGTATGTCCTACAAGTATTAAGGAAATTAACGGTAATCAATCGGTAAGTATTTATCCGAATCCGTCGAACGGTATATTCACCATTCAGTCGTCAGTCGATAGTCGTCAGTCGGTAGTGGAAGTGTATAATGTACTGGGGAAAAAAATAAGCTCAGTATACATTATACCTGATATTAAGAATACCATCGATTTAAGCAACAATTCTTCAGGGATATATTTCTACAGAATAATTACTGAAAAAGGTGGTTGTATTGCCAGCGGAAAACTGGTGAAGGAGTAAGATAATGTTAGTTGTTTAATTTATTTATAATCAATATTTTAAATACTATTAGTTAAAGTAAAAACACATAGCCGTATTGCGGTTGTTATTGGTTTTTTTGCTTTTAGTTTTTAACGCTTGTTTTCCGTTTATAATTTATAGTTCATAGCTTATAGTTTCATATGCGGCTTGCCCACCTGTTACCCCCGTTCACTAAACCGTAACAGCCGTTCACTCAATACCCTGTTTATATGTGGTAAAGAATGGTTCTTTTTGTAAGGAAATAAACAAAGAATCTCAGTAAAAATACACCCGATGAGAAAGGTATTTATAGGATTGTTATTATGTTTTTGTGCTAATGCTTCTTTCGGGCAATGGGATTCATTGACCAGTGGAGTAGAAATTCCGTCTGCTTTTACAGTAGTTAATGCATTAGCTGCTTATGAGGATACTTTATTTGTTGGTGGTGTTTTTTCGATGGCTGGAGGAATGAATGAATTGGGGCTTTCTGAATGGAATGGAACAAATTGGATAATAAAGAGTGGTGTAAATGGTCAGGCAAATAGCATGACAATTTATAAAGGAAATTTGTATGTAGGTGGTAGTTTCAGTAATGCCGAAGGTGTTACCGCAAATAACATTGTTATGTATAATGGCACAACTTGGACTGATTTAGGTAAAGGTGTGAATGGTTTTGTAAATGCATTAGCTGTATATAATGGCAATTTATATGTAGGCGGGCAGTTCGATAGTGCAGGAGGAATACCTGCAAAAGATATTGCTATATGGAATGGAGCCTCGTGGTCTTCTATTGGTCGTATTAATGGCAAAAGTCCGTATTCTGATGTGAGTTCGTTTTGTGTATTTAATGGGGATTTATGCGTTGGAGGTTATTTTGATACTGTCGGTAGCATAATTACCCATAACATAGCTAAGTGGAATGGTGCAAGCTGGTCTGCAATGGGTACAGGTATTAATGATAGTTCTGTGCTTTCCTTGGCAACTTATAATAAGAAATTATATGCAGGAGGGTACAATGATCCTACAGGTCTACATGGGAATTTTAATGCTGAATTATATACATGGAATGGAAGCGCTTGGAATAATGTGGCTTATTGTAATGCGCAGAATTCTAGTGCTTTTGAGGAATATTTAATTGGCGCTTTATTTGTATATGATTCAGTTCTATGCATAGGTGGAACATTCGATAGTATTGGTGGCATATCGGCAAATAATATTGCATATTGGGACGGAAATAATTGGGGTACATTTGCTTCTGGCGTTAACGGTTGGGATGTTTTGGTGAATTCTTTCGGTATCTATGATTCGACTTTATATGTAGGCGGGCAATTTGATACTGCGGGAGGAATACCTGCAAATAATGTTGCCAGTTGGAAGGGCCAACCCACATCTGTAAACGAAATAAAGTCACAAAGTATTTCAGTGTCTGTTTTCCCTAACCCAAGCCACGGTACCTTTCAATTAAGAATTAGGAATGATGAATTAGGAATTAAAAAGACGGTGGAAGTGTATAATGTATTGGGCGAGAAAGTATATTCTTCTCCCTATTCAATACATAATGGCGAATACTTTTTTGATATTAGTAATAATCCCCCTGGTTTGTATATTTACAGAATAATATCGAGTAACGGAACATATATGGCAAGTGGAAAATTTGTATTAGAATGATAAAGAGAATTGGCGCCCCCTGGTGCATTATAGTTTTATGGTTGTTGCCTGCATTTATTAGTGCCGCTAACATGCCTGACTCCCTGTTGTCAAGGTTGAGTTCCGATAAGCAGGATACCAATAGGGTAAACGACCTTATTGCGCTGGCTATTTCCTCTTCCAATGCCAATAAAACCGATAGTGCTATAAAGCTTTGCAATGAAGCTGCAACACTGGCCCAGCAAATACATTTTTCAAAGGGCGCCATGGCTGCCTATAATTCCAACGGGTTTGTGTACCAGGTATCGGGCAATTTTGCCAAGGCTATAGAGAGCTATACCGCCGCTATGAACGTGGCGCAAAACATAGGCGACAAACTGCATGTAGCTAAGTTCACAGGCAAAATAGGAACGGTTTATTCCGACCAGGGCGATTTTGACAAGGCCCTCGATTATTATTTGAAAGACCTCAATACTGTGCAGGCTATTAACGACAAAAGAGCAATAGCACAGATTATGGGTGATATTGGCAATGCCTATGAAAGCAAAGGCGATTTTATAAAAGCGCTCGATTATAACTTCAAGGCCCGCCAGATGGATGATGACAACGGCGATAAGAAAGCCCTTGCCATTGTTAACAGTAATATTGGTAATGTGTATGTAGATGAGAAGAACTACAAATCGGCTATGGATTATTACTTCCAGGCATTGAAGGTGGATTCTGAGCTGAATGACAAGAACAGCATAGCCACCAACGTAGGTAACATAGGTAACTTATATGGCATTTTGGGTGACCGCGACAAAGCCCTCGACTATGCAAAAAAGGCATTGGCAATAGATGTGGAAATTGGCAATAAAGAAGGCGAGGCCATAAATACCGGCAATATAGGCAGCATGTATGCCGATGCCAAAGACTACGACAAAGCGAAAGAATACCTGTTAAAGGGCCTGGCTGCATATAATGAATTAGGTAATAAACAAGGTGTAGCTGCTACGCTCGATAACCTTGGAGGGCTAAACCTGCAACAAAAGAACTATGGCGAAGCAGAGAAATATTTTTTGCAATCTGCAAACCTGGCTGACAGCACACATTACCTGCCCTGCGCCGAAGAAGACTACCAGGACCTGAGCAAACTGTATGCCGAAACCGGAAAATGGGAAAAGGCGTATGAGGCATCGGTGAAATACAATACTATAAAAGATAGCATGTTCAGCCAGGATAAAAGCCTTGAAATAGTAAGGTTAGAGACAAAGGCTACTTATGATAAGCAACTGGCCCTGCAGAAAGCAGAAGAAGCTAAAAACACTGCGGTATCTAAGGAGCACAGCAAAAAGCAACAGATAATGATACTGCTGGCGTCGGCCATTGCACTTATCGTTTCGCTTATCGCATTGCTTTTCTTCCGCTCGTTAAAGAATGCCCAAAAAGAGAAACAACTGGCGGAACAGCAGAAATCGTTGATGGAACTGAAAGCCCTGAGAGCACAGATGAACCCGCATTTTATTTTCAATGCCATAAACTCCATTCAGCACTTCACCCTGCAGAACGATAACGAGGCTGCACAAAAGTACCTGTCGAAGTTTTCGAAGCTTATCCGCGGTGTGCTAGAGAATTCCAAGTATGAAAGCATACGCCTTTCGGAAGAATTGAATATGCTGCAATTGTACATTGAACTGGAGCAGTTAAGGTTCTCATCGAAATTCAGTTTTACTATTGATATTGATAAGGATGTGGACACCGAAGGTGTTGTAATTGCCCCGCTTATTCTGCAGCCTTTTGTGGAAAACGCTATCTGGCACGGCCTTATGCACTTAGAGGACAGGAGCGGCAAGCTGTCAATTAAAATCACAAAGCAGGGTAATGAGCTGAAATGTATTATTGATGATAACGGGATAGGGCGGAAGCGCGCCATGGAAATACGCAATGCCAAATTACATAAGTCTATGGGCTTGTCTATTACCCAGGAAAGATTGTATGCGGCCAACATGAAAGTGAATTTTACCGATAAGGAAAACCCCGATGGAACCTCGGCCGGAACTACTGTAGAAATTATGATGCCGATTATTAGTCGTAAGGGATAAGGAGTAAGTGGTAAGGAAAATGAAGATGCTTTTGATTCTAATTCGTAATTTTTAATTCCTAATTGATTGTACCATGTTGAATGCAATAATAGTTGATGACGAAGCTTCAGGTGCAGGTTCGCTGAAGATACTGCTGGGCAAATATTGCCCCGATGTAAAAATATTGGGCATTGCCAGTTCAGCCGACGAAGCCGAGAAGATGATAAATACACTTTCTCCAAATCTGGTTTTTTTGGATGTAGAAATGCCACATGCCGATGGTTTCCAGTTGCTGGGCAGGTTTAAGAAAATTGACTTCGATGTAATATTTACCACAGCTTATAATGAGTATGCCCTGAAAGCCATTAAGCACAGCGCTATAGATTACCTGCTAAAGCCCATAGATAAAGATGAGCTGATAGAAGCAGTGAAGAAGTGCGAAGAGAAACATTCCACCGGGCAGAATGATTTTATAAAGATTGAAAACCTGCTGGCATCACTGGGGCATGCACAAAAGGTGCAGAAGCTGCCGGTCCCGACCATTGAAGAGATTCTATACATTGATATAGATACCATAGTGCGCTTCGAAGCCGATTCCAACTACACTCTTATCTTCCAGAAGAATGGTAAGAAGATAACTTCATCGAAGACTCTGAAAGATTATGAAATGATGCTCACAGGGCACCCTTTCTTCCGTGTACACAAGACTCACTTTATAAACCTGTCGCAGATAACCAAATACATAAAAGGCGACGGCGGCTTTGTAGTTATGACAGATGGTGCAACCATTGAGGTATCGCGCCAGAAGAAAGCCGAGCTTTTGGCAATGATGGCCAGGTAGGTATTGTTTTTCTCATTTCCGTTTCTTAAATTTGGTTAACCCCAATTTAACGCAGATGAGTGTAAAAAGTACCCTGGTTACATTTTCACTACTCGCATTCTCGCTGGCCTTAACAGCCCAAACTTTCTGGTTTGAGAACTGGACAAGTTGTACCTGCAACCAACTGTGTACAACATATACCGGTTCCAATGGCGCCTGGACAATTGGCTCAACAGGCACCAATGGCGCGGCTGCGAATATGTGGTACTTCAGTTACCAGGAACAGGCCGAAGGCAGGGGGCAATGTGGTTCAGGTACGGGAACAAAGGCTACTGCCCATATAGGTAATGTATCTACCTCGCCGGCTGCATTTTTGTTTTGCCCCACAGGAGATTGTGGTGCAGCATATGATGCTTCAAGCGGCGCTCCTTCTGTGGTAACCAATACGCGCTTACAGTCCCCAACTATAAACTGCACAGGTTATTCAAACATCACCTTATCGTTTAATTATATTATGAACGGCGAACCGGGGCACGATTACGGTACCGTGTGGTACTATAACGGAACAGTATGGGCTCTTTTAGCAAGCCCCGCTGCTACATCTACATGCGGTTCGGGGCAGGGCCTGTGGACAAATTATTCCGTTTTGTTACCTGCCAGCGCTAATAACAATGCTAATGTGCAGATTGGCTTTAACTGGCAGAACGATGCCAATAATTCAGGCAACGACCCCTCACTGGCAGTAGACAGTATTGAACTAAGCGCACCTATTATAGGTATAAAGCCCGTGGCCGATTTCACCTGCAACGATTCTACTATTTGTGTGCATGATACTGTAAAATTTACTGATAAATCACTTAATACTCCCACTAGCTGGCAATGGACATTTACCGGAGGAACACCTTCATCTTCAACTGCTCAGAACCCTGTAGTGGTTTACAATACTCCCGGTTCTTACTCAGTAAAACTGGTGGTAAAGAACAGCAGTGGCTCCGACAGCCTTACCAAAACCGCGTATATTAATGTAAGCGCCCCTCCTAATATTACGCTTAGCGGAAATACTGCTATCTGTAAAGGTGATTCCACTACTATAACAGCTTCGGGTGGTGGAACATATGCATGGAGTACAGGTATAACAACAAGCGGTATTACAGTATCGCCACCGGCCACTATGCCATATACATTGGTAGTTAGTAACGGTGCATGTAAATCTGATACAACCTTTAACGTGGTTGTGAATCCTGTGCCAATTGTACATATGAATGTAAGTGGAAACGGATGCCCGGGTACGCCTGAGGTTATTACTGCAAATGGCGGCAGCAGTTTTTTATGGAGCAATGGAGACACTACAAACAGCATAACTGTTTCTCCTATAAAAAATACGACTTATTACGTTACCGTTACTTTAGGAACCTGTAAAGTAACCGACAGCGCTGCCATAAGCGTATATACTTTCCCGAATTACACCGTTTGCTGCAATGCAACCATAACCCAGGGCAGCGACACCATGCTATCTGTCATTTCTGGCGCTACCTTTACAAGTTATGTATGGTCCCCTTCATCAGGGTTAAGTTGCACTACTTGTGCTGACCCTGTTGCAAGCCCTTCGGTTACTACTACCTATGTTGTTATGGTGCAAGATGATACTACCAGTTGCTATTCCGAAGATCCGGTGACCATAAAAGTGGTAGAGAATACCAACTGCGGGCAAATATTTGTGCCCGATGCTTTTTCGCCCAATAACGATGGTCAAAACGATGTGCTGTATGTTTTTGGTGGTTGCATAACCTCGATGACCTTCCAGGTATTTGACCGCTGGGGAAATAAAGTATTTGAAAGCAATAACCCCAGCCAGGGATGGGATGGGAAATATAATGGTGAAGTAATGAACACAGGTACCTATGTATATCATTTGATGGCAACACTTTCAAATAATACCACAGTTACCAGGAAGGGCAATATTACACTGGTTCGGTAATTTGTAGGAGTTCGTCATTGCGAGCGGAGAGTGGCAATCTTACCAACTTGTTTTTATTTTGGGCGTTCCCCTGAAGTATGCGCTTCGCTTAACTTCAAGGTCGCGCTTTACGCTGCAAGTCCTCCCCGCCAGTGGTCGGGTCCGGGCTATCCACTACAATCGCTAACGCAGAAACGTAAGTTGTTAAAATAAAGGTGAGTAACTTTTTACCGGGTGATTAAATTTAATTTTCCTTACTTGTATCTTTGTCGTTACCTTGAGTAAGCCAGATAAACACGATCCATTAGCCTCGCTCCGCATACCCGATTTCAGGGCTTTTATTACCGCACGTTTGGTTATTACCCTTGCAACACAAATGCAGGGAGTAGTGGTAGGCTGGCAGATATACCAGTTCACTAAGAACCCTTTCTGGCTGGGGATGATAGGGCTTAGCGAAGCCATACCATTTATAAGCACAGCATTGTTTGCAGGCCATGTGGCTGATATTATTGCCCGTAAAAAAATTTTAGTGACATCTATAACACTGCTTACATTTTGTACCGCATTGCTTTGTGTGTTTACCATTAACGATAGCTATATATTGCACCAAACAGGTATATGGCCTGTGTATGGCATCATCTTCCTGAGTGGTGTACTGCGTGCTTTTATAGCCCCGGCTAACTTCGCTTTCCTGTCGCAGATAGTTCCACGGTCCGAATACCCTAATGCTTCTACATGGAATAGTTCGGCATGGCAGGCAGGTGCTATAGGTGGCCCTTTGCTTGTTGCTGCCTTTTACAAACCATTAGGTATAACACTTACCTATGGCCTCGACTTAACCCTTATGCTTATATCGTTAGTATGTTTTATAGTAATACCCGGAAGGCCATTACCACCTAAGGTGGAAAAGGAATCGTTGTTCGAGAGCCTGGCAAAAGGCATACGGTTTGTGTTTAAAAACGAAATTATACTGGGTGCCCTCTCGCTCGATTTGTTTGCTGTTTTTTTTGGCGGCGCTGTATCTATGCTGCCTATGTTCGCCGATAAAATGCACATGGGTGTTGAAGGGCTTAGCCTGTTGCGTGCAGCACCATCGGTTGGGGCGGTGCTTATGCTTGTCATTATGATTTATAAACCTCTGCTCGATAATGCAGGGCGCAACCTGCTGATATGTGTTGCCGGTTTTGGAGTATGTATGATACTGTTCCCTATAGCGACCTATTATAATTTCTGGCTTGCATTTTTATTGCTGCTGTTAAGCGGCGGCTTTGACAGTGTGAGTGTAGTAACCCGCAGCACCATCCTTCAGCTTATGACTCCCGATGAAATGCGCGGGCGTGTATCGGCTGTGAATAATATATTCATAGGCTCGTCAAATGAAATAGGGGAGTTTGAATCGGGTGTGGCTGCCCGCATTATGGGCCTGGTGCCATCGGTTATCTTCGGCGGCACCATGACCCTGCTGGTTGTTATCTTCACTACCTTCAAAGCCAAAAAATTAAGGAGTTTGAAGTTGGAGAAGTGACTCTTTTCTTGTTATCGGCAAGAAAAGGGTAGTTAAAGAGAAATTATTTACCTATTGGAAAGTCCCTTACTGAGCGTAATTCGTAAAGTTGGAATTACATTATCAGAGTTTTTGGTAAAATATCTTATATCACCATCTTCTACTATCATCCCAAGGTCTGCCTCTATATTAACATCTGAACTACTAGATAGAGTTAAAAGCGATTTAATACCAAAATCATAAAATCCAAATATGGTTTTATTGGTCTTATAGTATTTCTGGAAATCATTGACATTGTCCAATAAAATTATTTCATCAAAATTATAGTATATGCTTAAGGTTTCAGGAATAATCATCCATTCGAAACCTTGCTTAAAATGACCAATAGCCGTAGTTTCATCTTGAATATATTTCCCCGTTGAATCTGTCATAGGGAAATCTTTGCCAAGACACATAAAACCCAGGTTTAAAGCAAAGATATTATCTGTGTCCCCTTTTTGTTTTTTGAATCCCTTTGTAAACTCAAAGTTTATACCATATTTACTTGCTTCTGGAATAAACAATCTATTTGAAGAACTAATTTTAGAACTATCTAAGTTGGCTGCTCCAAAAAACATATTGACATTTAGTAAAGTTCCACCTTTATCCGTTTCTTTTACCAAACTTCCAACAACATTAATGGTAGGTATTATATTCAAACCTGAAAAATTAGAAGTCAAATTTCCCAGGCTAGATAAATCTCCGGATGTACCAGGAAGAGTTGTTTGTGCTGCTGTTGTTGCTGCTGCTGTTGCTGCAGCAGCCTGTTCATCTTGGCTTTTTGCTCTTGCTCCTATTCTTGCGTCTGCTTTCGCTTTGTTTATTATAGGAGCTTTATTTTTTTTTATTAAATGATTTAATTTTTGAATCTCTTGAGAAAAAAGAGAAGAAAATGATGAAATTAAAATGAAAACGATTAGATTTTTTTTCATATTATATAAGTTTTCTTGTACCTACTCTATTTCCGGTTTTCGGTTTCTCCGTTAATTTTCGAAATAATATTGGGTTTTAATTAATGAAGATTATGACAATACTCCCCATCCGGCACAGGCATTCCATCCTGGTCCTGCATTATATCCTTTATTGGTCGAAGTTGTTATGTTATTACCTTGGGTTATCCCACGAAGTTTTAAGGAATTCGGGGTCGGTTGACTGTATAACGAATTGGGTAAACGTCCAAAATTTCCGTTTTGAGAATTGATGAGGGAAAGGAGCCCTGCTACTAACGGGGCCACTGCGCTTGTACCTCCTAATACTGTATCAACGCCGTCAATTTTCACTTTATAACCTGTATTTGGGTCCGCATTTCCGGCAATATCTGGAACGCCCCTCCCTTTAAAATTTGTGCTCGCCGATAATGGAACACCTATATTATTTTGAAAATCCGGTAAAGCGAAAAATTCACTTACCCCGCCACCACCTGCGGAAGAACTAGAGTCATTCCAAACACTTTCAGAGGTTACTGTTCCATTATTTACTTGTAACGATGTACCTCCGCATGCCAATGCAAATGGGCTTGAAGCCGGGAAATCTACGTGAACATTTCCATCATTCACTCCATCGCTTGAACCTGCATCACCAGATGCAATGCACACAGGTATTCCAAGTAAATAAGCGGACTGTAAAGCAGAATTTAAGTTATTCATTGATTGTTCTGTCCAATTTACTTCGGCAGAACCCCAACTTATTGAAATAATATTTGGAGAATTCTGAGTGTCATGAACTGCAGTAGTAATGGCATCTAGAAACCCTTGATCAGTATTCGGAGCAAAGTAAACCACAATTTTTGAATTGGGTGAAACTGCGCCTGCTACCTCAATATCTAACATTACTTCACCGTCATCACTATCTGGAGTCGATGGATTGTTTAACCCATTATCAACTGATACGGCTAATACGGTCGGAAGTGGAATGCCTATCTGGGTAAAATAATCTGCTAAATCGGTATTTCTAAACCCTCCTCCTAATTCAATAATTCCAATACATTGTTGAACAATTGGCTTCGCAGTTTTGGGAAAGCCATATATTGCTGCAACTTCACTTGGATAAAAACTTCCAGGTACATCTGCATGGGCAGCAAATTTGCCGTTTATAGTCAATGGTTTGTGCATTGGCCTTGCCTGGATACGGTTGTCTAAACCGAAAACCCCTTCAACAATGCCATTAAGTTCCGATGGAATATTAATATGTCCGGTTCTACCCCTAAAAATATTTCCTTTGGGGTCACTATAATGTGAAAGATAGACTTTAAACGCAGTTTCAAAATCAAGTATTCTACCTTTTAGTATAATACTTCTTCTTGCAGAATTTTTTTCAACAATTGAAAGATGATGATTATTGGCAAATTCTTCAACTATGCCCATATCTTCCTCTGAGGCACCAAATTCTTGATCGTATTCTTCACGCTTCAATAATTTATTTGATGCTAAGGCTGCAACAATGCTTTTTTTACGTCTTACTATAATTGTTACATCAATAACTTCGTTTGGATTTATTGTGTCGGTTTTTTCGCCTTTAGGAGTTTGCTTCTCACTGCCAGGCAATTTTCCGTATGTTAAGAATTTTTGCGTTGCCATTGTAATTTAATATTGTTTCATTTTACCTACTCTAATCGGTTTTCGGCTTCCCCGTTTTAATTATGTTTTTTTTAATGCTGCCTTTTTCTTAGCTTTTTCTTCAGGCGTATCGCCTGTTCCACGCAGACTTATTACTTTTTGAAGTAGGTCGAACCAAAATGGAGCACCAAGGCTAATAGCTAAAGCTGTAATGAGCCATCCTGCAATCGATAAGAATATCTTGCCAGAATTGCCTGATGAAAAAATAGCACACGTATTTCCCAGTCCGAGTATGCTTTGTGAGTTTTTTACGTCATTAAAAAGCGAATCGTTAATGGCAGAAAGAGTTGCATTGGGTTTTACAACATTCTTACCTGTATCATTTTTATGGTTTTGGTCATAGGCTGTTGCGGCCTTAACAAGGTTTGCCCGTGCATCTTTATCTACAGAAAGCTTTTTGGCGATGTTAATGGAATCTACATTAAAGCAAACCGCTAAAATGAAACCTATAATGAGCATAAACAATTGTGTGCGCCGCTTGTACCATCCGGATACTCTATCCATTGTGTCATCAAACCAGTTTTCTAGGTTTGTCTTAAAAACAGTAACATCATTGTTCGCATTATCCCAAAATGTTTTAATTGCTTTGAGTGTTTCTGGTTCTATTCGTTTTACTGCATTGGGGGTATTTAAGTTCGTCAGACTGGTACTTATGAAGCTGTTTATTTTTTCTGCTTCACTTACGGCAACCTGTCCTTCTTTCATTATTTGAGTAAGAACAAGTGAAAAGTTTTGTGCTGTAATGTACGATGGGCTCTTTCCATCTTTATCTGCAAGGTATTTGATAATAGGATTGCCGAGGAACTCATCAGCAAACTTCCCTCCATCGCTATCATTGAGCATTCTTTTAATTCCGGTTACAAGCATTTTAGCCCTCAACCGTAAAAGTGAGGCTATTCCTTCTTGTATAGTAGTTGTGAGTAAGCTATAAAGCAAGTAAATAAATACTAGTCCTGTTACAACATCAAGCGTAGTTGATCCAAACATCTTTTCATTCTTTTTTTCTGCCTACTCTTGTATCCGGTTTTCGGCGTCTCCGGTTTAATCGCTCACGATTAATTAAATAACCCTTTCCGGTATGGGGGACCGGAAAGGTTGGTGGGAAGATTATATAATAGTGCATACTTTTCACAGCATGCAGTAAATTGCTTAATGGTAAAAAAAGACGTGTCGATAAAACTGAGCGCGGCTAACATAGTAAGGTTATTTGAAATAGCCGTACGCTTTTTAGCGTACGCTAAAAGACGTAGTGAAGCTCTGTAGCAAGCCACCATAAAGGCTTGCAGGTCGAAAATAAGTCACATTAAATATTTATTAACAATTCAATAACCTAATGTTATTTGCGTTAGGGATTGCAGCGGATAGCCCACATCCGCCAACCGGCGGAGAGGACTTGAAGCGTAAAGCCCGACCCTGAAAGGGTAACGCCCGATTTGGTAAGATTGCTTCGTTCCTCGCAATGACGTTATAGTGTCTTCTTCTTACCTGCCACAAAATCTTTCAAGTAGAAAGGTTCATAGTAAGCAACGTCGCTAAACGATTTTTCTGCAAACATTTGCTCGGATAGTACACACATATTTAATGCCGATGCTTTGATTTCGTCCATCCATATTTTGGAAGGATCGTTGGGAAACATGGCTTTCATTTTGGGCATTCCATCGCCGAAAAAGGCAATTGATTTGTATTCTGAAAAGGAGGTGGCGTCTAATATTTTAGCATGTACAGGTACAATTTCTTTCCCGATTGAATCGAAAACAGCGGTATATACTTCCAATCTGCGGGCATCAATCATGGGGCAATAAACAGTGGCCGGATTGTTGAGTTCTTTTGCTGCAGCCATTGCGATGGCTTTTAAAGTGGGCACTGCAATCATGGGTTTATCTGCAGTGTAAGCAAGGCCTTTAGCCGTGGCTGTGCCAATGCGTAACCCTGTATATGAACCTGGTCCGGTGCTTATGGCAATAGCATCGAGTGCAGAGTAGGGCAGCGATGCATTTTTCATAATATCGCGTATGTACACTGCAATTTTTTCGGCATGCACCATTCCTTCGCCCGATTCTTCCTGTGCTATAACCTTGCCATCTTTGGCAAGCACAACAGAACAGACGGATGTTGCTGTTTCAATATTAAGAATGAGAGCCATTATTTACTTCCCTCAGTAGAAGCTGAGAATAATTCTGACTTGTCGGTTTTTTGCACCATCATGCCATCGCGTAATGCGGTAGATATGGCAGAGTAGGGGGCCGATACGGCTTCATCGCCTTCCTTCACAGCGCTTTTTATTTCTATATAGTTAGCGTCTTGTATGCCCGTAGTCACGTTCACCTGTTTCACTTTTCCATTGCTGAATAAAAACACACATTCCTGTATGGTGTCTTTCTTTGTATCGCTTGATGATTTCTTTGAATCTTTCTTATCATCTTTTTTGCCACCGAAAGCATATTTCAGTGAATCGTTCGGGTTGCGTGTAGTAACCGCTTCAATAGGCAACGAAAGCACATGCTTGGCTGTTTTTACTTCTATTTCTGCAGTTGAAGACATACCGGGTTTAAACGGAGAATCGTTAGTTCCTTCGGGCATAAGGTCGGTATAGGAAGACGAAAGGATATGAATTTTAACCATGAAATTGGTCACCTGGTCAACCGTAGAAGTGCCATTGGCAGCAACGTTGGCAGAGTTCGATACTTCACTTACTATTCCTTTGAATTTGCGGTTCACAAATGCATCTACTTCTATATAGGCTGTATCGTCTTTCTTTACGTTCACAATATCGTTCTCGTTTACATTTACATCGGCTTCCATATTCGAAAGGTCAGCTACACTCATCATAACTGTACCTGCCATAGTTGCTGTTCCAACTACGCGCTCGCCTTGCTTTACAGCCAGGCCCACAACTACCCCGTCAATAGGTGAAAATATGGTTGTCTTTACCAGATTATCCTGTGCTTCTTTCATAGTGGCTTCAGCGCTTTTGGCATTGAAATTGGCTGCGTCAATATTGTCTTGTGCTGCTTTCAGGTTAGCATCTGCTGTGCCAAAGGCTGCTTTCGATGCTTCGTAATCGGCTTTTGAAATAGCGCCCTGGTCATATAGTTTTTTATTACGGTCGAAAATGTTTTGCTGGTTGTCGTACTGTGCCTGTGTGCTTGCTAACTGCGCTTCGGCATTGGTTATGGCCGATTTACTGCTGTTGTAAGCCGCTTGTGCCTGGTCGAAAGCTGACTGGTAAACATCGGGGAATATTTTAGCTAACAGGTCTCCTTTTTTTACGCGTTGGCCTTCATGTACGGGCAGGTCTACTATTTCACCCGATACGTCGGGGCTTATTTTAACAATAGTAGTGGGTTGTATAATACCATCAGACGATACAGTTTCCGTTATGTTGCGGTATTGTGCCTTTTCGGTAGCTACTTTTATGGTTCCTCCGCCTGAACACGATTTAAGCATGAAGGTGGCGACAAGGGCAGCGCAACCAAACACTATATATAAGAGTACTTTTTTCATTTTTATAGTTTCAAGGGTTTACCTTCATAATAGTCTAATACCTTTATTTTAAATACGTAGTTATATTTCGACTGTAATAAATCCGATTCTGCTTTTACCAAATTGGTTTTAGCCGTGTTATAATCGAGTGCCGTAGCAGCACCTACATCAAATTTTTCCTTAGTGTAATTAAATGCTTCACGCAATGAAGTAACCGATTTCAGGGTGGCATGGTATTTCTTCAACGCACCCAAGGCATCGGCATAGGCCTGTTGAATATTCTTACGCAGGTTTATTTCGCTGGTCTCATAATTATAGTAAGCATTCAGCGCATTAAGTTTGGCGTTTCGGTAAGCTATGTTTGTCTGCAAACCATTAAATATGGGTATGTTCAGCCTGAAACCAAACGATTTGTTGAAGTTCTCGCTCATTTGCTTATACCATGGAATAAGGGCTCCCTCAACTTCGGTAGGTATCTGGGCTACAATGGGCGATGTTCCCACATATCCCAAAGTATCACTCTGGTTCACTAAAGAAGTGTTTTTATCGGAACCTGAATACCCTGTTCCGAGCGTAGCACTGAAGCTAAGTTTTGGGTATAGTGCGCCCGCAGCAGCCTGCTGGGCATCTACGGCGCTTTCCCATTTCTGTTCCGAACTGTGAATATCAGGCATGGTTGTAACAGCTTTGGAATATACCTGTTCAGGTTCATCAACCATCGGGTTATCGGGTATCTGTATCTCGGGTTTTACAATTTTGAAAATCTGCACCGAATCAATATCAAGTAATTGGGCTAATGAAAGATAAGCAAGGTCGAGTGAGTTCTGTGCATTTACCTGGTTCACTTCATCATTGGCTTCCTGTGCTTGTATATCAAGCAAATTACTTTTAGCCAGGCTGCCTGCGTCATATAGTTTTTGAGTGTTTTCTACCTGCTGCATCGATACTTCGTGTTGCTCCTTGGCTTCGTCCAGCAGTTCCTGGTCGAGCAACACTTGCAAATAATTCGATGCTATGCTGAGGGCTAAATTGTTTTTGCTAACGTCCAAATCATATCCGCTTGCGCGGTAGCTGGCCTGGTTTTGTTTAACTGTGTTTATATTCTGTTCTCCGCCAAATATGGTAATGGAACTGCTTACGTAAAAATCCTGCGACAATACTTCGCTGTTGGCAAACGTATTTGTAAATGGGTCAATGGTGCGGCCTACGTTCCATGTGTTCGATGCCAGGCCATTTACGGTGGGTAATATATTGGCTTTGCTGCCTGTTACGTTGTTCTTGGCAATATCTCGGTTTACCATAGCCTGTTTCACCGATAGGTTATGCGCCCATGCATATTCAATACAGTCATTCAGTGTCCAGGGCAGGCCAAGTACAAGGCTGTCCTTTTGCGCGGAGGTAAAGCCCGCACACAGCATTGTAAATGCAAATAAGATTGGTTTTTTATGGAGATTGTAAAGCACAGTATTTTCAAAGGCGTACAAATATAGCAAAAGTCACAAGTCGATGGAAGTTAGTTATAAAGGGTAAGGAACATATAGGGTATGGGTTAATTAGCATACTTTTTTTAGAATAAATAAATATATTTGGGAAACAATATTCATCTTACCTCATGAAGAATAAAATTACTTCCCTGACTACAGCCATTTTTATACTGGGCTTTACAATTACATCTTATGCGTTTACCAATGTTCCCGGCGGAAACGTTAGCGGCCATTGGACATTAGCCGGTTCACCGTATAATATTCAGGGCAATGTGCAGGTGCCTGACGGAGCTACCCTTATCATTGACCCCGGTGTAACCGTGGCGTTTCAAACATCGAGCACCCTGCGTATGAAAGTGAACGGATGTGTGCTTGCCATAGGTACACCTTCACAACCTATATATATTACGGCGTCTAACCATACCACAGGTTTCGGTGGTTTTCGTTTCGACAGCCTTGCCGCAAGTAACGACACCTCAAAATTCATTTATTGCAACATACAATATGGTATGGATGCACCGACTCCTTATATAAATGGCGGAGCTTTTTATTTCAGCAGCTGGAGTAAAGCCATTATTTCGTATTGCACTATTGAAAACTGTCAGGCGCCGAATGGTAACGGAGGCGCTATTTATTGCAGCGCTGCAAGCCCTGTAATTACAAACGATACTATTTCCAATAACTCTACAGCTAATTATGGCGGTGCCATTTACATACAAAACGACACAAATGAAACTATTGCATATTGTACCATGTCAAATAATTCTTCTCAACAGGGCGGTGCAATTTATGGAACCGGTGTGACTAATGCCGGAATTAATAATTGTAGCATTACATACAACACTGCCAGTTCAGGCGGCGGCGGAGTTCTTTGCTACCTGGGCACAATGACTTCCGTTAATAATAACAATATATCATTTAATACCATATCAAGCGGCAGTACTGCAGGCGGGCTTTACCTGGGAGGGATTACCGCTACCTCTGTTGACCACAATACTATCACATATAATACTGTGCCCAATGCATTTGAAGGCGGTGGCGGAGGAGTTGATATAGATGGTTCGGGCGGGCCCTCTGTTATCACTTCTTTCAGTTATAACAATGTTTCATATAATACGCTCGGTGTTGATTGTGCCGGTGCAGGTATTTACCTTTATCAATGCACTGTTACAACTATGGCATACGACACTATTTCAAATAACAATGCCGGTACCAATGGTAATGGTGGCGGAATTGACGCTTATACCTCTACTATTAATTTAATTTCCAATTCAGCTATAACAAATAATACAGCCGACGTGACGGTTGGAATTGGCGGCGGGGTTAATTTATACACCTGCAGCCCTACCATGCTTAATGTAACTATTTCAGAAAACAATGCTTACCAGGGCGGCGGTTTGTATTGCGACCAGGCATCGAAACCCAATCTGTATAACTGTATTTTATGGAATGATTCAGCCACGGCAACAAGTAATGGCGGAAATGAAATGTACCAGAATGATGGGGCCAGCGCTCCGAGTTTTTATTACTGCGATGTGTATGGAGGAAAAGCTGCTTTCGGACTTAACAGTGTTACCTATAAAGGAACTTATTCTAACGATATAAATGCTAATCCGTTGTTTGTTTCTCCTTCCGGCGGGCCGGGATATACCTATGACGGCATGCTTGTTAACTGGGGTATTCAGAAAACATCACCGTGCTTTAACACCGGCGATCCTTCCTATGGTCCCGGCTATCCTGCTACCGACCTGGCAGGCGCTACCCGTGTAACTGTTTGCCGTATTGATATGGGCGCCTATGAAAATCAGTATGCGCAGCCCTTGAAGCTTACCGTTTCTACAGTTAACACTGTTTGCGGCGCGGTAAATACAGGCATTGCCTCGGTAGCTGTATCGGGTGGTAGCGGCCCTATAACTTACTTATGGAAACCTGGAAATGAAACTACCGACACTATAAAAGCATTACCTGCCGGAACATATTCTGTTACGGTTAGCGAAGGAACCGGTTGCACTAAAGCTATTACCGCAACAGTTGTGGCAAACCCTACTATGACAGCAAGCTTCACACAAACCCCTCCACCTTGTAATGGCGGTGGTGGCGGCACAGCAACTATAACCATAAGCAACGGAAAGAAACCTTATACTTATTCCTGGAGCCCTTCATCGGAAACTACACAAACGGCTACCAACCTTTCAGGAACAACTTATACATGTACAGTAACCGACAGTAACGGTTGCCAGATTATGCCAACAGTTACTATCAATCAGCCAACGGCAGTAACATTAACCAAATCGAGGACAGATGCATCGTGCAGCGGTAACGATGGTGTTGCGGATATAAGTGCGACCGGAGGCATAGCTCCGTATACCTATTTATGGTCAACAGGCAGTACTACATCAAGTGCGATGGGTTTGCCAGCTGGTACGTATACCGTTACAGTAAAAGATTCTAACAGTTGCCCTGCAACCGATACCATAAACATCAGGGTGAATACAGCCTCATCAGAAACTGCCGCTCAAATTTGTATTGTAACTACCGATACCGGTTCTATGCACAACATTATAGTATGGAATAAAACCGGGCTTGCGAAAATAGATAGCTTTAAAATATATTTCTATAACTCGGCCAACCAATGGCAGCTTATAGATGCCCAGCCTTTTGCAGCCGCTGCTCAGTTTTTAGATATGACACCTATCAACGACCCTAATTCGAATACAGTAAGGTATTGCTTAACGGCAGTTGATTCCTGCGGCAATGAAGAACCTATTGGCTCCAGCCCGTGGCAAAATACCTGTCATATAAATCAGTCGCCTCCGGGTACCTTTACCTGGTCGGGCACGGGTTACCTGAAGCAAGGTGTCAGCCAGCCGGTATTTACCTATTACCTGCTGCGCGATAGCTTAAGCAACAACCACTGGAGGGTTATAGACTCGGTATCGGGTTCACAAAATACTATGACGGATGGAGTTTTCCAGGCTAACCCGGGCAATTATCCGTTGGCAAGGTGGCGTGTAAATATGGTGCTTAATGATTCGGTAAATAGCGGCTGTTCAGAACCTGCGGAGCTATTACGCCCTTTTCATTCTACCAATAATTCATCTACATCGCGCAGTAATACATCGCATAACGGAACATTCACTTCTGTTAAGCAGCTTGCAAATAGCAGCTCTGTAAAAGCCTATCCTAACCCTGCTAATACTCAACTGACTATTGAAACGGGTTTTGCTAACGGACAAAATGGAAATGTATGTCTATACAATTCCTTAGGAGAACAAATAACATATACCGAACTGAACCAGCATATTAGTGTGCTGCCTATAGCTGATTTGCCTGCCGGAATTTATTACTACCGTGTTACCGATAAAAACGGTACACTTGTAAAAGCAGATAAGGTAATGGTGGTGCATTAAATTAAAAGGTTATAAAGTATAAAGTTTATAAAGTGGAGAGTAGTGGTTATAAAGGTTCAACGTTCTTATTCATGTTGTTTACTTTATGCTTTCAGCTTTTAACTTTAAGCGCTATTGCCCAGCATCCGTCATCGTTCCCCTATAACATCGAAAAGAAGAAATATACCATATCAGGTAGCGAACAGAAAGCGGTGAAAAAAAGCATAGAAGACTGGTTCACCAAACACGATACAGTTGGCACCCTTGAAAAAACAGGACAGGTTATATTCAGCCCCGATTACAAAACATTGCCTGAATGTGATTCAATAGGGCAGCGGATAAGCTATAATAAAGATAAGTTCCAGGGCTTTCCTGCCAACAATCATGGCAGTTTTTTCAGTGCCGACATTATACTTAAGAATAAACAGGGGCAGGAAGAACATTATACAGTTGATGTATCGTATTGGTTTGAAGTTGTAAGAATATGGTTCCAGGAAAAGACCCTGTTTAAAGCGAAAGAATAGAAAACATCAGCAAAAAAAGCAGTACTTCAGTTTAGTACCGTCTTTCGGGCATTTACCCGGTGCATTATATACTTTATGGCATTTGGGGCATTTGTATTGAGGCTTATTACGGTTCGGATGTTCATAGTAATACTTACGCCAGTAGTCCGTGTTCTTTGAGTTTTTATTCGATGATTGTTTGGCTGAAGACATTACTGAGAAGGTAAGCAGGCAGAGTGTTAATGTAGTCAGGAGCGTTTTC
>Ga0206855_10113_pt1 | contig 24925 bp, 26 predicted proteins | sample Alteio_BWOrgCont_51_FD_152637 | JGI IMG/M metagenome (GOLD analysis project Ga0206855, IMG submission 152637) | Enriched cells from forest soil in Barre Woods Harvard Forest LTER site, Petersham, Massachusetts, United States -... | ecosystem: Environmental > Terrestrial > Soil > Temperate forest >...
GTTCGGTGGATTTGGGGAAGATCAGTTTGGAGTCGTCACGTTCTTCCAGCAAGAGCCCGGCGCAGTCCTTTTCATTTTTCGATTCCCCGATTGGCATGACCTTTGGGGGAGTCTTTACCCTGATCGGCGTCTTGGGATTGTATTTTTTACTCAAGGTCGCGGCGCCCAATCCGGATGAAGAGAAGGGCACCCCCGGCGGCACCTCGGTGGTCAACGCCAACGGGCCGATTGACCAAAAAGAATTGCTGCGCGAATTGCAAGGGCCCCGCCGTGGCGCGGCCAGCCCCGCCGAGGCCATGCACGCGACTTTGTACGAATCGGTCGCCGGGCAGCCGACAACCAGTTTGATTCCAATCGATGCTTCTTCGACGGAAACGGTGCCGCTCGCGGAGTCGCCGCCAAATGCCACCGTGACTACACCGGCTTCGCCCGGTACGCCAGTGGCCATCGGGCAAAGCAGCGCGGGGACAGTCAATTCAGCGCCATCGAAACTCACCACGCCAATCCCGGGTGGAACGTCCGGCAACCAGGATGTGCGGGTGAACATGACTCAGCCTCCCTTCATCGTGCCGGCGACGGCCAGCGGCAACCAGGAAAAATCCGGCAATCAAACGCCGACGCAGGTAATTTTGCCGTGAATTGGCAGCGCGCAATTACATGCCGAACATCAAATAGAGCGCATAAGCTACTGGCCCAGCAAGCAAAAGACTATCCGCCAAATCCAGCGCACCGCCAATGCCAGGAACACAGCGGCCCGAATCTTTCACGCCCGCGCGGCGTTTGAAGGCTGATTCAGAAAGGTCGGAGACAATGGCGGCAATACCGATGGGCAGTGGAAGCAAGAGAGCCAATTTAAACGAAAACCAATCGGGGAGCGAGTTAGGCACAAATTTCCAAATGGCTATTCCAGCCAGCATGGCAAAGGCCAGCCCTCCGGCAACACCTTCCCAGGTTTTGCCCGGGCTGATGGAGGGCGCAAGTTTGTGCCGCCCAATCGCGCGTCCAACGAGGTAGCCACCGACATCGGTGAATTTGGCGACTGCAATCACCCAAATGGCCAGAACAACTGTGTCGAATACTAAACTTACCATGGCAGCATAGAACAGCATCATCCCTGGCACATAGGCGAGCGAAAGCACTGAACCGGCCAATCTATTATGTGCGGTTGGGTTTTGCGCGCAACCAAGTGCGCAAAGGGTAAGTGCCACGGCAGCTAGGGGACCGAGGTAAATTCCGCATTGCAAATTTAACCCGGCTTGTAAAACCATCGCGAAGCCCAGTGCGAGTGTTGCCCATTTCCAAGGTGGAAGTCCGCACTTTTCCAGCAGGTTGTTGAACTCGTGCTGAGCCAGAGTCGAAAACACTGCCAGCAGCACCACGCCACCGTAGGCTCCGAACCAATAAATAGTTCCGATGACAATCGCCCACAAAACGATGGTGCTGAGGGTGCGCTTAATCACTTGTGCAAGACGGGTTCGGGCGCGGGTGGCCGTACCTGTTCGCCCGTCTGGCCGTAGCGCCGCTCACGAAGTTTATAGGCTTCGATGGCCTCGACCAGGTGCGCGCGGCTGAAATCCGGCCAATATACGGGGCTCAAATACATTTCCGCATAGGCGGCTTGCAGCAGGAGAAAATTACTCAGACGGTTTTCGCCCGAAGTGCGGATGATGAGGTCGGGGTCGGGCAGGCCGTCGGTGGAGAGGAATCGCGCGAAGCGCGGCCAGTCGAGTTCGGCGGGATTTTCCCGTCCGGTGCGGACGGCTTCGGCATAAGCGCGTACGGCTTCGAGGGTTTCCTGGCGCGAGCCGTAGTTGAGCGCGAGCACCAGCGTGCGCTCCGTGAAATGCGCGGTGCGGGCGATGGCGCGGTCGAGGCACGCGCGTGGGCGGTCGGGCAATTTATCCGGCCGGCCGATGACGCGCAGCCGCACTTGATTTTCTTCGAGCTCGCGCGTGTAACGTTCCAGGAAAATTTCCAGCAGGCCCATCAGCGCGCCGACTTCTTCGGCGGGCCGGCGCCAGTTTTCGGAGGAAAAGGCGTAGAGGGTGAGGTAGGGCAGGTTCAGGTCGCGCGCGACTTCGACAATGCGGCGCACATTTTCCACGCCCTGGCGGTGGCCTTCGATGCGCGGCAGGCCGCGTTCGCGGGCCCAGCGGCCATTGCCATCCATGATGATGGCCACGTGCCGGGGATTGGCGGGGGAATCTGAAGCGGTGGCGGACACAGGAGTGGCGACCGGAAAATGAAGAAGGCGCGCTCAAGGCTGCGCGTTAAGTTTGCACCGTAAAGCAAGCGGGTGAAAACGCAACCGCAAAGACCCGACGGGCGCTCTGCTAAAACACAGCCTTGATTTTCGCGGCGAGGCGCGCGCGGGTTGCGCGGTGCGAAGTCTCGGCGGGCTCGTGGTCGGTGGAAAGCGCGTGCATTTGCACACGGCCTTCGGGTGCGCGGGTGCGCAAGCTGGCGGCGGCGGAGGCATCCACCTGTCCGGCAAAGATGGCAAGTTTTTTATGGTGCTTGAGCGCCAATTCCGCGAGCGCGCCAACGGCTTTGCCGGAAAGTGAACTGGAGTCGAATGCACCTTCACCGGTCAGCACGAGGTCCGCCGTGCGCACGTGTTCCTCCAATTTTAACCAAGTGCTGATCAACTCAAAGCCCGGTGTTAGCTTGGCGGCGCAGACTACCCGCAAGCCGAAGCCCAGCCCGCCGGCCGCGCCGGTGCCCGGCTCCATCATTAGGGTGCGTGGCTGGTCGAAATGCGCGCAAAGTTTTTTCGCCATTGCGCCGACGGTTTTTTCCAGTCGGGGAAAATCGCCGTCCGGCATCCCTTTTTGCGGCGCGAAGATGGCGGTCGCGCCATTGGGGCCGAGGAGCGGGTTGCGCACATCGCACGCAATGCGCAAATCCGGCAAATGGGGCCACGGCTCGCCCGCGAAGCGCGCGAGGTCGCCAAATTTCGCCGGGGTGATTTTGTGCATGGACGCGCCAGAGGTATCGCGAAATTCCAGCCCGACGGCTTCCAGTGCGCCGAGGCCCAAGTCGTTCGTCGCGCTGCCGCCAATTCCCAGCAGGACTGCGCGAACGTGGGCTTCGGCGGCGTGGCCAATCAATTCACCGACGCCGAAGGAAGTGGCGTGCCAGGGGTCGCGTTGTTCTGGCTCGAGCAAATCGAGGCCGCTGGCCTGGGCCATCTCGATGACAGCGAGTTTGCCATGGTCGGGCAGGTCGAGCAAATCAATCGCGGGTTTGGGCAGGCGCGCCAAATCCACTTCGCCCCAGTGCGCCTCGATTGGCGCGAGACGCGGTCCGTGGACTTGGTGTTTGTGCACGTGGCCACCCGCCGCGTGGGTGAGGATTTCACAAAAGCCCTCGCCGCCGTCGGTTAAAGGCGCTTCGTCCGTGTGCGCGTTGGGAAAAACCTCGCGAATCGCGGCGGCCGCCGCGGCGCACGCCCCGGCCGCGCCGAGGGCATGCTTGAATTTGTCGAAGGCCAGAAGGACGCGCACCGGATGAGGATGAGGGATGAAGGGCAAAAGTGGAAGAATGAATGATTCATTTTCTTCTTTCATCCGGCATCTTTCATCCTTTTGTTATCCCCATGGAAGCGCCGCCCCGCGAAATCATTGTCACCGATTTGTCGAACCGCGAGTTTTTGGAACGCCACGCCAAGGCAGGCTGCATCGGCCTCGCCGGCGGCGCAACGGTCATTGACCTCGCCATCCGCCGGGCTGAGCGGCATATCGACGATGGCGCGCAGTGGAGCTTGTGGTCGCATGCGTTTTTCTTCCAGGGCGTGCGAGCCGACGGGCACCATTGGGTCGTCGAGTCCGACCTCGACATCCACCGCAAACACATCCGGCTGGGCGTCCAGGAAAACCGCAGCGAGAAATACTTCGACGAGAAACTTTACCGCAATCTGGCGGTGCTGGACTTCGGATTAGCGGAGGCGCAGGTTGCCACGCTGCAGCGCGAGGCGCTCGAGCTGGTGGCGAGCCGCGAGCGGTATTCCATCCGGGAGATTTTTGGCGTGCTGCGGGGCTTGCGCCATGAGGAATTGCGCGCGCAGGAAAATCCAATGGCGCGCGAGCGTTCCCTCTTTTGCTCGGCGTTCGTCCGGCGGTTGTTTTTGCAAGCGGGCCTGGACCTCGCGCCCGGCCTCGCGGATAAACACACCACCCCGGAGGACATTGTGCGTACGCCCGTGCCGCACACACGCTATATTTTGCAGCGCAACGTCGCGCAGGGAAAAATGGCCAGTCTGCGCGCGAAAGTGCGCCAGAAAGTCAAGGCGCCAATGGAAAAATTGCGCGCGCGGCGGGCACGAAAATAAACCGAATCAGGTCCAGCCGTTGCGGTTTACAACATCGTCTTGGCCACTTCGACGAGGTGCTCGGTGGTGATACCGAGTTCCTTCATCACCACATCACCGGGGGCGGACAGGCCGAAGCGCTCGATGCCAATGATTTTACCCTCGGTGCCGACGTATTTGTGCCACAGGCCGGTGACGCCGGCTTCGATGGCCACGCGTTTCTTGCACCAACTGGGCAAAATACTTTCGCGGTATTCCCACGGCATCCGCTCAAAACGCTCGAAGCACGGCAGTGAGACGACGCGCACGCCATTGCCGAGCTGGTTCGCGGCATTCATGGCGTGCTGTAATTCCGACCCACAGGAGATGAGAACTAAATTCAAGTAGCCGCCTTTTTCATATTGCGCGACATAGCCGCCGGAAAGCACGCCGCCACGCCGCCAATGCAGCGGGATGCTGGATTGCAGTGGGATGACCTGGCGCGTCAGGCAGAGCGCGGTGGGACCGTCGGTGCGGGCGAGTGCCGCGACGAACGCGCCGGCGGTTTCCTCCGGATCTCCGGGACGAATCACGTCGAGACCGGGAATGAGGCGCAGCGCGGAAACTACTTCGACCGGCTGGTGCGTGGGCCCGTCTTCACCCACGCCGACGCTGTCGTGCGTGAAGATGTAAAACACCGGCAGCTTGGCGATGGCGGCGAGGCGGACGCTCGCGCGCATGTAATCGGCGAAGGTCAGAAACGTCGCGCCCGAGGCGCGGAAGACGCCGTAGTAACCGAAGCCGTTGAGTATCGCGCCCATCGCGTGTTCGCGAATGCCGAAGTAAATGTTGCGCCCGGCGCGGTTGTCCTTGTCGAAGTCGCCGGCATCTTTAATGTAATTGAGCGTCGACCCATGCAGGTCGGCGCTGCCGGAGACGATGAGCGGCAGGCACTTGGCGAGGGCGTTGAGCATGTCGGCCCCGGCTTTGCGCGTGGCGAGCGGCGCGGTGTTATCCGGGTACACCGGGCAACTGTCGAGCAGGTTGTCCGGAATGACGTGGTCGAGACCGGAACGCAGGAGCTCCGCCTTGTCCGGGTTGGCTTTTTGCCAGGCGGCAAAGGTGGTCTGCCATTGCTGGTAAGCGGCCTTGAGATTCTTTTTGTGCTCGGCGAAATACGCGCGCGTTTCCGGCGAAACGTAAAACTTTTCCGCGGGCAGGCCGAGGGCCTTGCGCGCGGCGTCCACGAATTTCACCCCAGCTTCGCCATGGGCTTTCTGTGTGCCCGCGACCTCGGGAATGCCTTTGCCGATGAGAGTTTTGCAGATGATGAGTTGCGGTTGGCCCGTGGCGGCCAGGGCTTTTTCGTAAGCCTTGAGCAGCGCCGTCATATCATTGCCTTCTTTAACCGTCTGCACGGCCCAGCCGTAGGCTTCGAAGCGTTTGCCGGTGTCTTCACATTGGGATTTGGAGCCCATGGCATCGAGCGTCACATCATTGGAATCATAAAAGAGAATAAGGTTGTCGAGACCCTGGCGGCCGGCGAGCGCGGCGGCTTCGCTGGCGATGCCTTCCTGCATGCACCCATCGCCGCACAGCGCGATGACATGATGGTCAATAATTTTGTGCTCGGGGGTGTTGAAACGCGCCTCCGCCATTTTTGCGGCCATGGCCAGGCCGACAGAGTTGCCCACGCCCTGACCGAGCGGCCCGGTGGTGGCCTCGACGCCCGGGGTGTCGCCAAATTCCGGATGGCCGGGGGTCTTTGAATGCAGCGCGCGGAAGCGTTTGATTTCGTCGATCGAAACGTCGAAGCCCACCAGGTTTAGCCAGGCGTAAAGGAACATGCTGCCATGGCCGGCGGAAAGCACAAAGCGGTCACGGTTGAGCCACTTGGGGTCATCCGGATTCACGCGCAAGGCGTGGCCGTAGAGGATGGCGCCGATTTCGGCCGCGCCCAGGGGCAGGCCGAGGTGGCCGGATTTGCAGGCGGTGACAGCGTCCATCGCCAGGCCGCGGGCTTCGGTGCAGGCGCGAGCGAGCGGTTCAGTTTTCAGGGTCATAGCAGTAAGGTTGAAGCGTGAACGTTAACTAGAACATTCCTGAGCCGTTACGCCAATGCAAAAACGCATCCTAAAGCCAGCCTCAATTTTCGCGAGGGTTATAAACTGGCCGCCAAAATGTAATTGGCCTTTCCGGCCGCTTCGGGCAAACTGGACTGATTATGAAAAAATCCACAATGGTGTTAGGTTGTCTGGGGGTCATCATCTTGGTCCTCGTCGGACTGGGCCTGACGGCTCTTGGTTCCTACAACTCAATGGTCGGTCTCTCGCAAGGAGTGGACAGCCAGTGGGCGCAGGTGCAGAACGTGTATCAGCGCCGCGCCGATTTGATTCCCAACCTAGTGGAGACGGTCAAGGGAGCCGCGGATTTCGAAAAATCCACCCTCATCGCGGTGACCGATGCCCGCGCCTCCGTCGGGCAGGTCAAGATTGACCCGAGCAAGGCGCCGACGGACCCGGCGCAGCTGGCCGCCTTTCAAAAAGCGCAGGATGGACTTTCATCGGCGTTGTCGCGCCTGCTGGTCGTTTCCGAAAATTATCCTACTTTGAAAGCCACGGCCAATTTCCGCGACTTGCAGGCCCAACTCGAAGGGACGGAAAACCGCATCACCGTCGAGCGGCAAAACTTCAATGACGCGGTCCAAAGCTACGACACGGCCATCAAGCAATTTCCCGGCGTGCTGATGGCGGGCATGTTCGGCTTCCAATCAAAACCTTATTTCCAGGCCACGGCGGGTTCCGAGACGCCGCCGAAGGTGAATTTCGGCTCGACCGCGCCCGCTTCCACCGCTCCCTGAACCCGTCATGCGCCGCTGGTTATTTGTCTTTGTGGCCTGGCTGGCCACCGCCTCCGCCCTTTGGCCGGCGGAGAAAATGCCACCCAAGCCGGACCGTTATTTCAACGATTACGCCGGCGTGGTGTCAGCACAAACGGCCAGCAGCTTGAACAGCCAGTTGGAGGATTTCGAAAAACAGACCTCCAATCAGGTTCTGGTGGCGGTTTTTCCGAAGATGGAATCGGATTCGTCAATTGAAGATTATTCACATCGCATCGCGGAAAGCTGGAAAGTCGGTCAACCGGGAAAAAATAACGGGGCGGTTTTGTTTGTGTTTGTGCAGGATCACAAGATTCGCATCGACGTCGGTTATGGCCTGGAAGGCGCGTTGCCTGATGCCCTGGCCAACCGTATCGAGGAAGACGAAATTAGGCCGCATTTTCGCAACAACGATTACGGCGGCGGCCTGACTGCGGGTGTCACGGCTATTCTTCAGGCAGTCAAAGGCGAATACAAGGGCAACGGGAGCACGTTGAATGAAGACAACGGGTCAGGTATGCCGTCGGTCGATCCCTGGACTATTTTCGTTATTATCTTTATCCTCATATCCGTCATTCGAGCCATGAGAATCGCCAAGAACGGCGGCACCGTTTATGGCCGCAGTGGTCGAAGTATCTATCCGGGCGGCATTTTTTGGGGTGGTGGTTTTGGCGGGGGTGGATTCGGAGGAGGTGGCGGCAGCAGTTTTGGCGGCGGCGGGGGATTTACCGGTGGTGGTGGTCATTTTGGCGGAGGAGGCGCCAGCGGAAGCTGGTGATTCATCATGCATCACAAGGAATTCATCGCCCAGCTCGACGAGGCCAAAATTCTCGCGGCCATCGCGCGCGCGGAGCAAACCACCTCTGGGGAAATTCGCGTCGCGGTTTCGCACAAACATCGCGTGGACGCGTTGGCTGCCGCCCAAAAACGGTTCGTAAAGCTAGGCATGCATCAGACGCCCCACCGCAACGCCGTGCTGGTTTATTTCGCGCCCCAGGCACATACCTTTGCCATCTGGGGTGACGTCGCCGTCCATGAAAAATGTGGCGACGACTTCTGGAAGGGCATCGCCGCAAAAATCGCACCCAAGCTCAAGGCCGGGCAGTTCACCGAGGCCATCGAGGAAGCCGTGCGCGAAATCGGCGAAGTCCTTGCGCGGCATTTTCCCCGCGCGCCGAATGACAAAAACCAATTGCCCGACAATATTGTGCGCGATTAAATTTGGGGTTGCGGGAAGGCGGATGCCGCCTTGGAATTCGCTCATGCTGCCCCGCTGCTTTTTGGCTGGATTGATGTTGATGGCCGTAGCGCACGCACAAACGCCGTCATCCACCAAGGATGATTCCAAGCCCGTCCTTGGCCTCAACAACGTTCCGCAGGAATTGCTCAATCACCTGACCACCGGGGTCAACGTCACGCGATGGTTCGGCTACGTGAACAACCCGGACGACACGAATTTTTATCTGAATTACCTCAAGACCGAGGATTTTGCGAATTTCCGAAAACTCGGCGTGCGATTCGTGCGGCTGGTCATCACGCCCAAAGTGATTTACGACAACGGCCAGCCGAAAACCACGTCACTTACTTATGTGGATTGGGCGCTCGACTGGTTCAAGTCCGCGGACATCGCGGTGATTTTCGATTTCCATGATGGCGGCGAATTGAAACTCGATGCGTCTGACCACGACAACAGCGGGTTTGTCACATTCTGGCAGGCCATCGCCAAACATTATCTCGGCCAGCGCGAAAATTCGATGATCTTCGAGTTGGTTAACGAGCCGGTATTTCGCACCAATCCCGACGTCTGGTATGCCTTGCAGGAGAAAACCGTGCAGGCCATCCGCGCGATTGACCCAAACCGCACCATCCTGGTCAGCGGCACCGGCTATAGTTCGGCGGACCAATTGACGAAACTGAAACCACTGCCGGAAAAGAACCTCATTTACACTTTTCACAACTACGACCCGTTTTTGTTCACGCATCAGAGTGCGACCTGGGCGAGCGACAACGTCAAACCGCTCAAGGACATTCCGTTTCCTTCCAGCCCGGAGGCCGTGGCCAAAATGATTGATGAGCTGCCGGAGGCGAGTCAGGCCGAGGTGCGGAGCTACGGCGAAAAGCACTACGACGCCGCTTACTTGCTTGGGCAGTTGAAAAAAGGCGCGGACTGGGGGCGGCAAAACAATGTTCCCGTGCTGCTCGGTGAATTTGGTTCGCTACCCAGAGTCGCCCCGCCGGATTCGCGCGCGCGCTGGTTTGCGGCCATGCGCGCGGCCAGCACAGAACTGAAACTGCCCAATTCAATTTGGGGTTACGACGATGCAATGGGCCTGGGCCGTCGGCTCCAGCCCGACGGCACGGTGTGGCTCGACCCTGTCACACTGAAAAATTACTACCCCGATACCCAGCTGCCGGCAAAAGAGTCACTGTCAGCCAAATAAGCGCGCTTATGCGATGGTGACGGTATGGGGTGGGGCATATCTGGCATGGGGTTTGCTATGCTTTAGGGTGCCTGCCTAGGACTTTGGCCCATGCGGGCAGCCTTGCTGTTATCATTCCCTATTCCCACCCCGCTTTTTTCGCATGAAACTCATCAAAGCCATCATCAAACCCTTCAAATTGGAGGAAGTCAAAGAAGCCCTCGCCGAAATCGGCGTCGAGGGCATGACCGTTACCGAGGTCAAGGGCTTTGGCCGCCAGAAGGGCCACACCGAAATTTATCGCGGCAGCGAATACACCGTGGACTTTCTACCCAAGGTGATGCTCGATATTGCGGTCAGCACGGAAATGGCCCCCAAGGTTATCGAAGCCATCTCGCACGCCGCGCGCACGGGGAAAATCGGCGACGGCAAGCTCTTCATGCTGCCGCTCGAGGAAGCGATCCGCATTCGTACGGATGAAAAGGGCAAGGCGGCCTTGTAGGGATGGTGGGGTCCGCCGGGCGTTTTGCCTTGTCGCGGAAGGAATGGTGGAGTAGGGCAGGAATCGTAAATCCTGCTTTTGCTCCATGAACAAATACCTGACGGAATTCATCGGGACGTTTTTTCTCGTTTTCACCATCGGCTGTACCGTGATTGGCGGCGCCTCCCAGCCGCCGTTGGCCATTGGCGCGGTGCTCATGGTGATGGTTTACGCCGGCGGCCATGTTTCCGGTGCGCACTACAACCCGGCGGTGACGCTGGCGGTTTTTCTGCGCGGCCGGTGCGCGGCAAAGGATGTCGTGCCGTATTGGATTGCGCAACTCATCGGGGCGACGCTGGCGGCATTCGCCGTGAGATATCTTCTTCACCCCGGCACGGAATTCACCCCGTCCAGCGTGCCGGCCGCTTTGCTGGCGGAATTTTTATTCACCTTCGCCCTCTGTTACGTGGTCTTGAACGTCGCCACCGCCAAGGGCACCTCGGGCAATTCGTTTTATGGCCTGGCGATTGGTTTTACCGTGCTGGCGGGGGCGTATGCCGTCGGTCCCATTTCCGGCGGTGCGTTTAACCCCGCCGTGGCGTTGGGGGCGAGCCTCCTGCATATGTTTGCCTGGCAAAATTTATGGATTTACCTCCTCGCAAATTTTGCCGGGGCGGCGGCCGCGGCGGCCGTATTCAAGTTTAACAATCCCGCGGACGCTTGAATCGGCGAAATTTTTTCCTTTGCAGTGGGTGGTTTGACCGTGTAGGGTGGGCGGGTCTTCACGCCTTATGAAACTTATCACCGCCGTCATCAAACCATTCAAGTTGGAAGAAGTTAAGGAAGCCCTGGCCGAAATCGGCATTGAGGGCATGACCGTCACCGAGGTCAAAGGCTTTGGCCGCCAAAAAGGCCACACCGAAATCTACCGCGGCAGCGAATACACCGTGGATTTTCTGCCCAAGGTCAAAGTCGAGATCGCCGTGCCCACCGAGGGCGTGCCCAAGACCATCGCCGCCATTTCCAAGGCCGCGCGCACCGGCAAGATTGGCGACGGCAAAATTTTCGTCACTTCCCTGGAGGAAGTCATCCGCATCCGCACCGACGAACACGGCGAGGCCGCGCTTTAGAAACCGACCAGGATGGCCGGCGCCTTGCAATGTCTTGGCCGGCCGGGACGCGCTGAAGAAAGATTCCACTCATGGAAGTCATCTTTCTAGGCACCGGCACTTCACAAGGCGTGCCCGTCATCGCGCAACCGCCCGGCACCCTCGACCTGGCCAACCCGCGCAACTGGCGCACGCGCTGTAGCATCCACGTCGTCATGGGCGGCACCCACGTGCAGGTGGACGCCGCGCAGGAGCTCCGCCTTCAATGCATTCGCGAGGAAATCACCGCCCTCGACCTCTTCATCCTCACCCACGGCCACGCCGACCATGTCCTCGGGATGGACGATTTGCGACGCTTCTGCGACCAGATTCCCGGCAACGCGCTGCCGGTTTATAGCACGCCTTCGGGCCTCGAGCGCATCCGGCTGATCTACCCCTACGCGCTCGGCGAAAAGCCCGCGTCCAAAGGCTATCCCTGTTTTCGCCTGCGCGAAATGCCCCGGCGGCTCGAAGTGCCCGGCGGCGTCATCCATTCCATCCTGCTCCCGCACGGCGACCTCGAGACGCTGGGGTTGGTGTTCGAGGAATCCGGCACGAAAAAAAAATTCGCGTACTATTGCGACTGCAAGGAAATCGGCGAGCCGGCGCGGGCCTTGGCGCGCGGGGCGGACGTCGTCGTGCTCGATGGCCTGCGCCCGCACGCCCATCCCTCGCACATGACCATTGATGAAGCCGTGGCCGCCGCGCAGGCCATCGGCGCGCCGAAAAATTTTCTCACGCATATGACCTTTCAGGTCGACCACGACGCCACCGAGGCGAAACTCCCGCCCAATGTGCGCCTCGCGTATGACGGCCTGCGATTGAAGTGGTAAGAGGTTAAAGCAGCTTGCCACTGGCCGCAATTCATGGCAGGGTTTCCGAGTGGCGACGAAAGCCAAACACTTCACGTTAAACGACCGCACCGCGCGCATTTATCGCAAACTCAAGGGCGCGCGCGGGGTGGACGACAATGAGTTGTGGCAGCACGCCCGTTTCTTTGCCTTGACCCCTGATCAGCGATGCGACCTCAGCTTAAGAACCGCCCGCTCGGCGCTTTCCTCAAGGCGCTTCGCGCAGAGGCATAGAGTGCATACTCATCGGCAATATGGCCGCCATCCGGCAGGGTGCGCCGTTGATGACCGTAGACTACGATTTTTGGGTGCGATTACCGGTGCGGGCCTATGTTCGCCTTTTGGCCATCGTACAACGGCTCGGCGGCACGATTCGTTCCCAGACGGTGTATGAATTAAGCGACGGCACCCAGGTGGATGTTGTTTTTGAACCAGATGGGCTGAGATCATTCCCAACGGAATGGAAGTATTGTCATAAGGGAAAAATAGGCGGAGTGCAGGTGCGAATTCTTCCGCTAAATCGTATCATCGCCAGCAAACGTGCTTCCGGTCGGGACAAAGACCTTATGGCTTTGCCGGTGTTGAAACGAACGCAGAGGTTGTCAAAACGGGCAACGAAGTGATGCGCCGCAGTCCCGGCTGCTCACTCTTTAATTCACCCCGCCGCCGCGATTTTCGCCACCACCGCCTGCTGGGTTTCCTGCAGCACGCCGAGCTTGCGGTATTTCTGGTAGCGTTCCTCCAGCAGAGTTTTCAGCGGCAGGGTGCGGAGGCGCGCCAGATTGCTGATGAGCGCCGCTTTCAAATTTTTCGCCGCGACCGCCGGGTCGAGGTGCGCGCCGCCGAGCGGTTCGGGCACGATGCCGTTCACCACGCCCGCCTCAAATAATTTGTCCGCGGTCATTTGCAGCGCCTCGGCCGCGCGCGGGGCGTGGGCGCGGTCCTTCCATAAAATCGCCGCGCAACCCTCCGGGGAAATGACCGAGTAGTAGGCGTTTTCGAGAATGAGCACCACGTCGGTGACGGCGATGCCGAGCGCTCCCCCCGAACCGCCTTCACCGATCACGGCCGCGATGGTGGGTGTTTCGAGTATGCTCATCTCGCGCAGGTTGACGGCAATGGCTTCGGCCACGTGGCGTTCTTCTGCGCCGATGCCGGGGTAGGCGCCGGGCGTGTCCACGAGCGCGATGACGGGCATGTGAAATTTTTCCGCGAGTCGCATCAGGCGCAGGGCCTTGCGGTAGCCTTCGGGGTTGGGGCAGCCGAAATTGCGGCGGAGGTTTTCCTTGGTGTTTCGGCCTTTTTGCTGGCCAATGACCATCACCGGATTGCCGTCAAGGAACGCCGGGCCGCCGACGATGGCCTGGTCGTCGCGGTAGAGTCGGTCCCCGTGTAGCTCCTGGAACCCCTCAAAAATCGCGCTGATGTAGTCGAGCGCATAGGGCCGGTGCGAGTGCCGGGCGAGCTGGACCTTTTGCCACGGCGTCAAATGCTGGTGGATATTCGCCTTGGCCGCTTCGAGTTTCTCCTCAATGGCGCGGATTTCCCCGCGCACGTCGAGCTTTTGCTCCTCCGACAGCTTGCGCAGGTTCTGCAACTGCATTTCGAGCTCATGCAGCGGCTTCTCGAATTCCAGAATGAATTTGGTCTTGCTCATATCGGCAGGGGGAAGTTTACCCCCCGGCCCGTCCGAAAGTCAACCCGCGGGGGATGGACAAAACCCAGCTTGTTGTTACACTGTAGGTTATGAAAGGCGAAATCGTCTACCTCTACGCGTTTGACGTCGCGAATGAAATCACCACGTCCCGCGTACGCGAAATTTTGTCGGAAAAGCCTTTCCCGTTCGAGATCCGCATGGACCGCACCCTGCCGAAGGACATGCCGCTCTACAAGCCCCTCGCCATCGCGCCCGCCCCGCTGCCTTCGCTGCTGCAGGCCCACCCGGTCCGCCCGCTGGTGCGCATTTACGATGTCGGCGTCGTCACCATCATGATGCGCGTGGATTTTACCGCCGGTGGCGTGGGGGAGTTGATGCCCTACCACCACCCCGTGCTCGCCGATGGCCGCGCGCTTGATGCCGTGGCCAAGGAGATGTGCCTGCAGGTTATCTCCAGCCTTCAGGACAGCATCGTCGGCCGTTCTGAATACGAGATGGTTCCCGAGGCCTACACTGTCTTTTGCCTCACCGATCTCAGCAGCCCGCGCGACGTCAACCAATGGCTCGCGGAGCAGCGCCGCGCCGTCGCCGGGCTGCTCAGCGAAACCCCCGCCGAACGTCTCAGCGAAGCCCAGGTCACCGAAATCCTCCGCATTCAGCGCTCTTTTGAAAATTCCGACCTCGTGGTCGTGGACTGGGACGCCGCCCTCATCGTCGATTTGGAGAATTACCTCGACGACGTGCTCTACGCCCTCGAGCTGGCCAATTTGCAGCTCGAAGAACTCCGCGTGATGGACCAGCGGCTCGACCGCTACCTTGACCGCGCCTACGAGGACCTCGAGCGCCCGCGCCTGCCGCTCCTCGGCTCGACCTCGATTTCCCTGCGCAACCTCCGCCGTTTCCGCATGGACGTGACGAAGCTGACCGACGAAATCACCCACATCACGAAATTTTTTGGCGACTGGCACCTGGCCCGCGTCTACCTCGGCGCGCGCGAGCGTTTTTACCTCGAGCAATGGCGCGCGAGCGTCGAGCAGCGCCTCGCCCAGCTCGACAAGCTGTACAGCGTCGTCCACGCCGAGGCCAACGAGCAGCGCATGCTCGTCCTCGAAATCATCATTGTCATCTTCTTCGCCCTCGATTTATGGCTGCTCTTCAAGGGAAATAAATAATTCTGCTATGAATGATAAAGAACTATTTGATTCGTGGAAAATTCCAGCAATTGACCGAGGTGGCCTTGCATTGGTTCCGCGGGAATTTTGCATCATTTGTCTTCGGAAAATATTGGCTGAAAAACGTCTTTTGGGTTTTGATGCGTTTACGCTTTTTGCGGATGGCAAGATTCAGCCGCACATGGAGTTTAGCTCTAACTATTCATATGCATTGCCAAGCCAAGTAGAGATTGAGAAGCAGATCAATATAGCGCCATCAGAAGTGACTCATTTCGAATTTGTCTTCGAATAAATGAAACCCGCCGACCCCATTGACCCGCGCGTGGACATCGGCCACGTGCACCTCAAGGTCGCCGACCTCGACCGCGCGCTCGCGTTCTACTGCGGCGTGCTCGGCTTCCAATTGATGCAAAAAATGGGCCATCAAGCCGCGTTCATCAGCGCGGGCGGGTATCACCATCATATCGGCCTCAACACCTGGGAAAGCCTCGGCGGCTCGCCGCCGCCCCCGGGCGCGACCGGCCTCTACCACACCGCCATCCGTTACCCCGACCGCCGCTCGCTCGCCGACGCCCTCCGCCGCCTCCAGCGCGCCGGCATCGAACTCGATGGCGCCGCCGACCACGGCGTCAGCGAAGCCCTGTATTTGCGCGACCCCGACCAAAACGGCGTCGAACTTTATTGGGACCGCCCCCGCGCCGAATGGCCCAAAACCCCCGACGGTAAATTAAACATGTTTTCCCATCGCCTCGATTTGGTTGGACTGAGTAAAGAGGCTTGAGTAACAATTTTGGCCAGTTTCATAATTGGTATTAACTATTATGTCAGTCGCGCAAACAAATAAGCCTGTTAATTTCTTTCTCGCCCTGTTCGCTTCCTATATCATTTTTGTTTCTGGCTACGTCATTGATCAAACGCTGACTTGCACGAGCCAATGGGTAGGTTTTATAAACGGTGTTCGTGGCTCAGTGTTGTTTATTCTCATTTGGCCGATTTACGTTTTTCCATTAAACCTTTTGGTATTTTTTCTTTATCGTTGGCTTCGCTTGTCGAAATGGAGAACGCTGTTTCTACTGCTGCCATCCATTTTGTTTTTTGGTTATGGCGTTGTCGGTATGGTGGCCCATCCTCCATTTCCGAGAGATCGATTCAGGCAGGAAACAGGTTTGATTTTGCCGGCTTCCGTGAAGGATCTTGAATCTTATCTGGGCGGAGGTGGCCTAATTGACTACCGGCGAATATATTATTTTCATTGTGACGCAGTGGATACAGCTGGCCTCATCAAGGCTTTAAACTTGAAAGAAGATTCAAAGGGAATGCACCCCTACGAAGCGCCAGCACATTACATTGAACTTGGTCCGCCGCGCACAGGATGGCCGAATCCAAAAACCTGGCTAGACGCAAAACTCTATGATGCAGCGGATTCAGAGAAAGGCTGGTACTTTACCTTGATAACCGATGGAAGCGCATCCCAAGTCTATTTGTTTGTCGACGCACTCTAAGCAGAGAGCAAAAGGAAGGCAGGTTTTAAATTTTGTAATTAAGTCATGGTTCAACCCAATTCACTTCACCGCTTGAGTTTACCGGACATTCCAGATTAGAAAGCACCGATGAAGATTACCCCGCGTCTGTCTTGGTTTTTGTTTCCAGCGATTCTGCTCTTGGCGTCGTGCGCAAATCCTTCCGCCCCTTCCGCCGCCGCGCCCGCTGCCGTGCTCGTGCCTGCTTCCATTCCCATCTGGCCCAACGGCGCGCCGGGTTCGGAGGGCCGGACTTCGCCCGAGGTCGTCACCATGCGCACCGATCCCGCGACCCCGTTCAGCCCGCCGCGCACCGTCCCCATCATCACCAATATCAACAACCCGTCCATCACCCCGTTTCTGCCCCCGGCGGATCAGGCCACGGGCGCAGCCCTCGTCATTGCGCCCGGCGGCGGGCACTCGCACCTTTCCGTCGAACACGAGGGCTATGATGTCGCCCGCTATCTTTCCGCGCACGGCATCGCCTGTTTCGTGGTCAAATACCGCCTCTCCCGCGAGCCGAACTCGCCGTATCAACTCGAAGTCCACTCGCTCATGGATGTCGAGCGCGCCGTCCGCTACGTCCGCGCGCACGCCGCGGATTGGAAGGTCGATCCCCATCGCATCGGTCTCATGGGTTTTTCCGCCGGCGGGCAACTCTCGCTCCTCACCTACACGAGCTACGCCACCCCCGTGCCTTCGACCACCGACGCCATCGCGCAGGTTGACTGCCGGCCCGATTTCGTCGCCCTCATGTATCCCGGTGGCCTGACCAATCCGTCCGCCATTCCCGTCTCCAAGGATATGCCGCCAGCGTTCCTCGCTGATGCTTTCGACGACCCCGTCTCGCTCAATCTCGCCAAATTTTATGTCATGTTGAAAACCGCCGGCGTCCGCGCCGAACTCCACATCTACGACGGCGGCAACGAAGGCTTCGGGATGCGGCCTTCGACGCTCCCCGTTTCCACCTGGCCCGACCGCTTCGTGGCCTGGATGGGTGCGGAAGGATTTTTGCAAAAGAAGTAACCAACGCCTTGACGGAGGCGTTTACTTCGCAAAGCGCAGGCTGAAATCAACGGCCCGCTTTAGCTCGCCGTGGCGGTGGCCATTTCGGTGCGGGCCTTTTCGGCCAGCGCGGTCGAAATGTACCGCTCGCCCGCGCTCGCCGCGACCACCACGATGCGCTTGCCCGCCGAACTCGGCCGCTTCGCCACTTCAATCGCCGCCCAAATCGTCGCGCCGCTGGAAATGCCGACGCACAAACCTTCTTCGACGGAGCAGCGTTGCGCCATCGCAAAGGCGTCTTCGTTCGTCACGGCGATGGTCTCGTCCACAATGGAAGTGTTTAAATTTTTCGGAATGAAACCCGCGCCGAGGCCCTGCAATTTATGCGGGCCGGGTTTGCCGCCGGCGATGACCTGGCTGTTCGTCGGCTCAATCGCGATGGAGTGAAGTTTGCGGCGTTGCTTGATGACTTCCGACACGCCCGTCATGGTGCCGCCGGTGCCCACGCCCGCGATAAAGATGTCGATCTGGCCCTCGGTGTCGCGCCAGATTTCCTCGGCCGTCGTGGCGCGGTGGATGGCGGGGTTGGCCGGGTTGTCGAACTGCTGCGGCATAAAACCCTTCGCGCCCAGTTCGGCGAGAATCTGGTTCGCTCGGTCCATCGCGCCGCGCATCCCCGCGGTGCCCGGCGTCAAAACGATTTCCGCGCCCAGCATGCGCAGCAGCACGCGGCGCTCCATCGACATTGTCTCCGGCATCGTCAGGATGATTTTGTACCCCTTGGCCGCGGCGACAAACGCCAGCGCGATGCCCGTGTTGCCGGAAGTCGGCTCGATGATCGTCATGCCCGGTTTGAGGCGCCCGTCTTTTTCGCCCGCCTCAATCATCGCGCGTCCGATGCGGTCCTTGACGCTCGACAGCGGGTTGAAAAATTCGCATTTCACGACGACTTCGCCCGGCAGCCCGGCGGAAATTTTATTCAAACGCACCAAAGGCGTGTTGCCGACGGTCGCAACGATGTTGGAGTAGATGTTCATGGCTTTTTGGGTCAGATATGAATGTTTGGTATCTTAGGCTAGATACTAAACATAAAAGCGGAATTGGGTCTCTCGTTGCAAGCTAAAACCGAGCGAAATATGTGGCGAAAGTGTTCTATCCCCGTGCCGTCAACGCCATCCACACTTGCTTTGCTTTTTCGGCCAGGGTTTGGCGGGCGGTGGTCATTGCCGCTTCGCGGTTCTTGAGGTTTTCGTTCGCGACGGCCGCGAGGTCGTCTAAATTATAGAGGAAAACATTTTCCAAATCCGCCGCCGCCGGCTCGATGTTGCGCGGCACGGCGAGGTCGATCACGAACAGTGGCACACCCGCGCGTTGCGTCACCGCCTCGGTGAGTTGTGCACGAGTAATTACCGGCGTTTCCGCCGTCAACGCGCAGAGGACAATATCCGATTGCGCGAGTTGCATGGGCACGCGGTTTAGTTCGACGGCCACGCATTCGTGCTTCATCGCCAGTTCAAAAGCATGCGTCAGCGTCCGGCTCGCGATGGTCACATTGCGCGCACCGCGACTGCGCAAGGCTTGCAGCACGCCCTGGCCGACTTCGCCCGCGCCAATCAGCAGCACGCGGCTGCGCTCCAGGTCGCCAAACATGCGCGTGGCCAGCTCGACGGCGACCGAGCCGACGCTCACCGCGCCGCGCCCGATGGCTGTGTGGGTGCGCGCCCACTTCGCCGCCTGAAAACTTTTCTGGAAAACGCGGTTGAGCACCGGCCCCGCTGCGCCACGCCGCGCGGCGTCGGAGTACGAGTCCTTTACCTGCCCGAAAATTTCCGTCTCGCCGACCATCTGCGAATCCAGCCCCGCCGCCACGTCGAACAAGTGCTCGATGACTTCGCCGCGTTGTTTCCAAAAACTGTATCGCGCCATTTCCTCCGGATCCAGCAAATGCAACCGCCCAATTTCCTCGAGCAATTTCAGGCGTAGTGTTTCGGCCTCGGTGTCGTTTTTCGCCACGCCGTAAAGCTCGACGCGGTTGCACGTGTTCAGGACCAGGCACTCGGGCAAATTCACCTTTTCGCGCAGTAACGCGTAAATCGCCTCGAGACGCTCCGGCGGCACGGCCAGGCGCTCGCGCACTTCCAGCGGCGCGGTGCGGTGCGTGCTGCCCAGCAGAAAAAGCCCTGGAACGTTTGTTTCCATCAGCTGGATTTGTTGGTAGAGGAGGCAGGGGCGGGTGGAGGTTCCGTCGGCGCGGTCCGCCGCCCCGCCGAGACGGACCAGAGGGAAAAGACCGCCAGCGCAAACAGCACCACACACGCCCAGGCATAATGCACCGCGACCAGCCGGTTGCGCCAGCGCAGCCACGCGACGATGACGTAGCCCAGCCAGACGCCGATGGTCACCACGAGCTTCGCCGTGCTCACTGGTTGCTGGAACCAGACGAGCAGGCCCAACACGACGGCGATGGTGAGCGCCCACGCGCCGACCAGAAGCAGTTGCCGGTTCAACAAATCCAATTCCGCCAGCGACGGCAGCAGCCGGAAAATCCCGGTGAAGCGTTTCCGCGTCAGCCCATGCCGTTGGAGCAAATACATCAACGCCGTCGCCGCGAGCAAACCGAACACGCCGTAGCTAAAGATGGCCAGCGCCACGTGAAACTCGATCCACGGGTTGCCCGATTCCACCACGCCCGCCGCCGCAGTGCGCGCGCTCGGCAGGAGCAGTGAAGCCGTGCTCAGCCCGGCGGCCAGCCCGGCGGCGAACAGCCCCAGCAATTTCGTGTGCAGCGTCGCGCGCAAAATCAGTTTCAGGAAAATCGCCACCCACGCCAGCGCCTGCACCAGTTCAAATGCATTCCCGACGGGCAGGGAATGGGTTTCCAGCCCGCGCAAATACAGGCCCGCGCTTTGGGCCAGGAACCCCGCCACAATCAGCGTGTAAAAAATGGGTCGGCCGTGCTCCCGCCCGCGCGCCGCCGCGGCCAGCGCGAAGCCGAAGCCGACCGCGTATAACCCGGCGGCGGCCCATAAAAACTCCAATTGCGCATTGGCAAACATGGCGGGGATGGTAAAGGGAACCCCATAGGTTAAGTTGTTGTCCCACCACCCTCAAGCGTATTTGGGCCGGGGCAATATCAGTTGCTTTGGGGCCGAATAATGTTATGTTTCCCTAATATCCCCATTAACCCATGAAACTTAAATTCCTCGCCAGTATCTTTCTAGTCAGCAGCCTCGTCCTGACCGGTGGGCTGCGTGCCGCCGCCCCGAGTTCCATTACCGCCCAAACTCAGGCCATCATGGACAAGGTCCAGGCTAAAATTGACAAGGGCCTGCATATGGAAGCTGATTTTGCACCCGAACTCACTGAATTCGACGTCCTGATTGCCGCCCATAAAAGCGAGAAGTCCAACGAGGTCGCATTTGCCACCTACGCGAAAGATGTTCTTTTCCTCGAACTTTTTAACGAACCGGACAAGGGCCTCGCCGGCTACAAGCAAATCGCCCAAGACTATCCGGACACCGATATCGGCAAGAAAATCGCCCAGGTTCTTCCGCAACTTGAACAGCAGGCGCAGGCCAAAATGGCGGCGGATGCGGCGCAAAAAGACCTTGTCGTCGGCAAGCCGTTCCCGGAATTTGCGATTAAGGGCGGCCCCGTCAAAGATGTTTCCGGCAAGGACCTCGCCGTCGCTCAATTCAAGGGCAAGATCGTGCTCATCGATTTTTGGGCCACCTGGTGCGGGCCGTGCATGGAGGAAATGCCCAACGTCATCGCCGCCTACAACAAATACCATAATCAGGGCTTCGACATCATTGGTGTCAGCCTCGACCAACCCGCCGGGATGGCCACGCTACCGGCGTTTCTCGTCGAGCATCAGATGCCCTGGCGTCAATTCTGCGACGGGAAATACTGGAGCAACGAACTCGCCGTCAAATATGGCATCCACTCCATTCCGGCCAGTTACCTGCTTGATGGCACCGGCAAAATCATTGCCGTCAGCCCTCGCGGCCCCGCGCTGGCTCCGGCCATTGAAGCCGCCCTCGCCAACAAAAGCTGAACTAGCTTTTCGTTTCCGTTGGAATTTGTGCGGAACGCGTTATTCGCTCACGCGCGGTTCCTCGCCCCACTTCAGCTTGCCGCGCAAAATATCGAAGTGCGAATGGCCTGGCGGCTGCACCAGCGCCAGCGTTCGTTTGTCGAGTGACACATTCAGTGGCAGCACCCTGCCGGCTTCAAAGCACGGCTGTCCGTCCCGTGTCACCACCGGTTGCAGCCCGGGTTCGATGCCGCGCACTTCCAGCCGCGTGTCGCCGGAAAAAATCACCGCGCGGTTGCTTAGGGTGTGCGGGCAAATCGGGGTCAACGCCAGGACTTGCGCGTGCGGGTGAATGAGTGGCCCGCCGGCGGACAGGTTATACGCCGTCGAACCCGTCGGGGTGGCGATGATCAGCCCGTCCGCATGGTATTCGTTCACGAGCTTGCCATCGGAAAAAACCTGCAGCGAAATCAGCCGCGACAGCCCCGGCTGTTTCAACACGATGTCGTTCAGCGCCAGCGCCTCGCGGCCATCCGCCGCGCGCGCGCGCAACACGGTGCGCCGCGCCAGATGGTAATCGCCCGCCAGCAGCCGCGTGAAAATCGCCTTGGCCTCGCGCACGGGAATCGTCGCCAGAAATCCCAGCTTGCCCTGGTTGATGCCGAAGACCGGCACCTGGGTCGCCACCGCTTCACCCACGACGCTCAGAATGGTTCCATCGCCCCCCAGCACGCAGCAGGCGTCCTGGTTTTTTAGAAATCCCGCGGGGATGGGGAACGCATCCGTCATCGTCACCGCGGTTTTTTTGCTCTTGGCGATTTTCGCCAGTTCCGCGGCCAACGCCGCCGCTCCCGGTTTGGAACGGTTGACGACCAGCGCAATGCGGCGCAGGGGTGGTGAAGAGGCGGGCACGGGTGTATTCAATCGCACTCAACCCTGCCGGGGAAGCGGAAATTTCGGCCTCAATTCTCTTCCTTGTTCCTTATACCCAGCAAAAATTCCCGGTTTCCGTCACCCCCCAGCAGCGGCGACGCCATTTCACCCGCCAACTCGGCTCCGCGCAATTCGGACCGCGCAAAGTTTTTGATACTGTCCAAAACACGTTGATGAATGGCGTCGTCACGGATGATGCCTTTTCCCTTCGATGCCTCCGCCTTGGTCGCTTCAAATTGCGGTTTGATCAGTGCAATCAAAATTCCGCCCGATCGCACCCGCGCCCATGCGGCCGGCAGGATTTTCGTCAGCGAAATGAACGAGACGTCAATCACCACCACGTCATAATCCGCGCGGGGTAATTTCACCGCGGTCAAATGACGCGCATTGATTTTTTCAAAATTATTTACGCGCGCGTCGGCACGCAATTTCGCGTGCAATTGTCCGCGGCCAACATCCACGCAGGTGACTGCTGCCGCGCCGCGTTGCAAGAGGCAATCGGTGAAACCTCCTGTCGAGGCGCCAATGTCGAGAGCGTGGGTGTTCGTCACTTCGACCGCGAACTGCTCAAGGAAAGCGGCCAGTTTTTCGCCTCCGCGACTTACATACGGCGCGGGTTTGGTCACACTCAATGGCGCGTCCATCGCCAAGGTTTGGCTCGGCTTGCTTACGACGTTATCCGGCCCGCTGCGAACTTCACCGGCCAAAATCAAACCCTGGGCCTGGGTCCGACTGGTAGCCAGACCTCTTTCGACCAACAATTGGTCGGCACGGATGCGCTTTAATGAAACGGGAGAGGGCATTTTATGGAGTTTTGGTGCTTAATTCGGAATTAAGTGAACAAAAATACAGTGCGCAAATAGGCGATTTTTACAAAAAAACTTCAGTAAATCGCTTGACGTAGGTCATTGTGGGGGATTATGGGTAATAGTGGAGCACGCAATGTGTCCCGCCACCTCCCATGACAGCTCAGGACAAAGGCTTTTACGTCGGCACATTTCGGCATTCTTTGGATGCCAAAAATCGCCTGACCGTGCCTGCCAAATGGCGCTTTCCGGGAGACGACGCCGAGGGCTCCTACCTGGCGTTGCCCAACCCGAATGGCAGTATCACGGTGTATCCTCCAAAGATGACGGCAGCGCTGGAGGAAAAGGTGGGCAACGTCTCGATGCTGGCGGACAAGGACGAGCTGCACGCCTTGATCAATTTGTTCGCCACGGGCGATCGGTTTGGCTGCGACGCGCAAGGCCGCATTGGAGTGCCGGAGGACCTCAAGTCTTATGCCGGGTTGCTCAAGGAAGTCGTGCTCGTCGGCACCATCACCACTTTCCACATCTGGTCGCCGGAGCGTTTCGCGGGCATCCGTCCCACGACGCCCGGGAAGCTCAATTTCGATCCGGCCATTTTGCGCAAATACGGGCTCTAGTCGCCTGATGGCGACTTTGGTCCAAATCCATTTTTTTCCCAAAATCATCCCCCCATCATACACAAGATTTTCCAAACCCAAACCCAAAACCATGAACCTCACCCGCCATCAATCTGCCAGCCGGGCCTTGTCGCGTCCTCTGCGCGGCGATGCCGAACCCTGGCAATACGTCGGTTACACCATTCCTTCCCGGGCCGTTTTCGACCCATCGCCGGGCGTTTATCGCCGCCATCGCTCGCTCAAGGTCAACGCCGCCGGCTGGCGGGTCCTGCTCAATGTATTGCGGATTAGATAGTCCGCCGCGCGCGCGCGCGGATCGGCCGGGTTTGGCGGCGCCGAACTCCGGCGGTCTAGGCCTGCGCGCAGGCTTGGCTGGCGGCCATGCCCCGGTGCTGGCGGTCGAGGTGCTGAACCTTCTCCAACAAAACCAGACCGGCAACCCCGCGCATTACCTTGATTGCACTTTTGGGGGTGGCGGGCATACGCGGGTACTGCTCAAAGCAAACGCCAGCGCCCGGGTGACGGCCTTGGACTGTGACCCGGCCGCGCAGGCACGTGCGGCAGTGGTGGCCGCTCAGTTTCCCGGGCGGTTTGCTTTTCACGATCTTTCTTTTGCCAGGTTAGGGGAACTGAACGAAACCGGGTACGCCGGGGTCTTGTTTGACCTCGGCGTATCTTCTTTTCAACTCGATGAGGCGGAGCGTGGCTTCTCGTTCCGCCAGGGTGCGCCGGCGGACATGCGGCTCAACCCGAGGGCCGGCGTGCCGGCGGCAGAGTTCCTGGAACAAGCCAGTCGGGAGCAATTGGTGAGTGCCGTGCGTGACGCTGGAGAAGAACCGCGCTGGAAACGCGTGGTCGAGGCGATTTTGCGCTCGCGCGGCACGGGGCGGCTGGCCCGCACGGATACACTCGCCGAGCTCGTGGCCGAGGCCGTCGGCGGCCCGCCAGGGCGAATCCACCCCGCCACACGGACATTCCAAGGTCTGCGTATTACCTTAAATGCCGAATTGGATGAGCTAACCACCGCGCTACCCAAAGCAGTGGCCAGACTGGCGCCCGGGGGTGTCCTCGCCGTCATCAGCTTTCACTCGCTCGAAGATCGGATCGTAA
>Ga0206855_10114_pt1 | contig 24895 bp, 18 predicted proteins | sample Alteio_BWOrgCont_51_FD_152637 | JGI IMG/M metagenome (GOLD analysis project Ga0206855, IMG submission 152637) | Enriched cells from forest soil in Barre Woods Harvard Forest LTER site, Petersham, Massachusetts, United States -... | ecosystem: Environmental > Terrestrial > Soil > Temperate forest >...
TGTCGAGCACGGGAATGCCTTCCGTGATGCAGACAACGAGTGGAATTTCCGCTGTGATAGCTTCGAGGATCGAGTCAGCCGCGAAAGGCGGAGGAACATAAATGACCGAGGCGTTGCAGCCCGTGGTCGCCTTGGCTTCCTCGACCGTGTCGAACACAGGAAGGTTCAAATGCGTCATGCCCCCTTTGCCGGGCGTGACGCCGCCGACCATTTTGGTGCCGTAGGCGATGGCTTGTTCGGAATGGAACGTGCCCTGCGAGCCGGTGAAGCCCTGACAGATAAATTTGGTATCTTTGCTGACGAGTACAGACATGATTAAGCAGCCTTCCTAGCGTTCTTAACAGCTTTCACAATTTTTTCGGCACCATCGGCAAGATTGTCGCCGGATAAAATCGGTAAGCCGCTCTCAGCCAAGATTTTCTTGCCAAGTTCGACATTGGTGCCTTCGAGACGAACCACCAGCGGCACGCTGAGCTTCACTTCCCTCGCCGCCGCGATGATGCCTTCGGAAATGATGTCACAACGCATGATGCCACCAAAGATATTGACGAAAATGCCCTGCACATTCTTGTCCGACAGAATGATCTTGAAAGCCGCCGTGACACGTTCTTTCGTCGCGCCGCCGCCGACATCGAGAAAGTTGGCCGGTTCGCCGCCGTAAAGCTTGACGATATCCATTGTCGCCATGGCGAGGCCTGCACCATTCACCATACAACCGATATTGCCGTCGAGCTTGACGTAGTTGAGCGAGTGCTTGCCCGCTTCGATTTCGGCGGGATCTTCTTCTGTTTCGTCGCGCATGGTATCGACGTCTTTGTGGCGATAGAGCCCGTTATCATCGAACGATACTTTGGCGTCGAGCGCGATGATGTCATCGCCGCCCGTAATCACAAGCGGGTTAATTTCAACAATCGCGCAATCAAGATCGACAAACGCGTTGTACATAGCCTGCAGAAAGCTGACGCATTTCAGAACCTGCTTGTCCTTCAGGCCGAGTGCGAAAGCGATCTGGCGTCCGTAATGCGGCTGGAAACCCGTGGCCGGATCGATCGACACCTTGATAATTTTTTCGGGGCTGTGCGCGGCGACTTCTTCGATGTCCATGCCGCCTTCGGTCGAGGCCATGATGGTGACGCGGCTGGTGGCGCGGTCAATCAAAAGGCTGAGATATAATTCTTTCTTGATGTCGCAACCTTCTTCGACATAAACGCGACCGACGCGTTGACCTTGCGGGCCTGTCTGATGCGTCACGAGCTGCATACCAAGCATGCGCTTGGCTTCGGATTCAACATCCTGCGTCGATTTCACAACCTTGACGCCGCCGCCTTTGCCGCGGCCACCCGCATGAATTTGTGCCTTCACAACCCAGACCGGACCGCCGAGGGATTGCGCGACCTTGACTGCTTCACCTGGCGTGAAAGCCACGCCGCCGTTTGGTACATTGACGCCGTATTTCTTGAGGAGACTCTTCGCTTGATATTCGTGAATATTCATCGTTGTGATCCATGCCATGAAGGACGGCGCGTGGAATGCTGCGCCTGCGAAACGCTACAGAGCTAGCGCGGAATCGACAGGTGGGCAAGGAATAATGTCCGGGCTAATATTCACGGGTTTTTGGGATATATGCAGACGTTTGGAGAATGGGCCTTGGAAAGAAAAAACGTTTTCCAACACTCCGAAAACATTCAAAATAAGATTATTGGGTTAATCTTTTAGCTTGAACCACAGGCACAACCGGAAGCTGCTTAGCCCTATCTCTACCGGGCGGCAAGGCAGGAGCCGCAGCAAGATCCAGATATCTAGTGGTAAAATAAATTTCCAATGCCATCTGTCCAGAGGGGAGACCGGCCCCACCGACACTTCCAGTATCCATTACCTTTTCACCGCTTTGATTACCCAGATCATGGATGAGGCTGGCATTATCAGCTGCCAATCCGATCAATTGACCAAGGCTATTTATTGGCCTTTTGGATATCAGTGCTTCCATTAATCTTGGCTTTCCAACAGATTGAAGAGCGGCGGCTTCTAAAACCCTACTAACAGCCATAAGAAACCTACGTGGCAGGTTAGGATTTGTGCCCATTCCTTCTGCCAAGGCATGCCTCATGAATGCCTGTTCATTCATTACAATTCGTATTCCCTTCAGGGGTAAATTATTATCTTCCCCTGTCGTAGAAAGTTTTGAGTCAAAGACTTTTGCTGAAACAATAATGTCTGCTGGCATTGAAGCCAGACTAAATTCAACAACTGGTTTGCCCCCATGTTGCAGATTGCCAAGAGTGGTATCTAACTTTTGCAATTCGCCTGACATAAAATACCTCAAAAATTAATTTGCTATCGAATGCGCAGATTTTACTTCACAAAGATGAAAGTAATAAATACAATTAATGCTTAACGGCAAGAGTGTCACTGTTTAAACGCGGCGTTTTATTAGTCTTTTCCTCGATCACAATTTCGTCGGTGGCCAGGCGAAGAAATTGGGGGTGCCATCGGGCACGCCGGGCAATTGGTCGAAACGCGCGAAGGGTGCGATGTCGATCAGCTTCTGCGCAAAACGCTCGGGCGGGAATTTCTGCATGAAAGTTTCTGCCACCGCCGCGCCGACCTCCAGCGCGCGGTTGCGGTTATCGAACACCTTCGCCACACACGCCTGAATACTTTCCTTGTTGAAGCTGTAAAAAAATTCTTCCGTGTGCGGCAATTCGCGTGCGAAAAATTCCTGCTCGTTGGTCAGGCAAAGCGTGTACGCGCCGAAAGCGCGCAAGGGCCGGTCATGCGGCGCGAGGCCCGTGTTCGGCGACATATCAATCATCGCCAGCGCTTCACGGATCATAGTGGTGGAGGCCGTGTAATGCCCGCCGGGGATATAGGTCATGCGCTTGCCGGTGAAATCGACATGATCCCAGTTGTAGCCGTTAAGAAGAACCGGGCAATCCAGCAAGGCTTCGACCATCGCGGTGCTTTTGTACCGGCGCAGATAATCATCAAGCATCGCGACAAAAAAGAGGCGCATCTTGGTCAGCGCGTTGATATCGATGCCGCGATCCTTAAAGTAACGCGTGACGAGATCGTCGATCTGCGTCGTGGCCTTGTCGTTGATGTGTGCGCGCAACTCGCTCGCGATCTCCAACAGCGCGCTACCGATTTTTTTTGACAATTGTTCTGACCATATCTTGATAAGCTTCTCGGGATCGTTGCCGTTTTTGAGCAGGATGATCTGACCTTCCGCCTTCTTTTTGAAATCGATCATGCTTGGGGGAACCACGTCGATGGCGGTCGGGCTGTAGGTGTCGATAAGGCCATTGATCTTGGGGAGCCGTTTACGGAACTCATAATGCTCCGGAAAGCCATAAAGCCCGACATAGCCCGGGTTGCGCACCACATGGCGGTCAAAGAAATAAGCCGGCGAGTCACCGTAAAGCGAGAAAAAGGGAATGTGCAGAACTTCCCAGATATCGCCCTTGCCGCCGCCCGGCGCATCGACCAAAATATCCGTGCCCATCGCCATGAAGGAAAAGGCAAAGGCGACATCCATCTTTGGCAACGCATTCAATTGCTTGATCGAGGTCTCTTTATCCGGAAGATTAATCTCGATGAACTCGTAGCCGAGCTTTTCAAACGCGTCACGGTAGGAGCGCCCGATGCCGCCTACGGCATCGGCCATCGAATTCCCCATCATCATGATAACGGCGGTCATGCGGGACCCCGAAGGTAGATTAGGCCGCCTTCGCCAAAATAGGCTTCGTCACATCCATCAGGCCTTTGACAGCATTGACCGAAGCATCGAACATGGCTTTTTCCTCAGGCGTGAGTTGAAGCTCGATGACCTTCTCCACGCCACCGGCGCCGATCACGACCGGCACGCCGACATACAGATCCTTGATGCCGTATTCGCCGTTCAGAGAAGCGGCGCAAGGCAGGATGCGTTTTTCATCATTCAGATAGCTTTCCGCCATCGCAATCGCCGAAGCCGCCGGAGCGTAGAAAGCCGAACCGTTGCCCAGCAGCTTGACGATTTCGGCGCCACCATCACGCGTGCGCTGAACGATCTGGTCGAGACGTTCTTGCGACAAGCGACCCGCCTTGACGAGATCAACAAGCGAAACGCCCGCAACGTTCGATGCCTGCACCAGCGGCACCATGGTGTCGCCGTGACCGCCGAGAACATAAGTGTAAACGTCTTTGGCCGAGACTTTAAGTTCTTCGGCAATGAAATGACGGAAGCGCGCACTGTCCAGAACGCCCGCCATGCCGACCACGCGGTTAGGCGCGAAGCCCGTGACCTGCTGCATCGCCCAGACCATAACGTCGAGCGGGTTGGTGATGACAATGACAAACGCGTTCGGCGCGTATTTTTTGATGTTCTGGCCAACCGTTTTGATGATGCCGGTGTTGATGCCGATCAAATCATCGCGGCTCATGCCCGGTTTGCGCGGAACGCCTGCCGTGACAATCACGACATCGGCGCCCTGGATCAGCGCGTAATCATCGCCGCCCGTGAGCTTGGAGCCGAAACCTTCGACCGTGGCCGCCTGCGAAAGATCGAGCGCCTTGCCCGCCGCCGTACCCGCCGCAACATCGAGGAGGACGATATCGCCTAGATCCTTCTGTCCAGCCAGAAGAGCCAAGGTACCGCCAATCTGACCAGCACCAACCAAAGCGATTTTCTTGCGCACCACGAGAGCCTCCATAAAATTTTGCGTCTAGAACGGGTGTAGCGCCGTACCCTGAGTCGGGCAAGATGGTTTCTACCTACATCATTGGGGATTGACCGCGCCAGCGATGCTTGACAAAATGGTTTGGTATCATGGCCTACGTTATAATTTTAGAATATGAAGGAGCCGATGCTTAACAAAACTTATGCGGGAAGCAGCCCCAGCATGGCAACTGCCGCCTCCATACTCTCTCGGGAGAATACGCAAGACAGAGATGTTTTGCACGCGTCGTTGCTTCATTTTCTGCGCCGGGAAGGGCATATTGACGTAAGCCGGCTCGAACAGAAACTGATGCAGGAACTGTGGCCTATTGTGAACTCCCCCTTTGGTAAACCTGAGGATAGAACGCCAGAGAAAAAGCGAAGTATGGTTTTGCTTTTAAAGCTGCGGATCGCTCTGCTCGAAGCTCAATTTCCGAGCGTCCGCACTGATAAAAACGAAGCAGAACTTATAAAGGCTCGACTGAGCCAGTTCAGTTCCTGGAAGGCCCCGCTGAGTTGTGAACTTACCGCTGAGATGTTGAAGGATACCCGTCCCATAAGTGAGCAAGAATTGGAGAAAATCAAAGACTTGGCCAGGAAACTACGTACGGAGCATGCCTTGCAAGGAAAATCCGTGCCAATTCTTGAAGCCTGGTGGCTGTACGGATCGCAGAGCGCAACGAATTGGCTACGTATAGTAATGGAAAAACCTGCCTCCAAAACTAGGGCAAACTGGGGACCGGAGGAACCGGAGGATATGCGGCGGTCAAGCATCGAGGAGTCCTACGCGGTCCGTTACAGCGCTCAGCAGTTGCGCGCGCTCCTCCATGAACCCCGGTAGCATACTAGACGTTAAAAACAACTCCTCGCCCTTCTCATATTAAATTATGGGTCTGGAGTAGCTAAGCGAGCCTAAGGGGGCTACGTTTAGGGAATGATCTATCAGCGCAAGAGCCGGATGCCGGTTCGGATACAGCAGAAATTACTGGAGCATTTTGTCGCGGGCACAACCGCTCGTGCCGCAGCACTGCTGGTCGGCGTGCAGGCGAACACGGCGAAGTTATTTTATCAACGACTAAGGCAGCTGATTGCCAGCAAGCAGGATAGCTATATTCTGTCAGGTGAAGTGGAAGTTGACGAAAGTTATTTCGGCGGCATGCGCAAAGGCAAGCGTGGCCGAGGCGCCGGTGGGAAAGTGCCTGTCTTTGGCTTGTTAAAGCGAGGTGGCAAAGTTTACACCGCAATCATTCCTAGCGCTAAAGCCAGCACACTGATACCGATCATTCGGGAAAAAGTTCAGCCAGATAGCATTGTGTATACCGACAGCTTTCGGGCTTATGATGTGCTGGATGTTTCCGAGTTTCATCATCGACGTGTGAACCACAGTAAGGTTTTTGTTAGTAAACGCGGTCATCACATCAATGGCATCGAGAACTTTTGGAACCAAGCTAAACGACATCTGCGCCGCTTTAACGGCATACCAAAAGACAGCTTTTATGGGTTCTTGAAAGAATGTGAGTGGCGCTTCAACGGCGGCAGCCATAAAGCCCTGTTAAATCAGCTCAAATCTTGGTATCAAAAAGAAATCAACAAACCTTAGCTACTCCAGCCCCTAAATTATTCATATTGCCACCCTTCCCTTGCCCTCTCGGTTAATCCCTGATAGCTCTTAAACCATTCATTTTGAGAGAGATTCGACTATGGCTGAAGACACCAACGCGGCGGGATCACCGGCAAAAGCGGCCGAGTCGCTGCCCATGTTCTATGCCAGCCCGCGCCCGCTGGACCGCATCAAGGATGCGCGGCTGAAAGTCTCGCGCCCGAGCCATTTCAAATTCACCGCCAACACCAACGCCATTCCCCTCCTCATCGACGAATTTCCGATGGCGGCGGCCTATTACCCGATTGTTTTCGCGGCGGGACCTTCGCCGGTTCCGGCGGCTGTCGTCGGCCTTAAGAACGACAATAATCTGTTTCTCGACACCAACGGGCAATGGCTGACCGGCGCTTACTTGCCTGCCTATGTGCGCCGCTACCCTTTCATCCTAATGGATGATCCGGAGCAAAAACAATTCGTCCTCTGCATCGACGAGAAAAGTGATATGCTGGGCGAAAAAGGCGAATACGCTCTTTTCAACAACGACCAGCCGAGCGATTTTACCAAGAGCGCGATGGAATTCTGCGCCGCGCTGCGCCAGCAAGGTGATGCCACCGATGCTTTTGTCGCAGCGTTGAAGGAATATGATCTTCTGGTGCCAAACGACGCGCAGATTGATCTGCGCGATGGTTCACGTTTGCAACTGAGCGGTTTTCTCGTCATCGATCCCAAGAAGTTCGACGAACTACCCGACAACATTGTGCTGCAATGGCGCAAGAAGGGTTGGCTTGGCCTCGTCTACGCGCAATTCCTGTCGTCGCATCGCTGGCAAAATCTGGTCGACCTCATGCAAGCGCGCAACGTCAAATAAAACACGGGTTTTTCTCTCCCCTTTCGCGGGAGAGATCAAAGAAGAGGGATTAGGCGTGGCACAAACATTCAGAATTAAGTCGGCTTGCGTCCTGATGGTGCTGGCCCTTCTCTTCACCACACCCACGTTTGCCGACGATGCGCAACAAGGCATCGCCCTTCACGGAACGCCGAAATACGCGCCCGGCTTTACTCATTTCGATTACGTCAATCCTGATGCGCCGAAAGGCGGCGAGATCCGCCTGGATTCACTTGGCACCTTCGACACAGTCAATCCTTTTACGCTGAAGGGCGTCGCCGCCGACAACGCCGCGATTGTTTTCGAAACGCTGATGGTCAAATCCCTGGATGAGCCTTTCACCGAATATGGATGGGTCGCGGAAAGCACGACGGTCGCGTCGGATCGCAGCTGGGTTTCCTATCATCTCAGACCAGAAGCGCGTTTCCATGACGGGGCACCGATTACGCCTGAAGATGTGATTTTCTCCTTCGAAACTTTGCGCGATAAGGGGCAACCTTTTTACCGGAGTTATTACAAGGATGTTGCGAAGGCCGAGAAAATGGACGCGCATGATGTCCGCTTTTCGTTCAAGGATACCACCAACACCGAACTGCCTTTGATCATGGGCGAATTGCCGATCCTTTCCAAAAAATTCTGGCAGGGGAAAGATTTCGGCGCGACGACGTTGGAACCGATCATGGGCAGTGGGCCTTATGAAATTGACACGATTGAGCAAGGCCGCCGCATGTCGTACAAGCGCGTCAAGAATTGGTGGGCGAAGGATTTGCCCGTCAACAAGGGTCGTTATAATTTCGACGAAATCCGCTCTGATTATTATCGCGACGCTACGGTCGCTCTCGAAGCTTTTTTGGCTGGACGTTATGACCTCCGACAAGAGAATGTCGCGAAGAATTGGGCGCTCGCCTACAACACGCCAGCGGTCAAGGATGGCCTGATCAAGCGCGATGTATTAAAGAACGAATTGCCTACCGGAATGCAGGCTTTCATCTTCAACACGCGCCGTCCTATTTTCAAAGATCGTAAAGTGCGTGAGGCGTTGAATTATGCCTTCGACTTCGAATGGTCGAACAAGAATTTCGCCTACGGCGCCTATGAACGTACCAAGAGCTATTTTGAAAATTCGGAACTCGCGGCGCATGGCATGCCGACGTCCGACGAGCTCAAAATTCTGGAACCCTACCGCGGCAAAATCCCCGATGAGGTTTTCACCCAAGAATTCACGCTACCCAAAACCGACGGCAGCGGCGACAACCGCGACAATCTGCATAAGGCTGCCGAATTGCTGAAGGAGGCCGGCTGGACTTTGAAAGACGGTAAGTTGGTCGATGCCAGTGGCAAACCATTCACGTTTGAAATTGTTGATGCCGAACCGATGTTTGAACGTTGGACCGAGCCCATGTTGCGCAATCTGGAACGGCTTGGCATCAAAGCCACGTTCCGCTCCGTCGACGCCTCACAGTACCAAAATCTGATGGATTCTTACGACTTCGACGTGACGATTTCCGTGTTTCCGCAATCTCTGTCGCCGGGCAATGAGCAGTTCGCCTACTGGTCATCCGCCAAGGCCGATGTCAAAGGCGGCCGCAACCTGATCGGCGTGCGCGACCCTGTCGTTGATGATCTTTTGAAATTGCTGGTGCATGCTAAGAGCCGCGAGGACCTGATCACCACGTGCCATGCTCTGGATCGCGTTTTGCTCTGGCAATATTACCTGATCCCGCATTGGCATATCGGCAGCTACCGCATCGCTTATTGGGATCGTTTCGCGCGGCCGGCCATCGCGCCGAAATACGGGCTTGAGGTCGTGGATGGCTGGTGGACGGATCCCACCAAAGCCACCAAGATCGACACGGCGCAGAAACGCAACAGGTAGTTCATGAACTTTCGCCTCCTTCGCATCTTTGACCGAATCCTCGGCCTGCTGCTTTATATTTTTGTCATACCGCTGCCAATGCTGGTGGATCGTTTTTTCCGGCCAAAGCGAAAAGCTTTTCCAAACCAGATTACCATTCTGAAATTATGCGGCGGCGGTAGCCTGTTGATGGCGATGCCTGCCCTGCAAGGTCTCAAGACCCAATACCCCCAAGCCCGCATCACGCTGGTCTGCTCGCCGGAAACACGGAAATTCGCCGAGCTTCTCGACGTGTTTTACGACTATGCCCTTATCGACTCGTCATCCATTCTCAAGCTTGTTACCAGTGGACTGAAAGCCCTTCTCAGCGTCTACCGGCAAGATGTCTTCATCGATCTGGAACCACATAGTTCCCTGGCGCCAATCTTTACCGCTCTGACCTATTCCGTCCGCCGCATCGGTTTTGTGAAGGCCCATGAAACGCATCGCGCGCGCTGCTACACCGACCCGCTCTATTTCAACATACATGCGCCGATTTACCGCTATTACGAACAGGCCACATCCGTCGCCGGCGCAAGGCCGGTGACCATCGAATCCTGCCGGAATATTTTGATGCAAAAATGCGCCGAGGGGCGTTCGATCATCGGCCCCGAGCATCCGCAACCTGTCGTCTATATCAGCGCTTTCACATCGGTCTTGTCGCCCGAACGGATGATGCCCATCAATTTATGGATCAGCCAATTGTCTAAAGTTTTCGGCAGTGAAGCGCCCTTTACCGTCGTTCTGGGTGCCGGTGCCGACCAAAAAATAGCCGTCAATAATTTTGCCGCAAAAATCCAGTCCATGCTGCCTTCCGTCAAGGTCATCACCACCTGCGGCACGCGCAATCTGCGGGAAGCCATGATGGATATTCTGAAGGCCGACGAATTCTGGGGCGTCGATTCCGGCCCGCTCCACATGGCGCGTCTGCTCGGCAAAAAATGTGTGTCCTTTTGGGGGCCGAGCAACCCCGCCTATCGCCTCAACCCTATTGATGGCCTCAACGAACAGGTTTTTTACCGCGCCTATCCCTGTTCGCCTTGCGTGCATGTGTCGTTGGCATCACCTTGCAAAGGTGACAATCAGTGCATGAAAAAAATCTTTTCAGATGAAATCCCCGCCCCCATCACGCGGTTCTGATGAACAAGCTGTGTCAGGAGTTCAAAACCTGGGTTGCCAAGCCGCCTTATGACGGCATCGTCTGGCTCGCTTGGTTCTATGTCATCTTCGCGTGTTTTTACGCAGGCGGTGGGCCTTTTGCCGGTGATCTCGTCTGGTTCGACGACCGTGTGCGTCTCGTCCAGATTTTCGATTGGTTGAACGGCCAAAGCTGGTATGACCGCACCATTACGCGCGTCAATGCTCCCGAAGGTTTTCATACTATCTGGTCGCGCGTTGTTGATCTGCCGGCGGCGGGGATCATCGCCGCGCTTCAGGGGTATCTAGGGCAAATGCGCGCGGGCATGGTGGCTGCGATCATTCTTCCTCTGACCGAAACGCTGCTGCTTTTTTTTGCCGCCGCCTATTTCGCAGAACCCTTGGTCGGCGAAAGAAACGCCAAGCTGGTCACGTTGTTCGTTCTCTTCAGTTCCTGCATCAATCCGGAAAATTTTACGCTGGCCGGATTTCAGGTCGGCATGGTCGGCCATCATTCATGGTATGTGCTGTTGACGCTGACCTTGCTGGGCTCTCTTGGCCGTTTGCTGAAGGAATCGGACAAGCGCTCCATCCTGATAGGGGGGGCCTCCATCGGCGGGTTGCTGCTGGTTGGCATCGAAGGTTTGCCTCTGATGGCCGGCTTTTTTGGCCTGATGGCATTCCTTGCCTGGCTGCACAAGGAGCGGCGGTTGGCGTGCAATATTTTCTTCGTGACGCTGCTTGGAACGGTTTTCGGGCTTGTGGTGTTGCCGCTGAACCAGCCGCCCGACAAACTTCTCAGCGTTTCATTCGCCGAGCCATCTATTCTAGGCCCGGTTTTGTTAGGCTGCGCCACCCTTTTCTTTGCGCTCCAATTTCAAATCCTGAAATTTCTGAACAACAAATATGTTTCCATGCTGTTGATGATCGTAACAGCCTTGCTGATTGGTGGTTTTCTCACGCACCTCTTTCCTGAACTTCTGAACGGCGCGACAACCGCCCTGTCGCCCGAAGAACGCCGCATGGCCGCGACCGAACATCAGGAGGCCATGGGCATTTTCCATCTGGCACGCAACAGCCTTGATTATTTGCGCATGATCCTGCCGCCGCTGCTCGCCTTTCTGTTTGGCGTCCACCAGTTGTCCAAAGCCGTTTCGAACGAAGAACGTGCGACCATCATTTTTTATCTTGGCTTCATTGTGTTGGCTTTTGGTTTATGTTCGGTCTATTCACGCTATTTTCACTATCTCGGGCTCGCGGTAAGCCCATGGCTTTTGCTCATCTGGCTGACGGCCTCGAAGCAATTTGCGCGCGATGAATTTTATGCGCTGAAGAGTTTCGCCATTTATTTTCTGATCGGGCCATTGTGGCTTTGGCTCGTCTCATCGGCGAATTACAATTTTGCGTTCGGGTCGCGTGTTCTTCTCTTTCCCGCGCGGATGCAAATCGAACCGGAACAGTGTGATACAAAATCTTTGCTGAATTTTTTGGATTTGAGATACGGCGCTGACAAGAAGATCATCGTTCCGATGTACAAATCGGACCGCTTTCTGCTTCACACGCATCTCCAGATTTTCTTTTTAGCTAATTTTCCGTCGCAGAACAAATTTATCGACGCGAAGGCGTTTTACGAGACAGGATCGGCTGACGAGGCCAAGCGCATTGTCAAGGAACACAGTATCAATCTGGCCACGATTTGCGCGCATGCTTATGCTGTGTCGGTGAAATCGACGATAACCAACCAGTTACTGAGAGGCCATATGAGCTTCGGCCAGCTGCTGGTCACCGATCAGGCCCCAGCTTGGCTGAAACCTGTTGATATGCACACCGACACACCCTGGCTCTTGTTCGAGGTCGACCAATCCAAGCTTTAATTCGCCGATTCCGGATGATAATAGGCGTCGAGATCAGGGATGTTTTCGAGTGGATCGAAGGGTTGATACCCGTGATAATAGGCCGGGTTGAGGATCAAGCCCTTACTCGCGTCTTTGCGCAAAATCACGCTCAACAAGGGATTAGTCCAATCCCAGTTGAAACGATCACTATCGAGAATAGCCCAGACCGGCGAGGATTCGTAAGGAACAATGCCGCGACTGGTGTTGACCATAGTGCGATAGGCCTCAAGAAAATTTTTGTGATCAACGGACAACAACATATCGAACAGAGACAGACTGAGCAAAATAGTGGCCGCCATGGTGGCAGGCAACAAATCAGTCGTTGCTGTTTTGGACCGTCTGGTATTCACCATTTTTCTGCGAAACAACCAAAGGCCACCGCCACAAAAAGCAAGAGCCAGCGACATATAGGCGCGGATGGCACAATGAAAAGCAGGGTTCAGTCTCATGGTGTCGAACAACACGACCACGAACAAAGCAATACACAAAACGCTGGCGCTAACACGGAACCACGTAGCGCGCACCACGTAAATAAGTGTCACCAGCCAGCCCTGCATCAACACACACCAGAATTGTTTATCCAGCAACAACATATCCAGATGGCGCGCGCGCTGGAAATTGCCAGGGTCGCGCGGCGCGATTATTTCCCACAAGGACGACGCGACCGACAAGCTGATCAGCGCCATCAAGGTGATACGATAGGCGCGCGGCGCTCCATTCCATTCCGGCTTTGGCTTCAACGCCAGGATCAGGAACAACAGGCCACCCGCAAACAGAGTGGCCGGGTAATCAAGGCTAAGGAAAAACGCGGCCAGCAAAAGAGCGCAACGCAAAAATTTTCTTTCCGGCAATGGACGAATCAGTTGCGCGAAACAAAAACCTAGAAGCGCGAAACAAAGGTTGTATTCGCCGATCGCGAAAAAGTTTGTACTGAAATACACGAAGCAGAAGAACATGACATAAGGCCAAAATAAAATATCCCGACGCAAGGACCACAAGGAAAGGCCCCAGACAAAAATCGGGCAAAAAAGAATCCACGATGAGAATAGAACACGCAAGGTCGCAAGATCGCGCATACCCAAATAAATGGCCAGAACCGTGGGTGTCTTTGTTATAAGATGATTGAAGATGCGCTGCCTATCCCACCAGGGCATATCGCGGCTTTGAAGTATGCCCAGAAGAAAATTGGCGCCATCGCCGTAAAGACCGCGCTGGGCATAGGCTTGCACCAGATAAACCAGGGCCAGCAAAGGAAAGACCAACCAGCGAAGCGTTTTTTCGATTTGTTGTTCGCTGTTCATAATAGTCCCCCACTTACACGGTTAATTGCACCAGCTCGGCCAACGCCTTTTTAATGCCCTCGAGCCTCTGCGTGGTATCGTCCCATGAGCGCATCAGAATCAGTTTTTGGTCTGGCCGAACTTTCGCCGTTCCGGATTGCTTCGTGATCCACGAAACCAGACGCTCCGGTTTCACAAAACTATCCTTGCGAAACGAGATCAAAGCCCCCTTCGGGCCGATATCGACCTTATCGACTCCAGCCTTGCGGCACAATTGCTTAACGGCCACAGTCTGCAACAGATTTTCCACTTCGGGCGGCAAGGAACCGAAGCGATCAATCATTTCGGCGGCGATCATCTCGATTTCCTCACCATCCACCACATCGGCCAGACGGCGGTAAAGGCCGAGGCGAACATTCAGATCCATCACATAATTTTCTGGGATCAAAACCGACATACCCAAATTAATTTGGGGCGTCCAACGTTCATGGTCGTTGAGTGTTTCAGCGCCACCTGCACGAGCGGTGGCGACGGCATCGCTGAGCATCTGCTGATACAGCTCAAGTCCGACCTCGCGAATATGGCCGGACTGTTCCTCACCCAGCAAATTCCCGGCTCCACGAATATCCATATCATGGCTCGCGAGTTGGAAGCCCGCGCCGAGCTGATCGAGCGTCTGGATGACTTCGAGGCGTTGTTGCGCGGTCTGTGACAACAGCGCGTTCGGCGCGTAAGTCAGATAGGCATACCCGCGCAATTTGGCGCGGCCCACGCGGCCACGAAGCTGATAGAGCTGCGCAAGTCCGAACATATCAGCGCGGTGCAAAATAATGGTGTTGGCGTTCGGAATATCGAGACCGGATTCGACAATCGTGGTTGCCAGCAGCAAATCATATTGCTTGGCATCGAAGGCCGTCATGATGTCGTCAAGCTGCGTTGGCGACAGGCGGCCATGCGCTGTCACCATTTTGATTTCCGGTACCAGCTCGCGCAGTTCAGCGGCAACGCCGGTCAAATCTTCGATGCGCGGACAGACATAATAACACTGACCGCCGCGGTAATGCTCACGCATGATCGCCTCACGGATCACAAGCGGATCAAAAGGCAGCACAAAAGTGCGCACCGCGAGACGGTCGAGTGGCGGCGTCGCAATCAGGCTCAACTCGCGCACGCCCGACATCGCGAGTTGCAGTGTGCGCGGGATCGGCGTGGCGGTGAGGGTCAGCACATGCACCTCGGCTCGCATTTCCTTGAGTCGTTCTTTCTGCTTCACACCGAAATGCTGCTCCTCATCGATGATCATGAGGCCGAGATTACGGAACGCCACATCCCCGCTCAGCAACGCATGTGTGCCGACAATGATGTCGACACGCCCGGCCTTCATATCTTCCTTGGTCAAGGTGACGTCTTGCGCCGACACCATGCGCGAAAGTTGCGCCACGCGAACGGGAAAACCAGCGAAGCGCCGCGAGAAATTATTGAAATGCTGCCGCGCCAGCAACGTGGTCGGCACCACGACGGCCACCTGCAACCCTGCTTGCACTGCCGCAAAAGCCGCACGCAAAGCCACTTCGGTTTTGCCGAATCCGACATCGCCGCATACCAAACGATCCATCGGTTTGCCGCTGGCAAGATCGTCCAGCACGCTTTCAATCGCCTTGGCCTGATCTTCGGTTTCGGGGTAAGGAAAACGCGCCGCAAATTCCTGATAGATGCCTTCGGGCACCGAGATAATCTCGCCCTGACGCGTCTCGCGCGCCGCGGCAATTTTGATCAGTGCTTCCGCCATGTCTTTCAGGCGTTTTTTGACGCGGGCTTTGCGGGTTTGCCAGCCAAGTCCGCCAAGCTTGTCGAGCACCGCGCCGGTCTCAGCGGTGCTGTAGCGATTCAGAACATCGAGATTTTCAACCGGCACAAAAAGCTTGTCGCCGCCGTCATAAATCAGTTTCACGCAATCATGCGCGGTATTGAAAACGGTGACGGTTTCGAGCCCTTCGTAACGACCAATGCCGTGTTCGGCATGCACCACGAAATCACCGGGATTGAGACTGCCTAGCTCCAGTTGGAACGGCTTCGCCGAGCGGCGCTTGCGCTGTGGGCGCACAAGCCTGTCACCGAGAATATCCTGCTCTGTCACCACAGCAAGATCGGAGGCTGTAAAGCCGTGCTCTAACCCGAGGATGATAAGCGCGACGAGCTTCAGATCACATTTGCGCAAGTCATCCCAACTCGTCATCGTCGATAGCGCGTTAAAGCCGTGATGTTTCAGAATGCCGGAGATCCGCTCCGCCGAGCCCTGGCTGTAACAGGCTATCGCCACACGGCGGTTCGCTTTGTGCTGATCACCCACATAAGATTGCAGCGAGGTGTAAAGATCGGTTTCTTCACCCTGCGCACGTGCATCAGCAAAATCACGGCCGCGATGACCACCTGCGCTGATCGCCAATGATCCTTCCGGGGTCGCGAAAGGTGACAGGTGCACCACCGCCCGGTTCACGACGATCCGCTCCAGCCCCGCGGAGTCGAGATAGAGAGAAGCAACGGGAGCAGGCTTGTAAACTGCGCCAGATTGATTTTTGTTTTTCGTGCGCTTGGAAGCCTGATAAAGCCCCATGCGGGCCTGATAAAAATCATCGATCTGCTGCAAACGCGACGTGATGGATTCATCAACCTGATAATCAAACACCACAGCCGCCCCGGGCGCATAATCGAATAGGCTCGCAAGATGCGGATAGAAAAGCCCGAGCCAATGCTCGACGCCCGGAAATTTGCGCGAGGCCGTTACGGATTCATAAAGCGGGTCACTCTCTGTCACCGCACCAAAGAGATCACGGTAGCCCGTGCGAAAATGCGCGATGGAAGCTTCATCGAGCAGCACTTCCGAAATCGGCCCCAAATAAAAATCCTTGATGGTGTCGGTTGTTGTCTGGCTCAGCGGATCAAACAGACGGATAGATTCAATCTCGTCGCCGAAAAAATCGAGGCGCAAAGGCTGTTCGTAACCCGACGGGAACAGATCGACGATGCCGCCGCGCACAGCGAATTCACCCGGCTCGCGCACCGTACCGGCATTCACATAACCATGGGCCGCAAGATAAGCGCGCAATTTATCGATCGATAGCGTATCGCCGACGGCGGCCGCCAAAGTCGCGGCGCGCAAAACTTCCGCCGGTAATGTCTTCTGCACAATTGCATTGACTGTCGTTAGGATAATACAGGGTTGCTTGAACGGTTTTTGCAGACGACTGAGTGTCGCAATGCGTTCGCTGATGATATCGGCATGCGGTGAAATGCGATCATATGGTAAACAATCCCACGCCGGAAAAGGCAGCACTTCACAGAGCGGCGCGAAAAACGCCAAAGCATCGGCGACCACCGCCACGCGCATATCATCCAGCGCCACATAAAGGAGCGGCGCGCCTTGCGTGCGCGAAGCCAGTTCCGCCAGAACGCGAACATCGTGCCCAGTGGGCGCGCGGCCCAGAGTCACACGGCATGGTTTGGTCAGATCAAATCCGGCGGTCAACATGGTAGCCGTCACGCCTTTCCGGACAGGCTATGCGTGCATAAAAGTCGCAGGACTTCGCCGTCATGCTCGGCGGGAACTGGTTCCCTGCCCGCAATCCAGGTGTAGAGATCGGGGTCGCCAAGCTCCAAAATCGCTTCGTACTGCGTCAATTGATCCGGCGTCATGGCATGAATATGCGTATCGGCAAAGCGGCCGAGCAACAAATCCATTTCCCGCGTGCCACGGTGCCAGCTGCGGAAACGTAGCCTTTCCCGCTTTCGGTCTTCAATCATTGACGCCTTTCTTCACAGGCCTAATCCGTTTAGACTTTACCCGCACTAGATAATCGGCTTCCACGATGCGACCAAGCGTTTTATTTCCCTTGTTTGCCCCCCTGTCCTCGCTAAAAGGCGTGGGCCCTAAAATGCTGCCGCTTTATAAAAAGCTGATCGGCGAGCATGTGGTGGGTCTGCTGTGGCATCTGCCTTCGGGCGTCGTTGATCGCAGCTACGCGCCCCAACTCAAATATGCCGACCGCGACCGTATCGCGACCCTCACGCTCAATATTGTCGAACATAACCCGCCGCGTCAACCGCGCCTGCCCTACCGCATCGTTGGGCGGGACGATACCGACCAGATCATCATCACCTATTTCAACGCGAAGGGCGATTATCTCGCCAATCTTTATCCGACCAACCATAAGGTGGTGGTGAGTGGTCTCCTGGAACGTTACAAAGCCACGTGGAGCATGAACCATCCGGATTATGTGGTGCCGATGGAGCGGATCGACGAGATCCCGCGTTTCGAGCCGGTCTATCCGCTGACCGAGGGACTCAGCGGCAAGATGCTGCGCAAAACGATTGAGCAGGCTTTGGCGAAATTACCCAACCTACCAGAATGGAATGACCCGCATCTGATGAAGCGCGAGCATTGGCCTGTATGGAAAGAAGCTGTAAAAACCGCTCATCAACCGCTGCCGGAAAGGGCACCAGAGGATACCCTGCCTAAAAACACTTCGGCGGCGCGGCGACGTTTGGCCTATGACGAATTGCTGGCGGATCAATTGGCGTTAGCCGTGATACGCCAACATCTGCGCACCGGAACCGGGCGGGTTCTGGCGGGCAATGGCGAGCTTCAAAACAAACTGATCGCGTCCCTGCCCTTCACCCTGACCAACGGGCAGAATATGGCGCTGGCTGAAATCAGCGGCGACATGAAAGTGCCGAAACGCATGCTGCGCTTGCTGCAAGGCGATGTCGGCTCCGGCAAAACCATTCTAGCACTGATGGCGATGTTGCAGGCGGCGGAAAGCGGCGTGCAGGCGGCCCTGATGGCCCCCACCGAAATTCTGGCGAAGCAGCATTTCACGAAATTGTCGGAGCTGCTGGAGCCGGTCGGCATCGAGATCGGCTTGTTGGTCGGCAAATCACGCGGGAGCCCGGATCGCAAAAAAACATTGGACGGATTGGCTGATGGATCGCTGAAGCTTGTGGTCGGTACGCATGCGCTGTTTCAGGATGATGTTACATTTCACGATCTCGGCCTCGCGGTCATTGATGAACAACACCGCTTCGGCGTGAACCAGCGTTTGCAATTATCGGACAAAGGCCGCGGGATTGATATCCTCGTCATGACGGCGACGCCAATTCCGCGCACGCTGACGCTGACCGCCTATGGCGATATGGATGTCGCGCGCATCACCGAAAAACCGGTGGGGCGGCAACCTATCGACACGCGTCTCGTCGACATCGCGCGGCTTGAGGAAGTGATCGGCGGCGTCAAACGCCAGATGGCTAAAAACACCCAAATCTATTGGGTTTGCCCGCTGATTGAGGAATCCGAATTGATCGATTTAGCGGCAGCCACTGAACGCGCTGTGCTTTTGCAGGAAAGATTGGGCACGACAAACGTCGGCTTGGTTCATGGGCAAATGCCAGTTGAGGAGAAAGACCGGACGATGGCCGCGTTCGCCCAAGGCGCTATCAAGGTTTTGGTGGCGACGACGGTGATCGAAGTCGGCGTCGATGTACCGAACGCCACACTGATGATTGTCGAGCATGCGGAGCGTTTTGGACTTGCCCAACTTCACCAGTTGCGCGGGCGCGTCGGGCGTGGTGGTGAAAAATCAACCTGTCTTCTGGTCTATCAAGGGCCACTCGGCGAAACCTCCAAAGCACGATTAACCTTGCTGCGCAAGACCGACGACGGTTTCCAGATAGCCGAAGAAGATTTGCGCCTGCGCGGACCTGGAGAAATGCTCGGCACGCGGCAAAGCGGTTTGCCGGAATTTCATATCGCTGATCTCGCACGCGATCGTGATTTGCTCGATATCGCGCATGATGATTGCGCACTGATCTTGCAACGCGATCCGAAGCTGGAATCCGAACGTGGGCAGGCTTTGCGCACGCTCCTCTATCTTTTTGAACGCGACGCTGCTGTGCCGTTGCTACGTGCTGGCTAGAAAAACACTGCACAAAGTTAGAGATAAAACGACCGCCCATGATGGCGTGCGCCAGAAAGTCAGCGCCGCAAAACCCGCAAAAGCCAGCCCACCATCAAGCCATGTATGGACAGTCACCAGCAAGACACTGTTGACGAAAGCAATCGCAAGAATGCCAACAACGCTTGCCGTCACGCCACGCATCGCAGCTTGCAGGCCTTGACTTTCACGCAAACCATCCCAAAACGGCAATAGCCCATAAACCAGCAACAGCCCTGGCAGGAAAAGGCCGACGGTGGCAATCGTCGCGCCAGCCAGCTCATGTGGCTCCGGCGTCATGGCAGCACCAAGATAGGCCGCAATACTGAAAAGCGGCCCCGGTATCGCCTGCGCTAACCCATAGCCTGCCAGAAAAGTTTCATTGGGCATCCAACCTTGCAGGACAAGCTCGGTCTGCAACATCGGCAACACGACATGACCCCCACCAAACACCAGAGAGCCCGCATGAAAGAAGGATGCGAAGGTTGCCAGCGCCTGTTCATTAAAAAATATGGCCAGCAAAGACGGCCCCACAAATGCCACCGCAAACAGAAGGAGCGCGGCGGTTCCCTGACGTTTTGATATCGGGAACGGCAAGGCTCCCGCAACCGAAAGAACGGAGTCGCTGCAGAAACGCGCACCCGCCAATGCGCCGAGACTGAGCGCGACAATTTGTCCCAGAGACGTGCCGAAAATCAGGATGATAAGCAGAACGCTGAAAGCTATCGCCATGCGCGGGTACGACATTTTCGAACTACGCAATCCACGCACCATCACCCACACGGCATTGGCGACCACAGCCACAGCGACCAGTTTCAAGCCATGCAAAAGGCGATCCGACAGATCACCGGTAAAAATGGCATAGCCAAAGGCCGCCAACAGCATAATAAGCGCGGACGGCAAGGTAAAACCGAGCCACGCAAGGAAACCGCCGAGCAACCCGTTGCCGCGCAGAACACCCAAGGAAAAACCAACCTGGCTCGATGTAGGGCCAGGCAGAAACTGGCAGAGCGTTAAAAGGTCGATATAGCCGGTCTCGTCAATCCATTTGCGGCGGCGGACGAATTCCTGATTGAAATAGCCAATATGCGCCATCGGGCCGCCGAACGAAGTACAGCCGAGCTTCAGGAAGGTCAAAAAGATTTCGCGGAATACGCACAGCGTTGATGATGGGCGTTCCTGATTTGGCGGAACAGCCGACACTCAAGCCTCGTCGCCGCGCAGTGGGGCCGGCGTGCGTTTGATAAGCCAAAGAACCCCCATAAGATCCCACGCACCCTTCACGGCACGGCCCAGAAAATCGGATTTTGAAACGCCCTTCATGCGCAACCGGTCATTCACCGGGGTGAAGATGGTTTCATGGCCATAGTGCTTCAGCAGCGCTGGCATGAAACGATGCAGTCCGTTGAAGAAAGGTAGCTCAAGGTACGAGTCGCGTGGAAAGACTTTCAGGCTGCAACCTGTATCGGGGCAATGATCGTTCAACAAGGCCCGGCGAATACGGTTGGCAAATTTGCTGGCGAGGCGTTTGCCCTGCGTATCCTGCCGATTGACGCGGATGCCCGCAACCAGAACTTTGCGGTCGCGGTCTTTCGCCCAGGCGAGGTCGAGCAAGCGTGGCGCGTCGGCGGGATCATTTTGGCGGTCGCCGTCGATGGTCAGAATCCACGTCGCCTTCGCACGACGAATGCCGTTACGCAAGGCTGCACTCATGCCAAGACGCTGCGGGTGCTTGATCAGGCGCACATTCGGGTTTGTGGTTTGTGCCTGTTTGACTTCTGCCATTGTCGTGTCATGGCTACCGTCATCGACGCAGACAATTTCAAAATTCTCGCCCACCAGCGCATAGGCGCGCAGAGCTTTTGAAATTTCATCGATCAACGGCAGGACATTGCCGCACTCGTCAAACAGGGGAATGACAACGGAAAGGACAGGCAATTCAGGCATGGGGACTTTCTTCCGGAAAATTACTCACTTCTTTTGCGGGAAGAATGTCTTGGAATCAATGGCTTTCTGAAAAGCCCCTGATTTTGGCCTTGCTGTGTCGCGTGGCCTCAAGACGTGCCAGAGCCGAACGCGACTGGCGTTTGGGCAGCACAGGGGCTTTCGCCCGTAGATACGCTTTCGACGCACCCTTACGGCGCGTCAGCTTCAGCGAAGTCGTCGATTTCTCCACCGCCATATCGGGATCGAAAGTGGCCGACAAAGACTTCACGCCGCGCCGCCATGCATCGAGAATCAATTTCTCAAAACGCTCCGCCGCGAGACCGAGCGGCAAGCGCAACGCCAACGCGGTTTCGCCTGACACCATTCCCTGCACGGCTGCCGCCATGCGGATATAGGCTTCCGACGGCATGGACGACGAAGTTGCAAAGACATGCGCATGATGGGCACGCAGCAGGCACGCAGCATCAACCTTATCGTGCCCGTAAACCCAAACATTGGCCGCGCCGATATCGGCTTCAGTAAAACCGAGATGCGCCAGAAGATTGAAACGCAGATTGTCAAGCTTCGATGCCGGAATTTTCAAAACCTTGCGGCAGAAATCGACACCAACGACCCACGGCGTGAAAACATGGCGCAGGTTTCTGGCGTGCGGCAGATAGGCTTCAATCTTTTCCAGAACAGCCGCCGTAAAACCACGCGCACGCAACGACGTGTGATTGATCAACGGCGCTTTATCCAATGTCCCGAAGCCCGTCACATGACGAACGAAAGCCTGCTGTTTCTTGGAATCATAGCTCAGCCGCGACAAGGCCTCGATCACGGACGGATGCAAAACACGCGACTGACCTTCGCCATTGCTTAGCGTCAATGAGCGCAGAGGTTGCGAGCCATCGCTTTCGCTTTCCATATACAAGGTGAGGGCGGGAGAAACCGAAAAACCCGTCACTTGCGTGTAGCGCAACCCATGTTTTTGCGCCAATTCCAAAACTTGATCCCACAGATTGCGCGCCGCGGCCGTCAGCGCGAGATCAGGGCACGCCTCCACCGCAAGCGGCGACGGCGTCACCGAAATCTTTTCATAATCGTTTCGTTCGCCATAGGCAGCGCGGCGATGATTGCGCAACGCCCGCATGCAATCTTCGCGATGGTGAGAAAATTCGTCGGCTGCACCGCGCAACGCGGCCAATTCGGCGGCGATACTATAAGCTTCGGCACTCATGATGGCGGCGATGGCGGCCGCGGTCGCGCGCGCCGCTTCGCTGTCGTAAGGTATGGCCAACGCCATCAACAAAGGCGCCAGATTACAAAAACCGATACTGAGTTGTGGCGCCGTCACGTGATGGAGATCGACGAGCATCACGGCAAGTCGTACGGCATGACGCAAGGCTTCGATATTGAGGGAACCGTCATTGTGACGGAACGCCATCAAATTTACGCTGACGGACACGGGCGAACCGACAGGCGCTTCCCACTGTGCTTCGGTATCGGAAAAACGCACAGAAAAAGTTCCAGCCTTGCCGCGGCGGGCGGTTATTTTTTCCCACTTGGCAAGCGTTGCGCGATCACGACGACCGCTTACCACCACATCAATCACGGCGTTCGAGACATCAATGACCGATGCCGGCGAATCTTTTGCCAAAACTGCTTTGGCGTTCACGCCATAAGCCCAATCAAGGCCGAGTGTTGCGAGATAGGCGGGTTCAAAGCCGATGAAACGCTGCGCCAAGGCATAACGCGCCTCGTCGTAAAAATTCTTGGCGGCGGGTTCGCCGGAAAAAATATTTTGCTTCCATCCCTGATAAGCAGCAGCACCCACCACACGGTCAAAAACATGGCGCACTCTGGTTTCCTGCTTGCCGACCGACCTCGCCGGCGCCTGACGCCAGAGCCAAGAAGGAACGGTATTCTCTTCGACAGGTTTTTTGGAGGAAGGCAAATTGTTCGCCGCAGCTTCCTCGGCAAACAATTCAACTGCCGATAAACTCCAATGATCCGGATGCTCGAGGGGAATATCAAAACCATCGCCCATCGCCTCCGGTTGCCGGAAATGGATTAGGCCATAGGGATCGTGAGCCGCTTGTGTGAACAGTCTTTTGAACTGCATCGAATACCCCTGATTTTTCAAAAGATTGGCTGGATCGGGCGGGTCCGAAAAACCGACTTATCCACAACCCTTTGTGGTGCAGATCATTCTTGCCACAAAATGTAGTGGCCATAAAGCAAAACTTATTAACAATCAGGAAATCTTGTGGACAAGATCAGGAGACAAAAATCCGCTAAGGTTTTTAATACAGATTTACTTGCTGGCCCGCATAGTCTGGGTGGTTATATTTGCCAGCGATGCAAAGCATGTGGGACCAGTAGGTCCTCATCGGTGACTATCCCCACCAGCATAGTTCCTGGCATTCCTGCACCAACGATTACAAGCCGAAACGCACGCAACATTCCGGTAATAGATCCCAATCCGCCATTGTTACAGTTGGAATTCTGCTGTTGCAATGTGCCTATGGACAGATTCAAGCCCCAACCATTATCATGGCGACAGCAAAACTTTTCTCCACCTGGTTCCATCGCACAGTTGCAAATTGCCATTTGCCCAGCTTATAGAGCCCGCATTGTTCGCCGAACAGGCGGCTCCGGTTGTACCAACCCTAACTTCACCCGCGACATCAAGGATAGCTTGCGGCGTTGTTGTATCGATACCAACTTGTCCGGTAGCAGCTGAGTTCCAGCCTTCGGAGGTTACGGTTAGATACATGACGATGGGAACATGCTGAAAACCGCCACTTGTTACTTGCCAGCCAGCACCCAAAGCCAAATCACCCCATCGAGTTCCAACAAATGAATACTGATTGCCTCCTCCAGAGGTTGTATTGTACCCCATAACGAAATCCGATCCGCCAACACCATCGGTATAAGTGCCATAAAAAACTTGTTCTTGGGTGTTTGGGACGTTGTTGTGAACACCAAAAGTGTAGGCCGTCGAATTCGTGGTGCCGGTCACATCAAGATTATAGGCTGGCACCGTCGTGCCGATACCAACGTTACCACCATTGAACAAAGCTGCGTAAGCTGTGCCGCCGGACGATGCCGCCGATACATTTAGACCGACTGCGGTGTTACCTAAAGCGTTGGCCGTTGCGCTGAAATTGCCGCCATAAAGAGTATAACCCGTAGCAGCACTTTCGTTGTTGGTGACGACGGATTGTATTCCATATCCGAGGCCGTTATCCCCAAATTGACTGTAAGAACCGTTGATGGTGAGACCCGCCATCGCTCCATTAGCGAGACCACTGCTGACAGTTTTGTTAATGACAATGCTGCTATCATAGTCAACATCTGTAATACTTATCGCCGTACCAGCTGATCCATGGTTATTAATACTCAGCGCGGCGGAATTTTGTCCGTTGTTGATATTGATGCCGGGTATAGCCGCGTTCGTAAAAACATCGAGCATGGCAGCAGGGGCTGATGATCCAATCCCGACATCACCGCTACCGTTACCCGTAATACCTGGAATGCAATGCACGGCGGAGGCACCGTCCCAATACATTATGCCCGCATTGGCACCCG
>Ga0206855_10115_pt1 | contig 24874 bp, 27 predicted proteins | sample Alteio_BWOrgCont_51_FD_152637 | JGI IMG/M metagenome (GOLD analysis project Ga0206855, IMG submission 152637) | Enriched cells from forest soil in Barre Woods Harvard Forest LTER site, Petersham, Massachusetts, United States -... | ecosystem: Environmental > Terrestrial > Soil > Temperate forest >...
AGTTCCTATTCTTCAACGGACATGGGATATTAACAATTTTCAGACGGCTTACCTAATGAATGTCTGCCAATCATCATATGTCTTTAAAAATTGAAAGATAATATGAGCCTGTAATCCGTATAAAATGCTATTTTAGCTGTCGGACTACTCACACTCCTATGAAACCCCAAAAGGAAGAGAACAGATTACGCTTTGTTTTTTACGGTAGCCTTATTTGCCTTTCTGTGATTCAGGCATGGTTTACCCAATTGATGGATGACGAAGCGTACTACTGGGTATGGTCTTTGAAATTAGATTGGGGCTACTTCGACCATCCTCCAATGGCAGCCTTGCTTATTAAATGCGGCTATCTTCTGTTCCATAATGAATTCGGTGTAAGGCTTTTTTCAATCATTATAGGCGTGGTTTCCATATACCTTATGGAAAAGCTCATTAAACCAAGTGATTTAAAATTGTTCTATGCTATAGTGGCATCGGTTGCGGTGTTGCATTTTGGCTGTTTCCTGGCTGTGCCCGATGTTCCTTTGTTGTTTTCCAGCGTGTTGTTTTTCCATGCGTACAAAGCATACATAAAATCACAGGGCGCATTGCAAATATGTATGGTCGCCTTGAGTGTTGCCTTGCTCATATATTCAAAATACATGGGCGCGTTGGTAATAGGCTTTACACTTTTATCGAATGTAAGGTTGCTTAAAAAAGGCTCGTTCTGGCTTATTATATTGTTATTCCTTGCGTTAATGATGCCCCATATCATGTGGCAGTATTCGCATGATTTTCCTTCGCTTAAATACCATTGGGTAGAACGTTTTACAGCGCCATACGAAATAGCCGATACCCTGAACTACATAATTCAACAGCCTTTTATTTTTGGCCCGTTTATGGGCGTGCTGTTCATGTATGCCTTGTTTGTATTCAAGCCGGCCAATGTATTTGAAAGGGCCTTAAAGGTGAATGCTGCGGGCGTGTATTTGTTCTTCCTTATTATGACCAGCAAAGGCGGGGCAGAGGGCAACTGGACGATGGTGACACTTGTCCCTATGCTTTATATGGGTTATAAGCTGGCTGAACAAAAAGTAAAACTGAGAAAGGTTGTTATGTTTCAGTTGCCTGTGGCTATGCTCCTTATTGCAGGCGTGCGTGTCTTCCTGGTCTATAATTTCCTTCCACAAAAGTGGACAGAGAATGAGACTTTTCACGACAATAAGAAATGGGCAAAACAAATTGAACAGGTTGCAGGTGATTTGCCTGTGGCATTTATGAATTCATACCAGAATGCTTCTAAATACTGGTTCTATTCGGGCCACGAAGCTTTTGTGCTGAACAACGCACAGGGCAGAAAAAACCAGTTTACCATGTGGGACAGCGAGAATGAATTCCAGGGTAAAAAAGTGGTGGTTATTGCCAATTATGAAACGAGTTATGCTAAGCAAATTAAAAGCTGCAAAGGTGTTTGGACAGGGTACACGATAATAGATAACTTCCGTTCGTTCGGCAACATTAAAATTACACCCGACAGGACATATATAAAATTGAAAAAAGGCGATTCGGTTACCGTGAAAATAACCATGTGCTATACCAATAATAACCAAAGAGACTTTGAAGCAAACAAGGAATATGCACCTTGTATAAGTTACATTATTTTAAAAGGAGCTAATGAAGATATAGCGGAAAGAATAGAGCAGAAGGTTACCAACAACATGATTGATGGCAGAAGCGAATACCCGGTTACCATATATGCCCCCAATGCTGCAGGCAAATACAGAGTATCTGTTTGTATAAAAGTGGGATGGTTACCACCCGGTGTAAACGATAACCGCATAGATTTAGAAGTTACGGAATAACTCTCTATTACTTTACCGCTAAGACATTAAGAACACTTAGTTACACTAAGAATTTCTCTCTAATGTGGGCTCGCCTTTCTTTTCAGTTTTTCAATAAAACCCGGTTTGGGTTGGGTACCAAATTGTATTGCCATATTCGCATAGCGCAACGCTGCACTGTCATTACCTATTGAATCGCATGCCACTGCAAGATTATACGCAGCCACGGGCGACACATCTTTCGATTTAAACCTGAGCGACATGTTGAAATCATTAATGCTGGCCTGCATCTGGTTTTCGCCAAACAAAGCGCAGCCACGGTAAAAGTAATAGAAGGGGTTATTGGGGTTCAGCAGCATAAGCAAATTATATTGGGCTATTACAGGTTTGTATTTTTTTTGCTGCACCATATTAAAACTTAATTCAGCGGCACGTTTTTCAGCATCCTTATTTAAGCGGACTGCCAGCAAATAATCGCGTGTGCCGTTAGCAGAATCACCAGCTGCTACCTCGGCCATAGCCATATCGGTATAGGTTATGTACACGTTGTTCTCTTTATCGAGCGAGCGTTTATAAAAACCTGCGGCAGATTTATAATCTCCCCTGTCGCGGTAAATATTGCCTATAACATCGTAAATTTTGGCATCGGCAGCGTTCAGTTGTGCAAGTACGCCATAGTTCTCAAGGGCCTTGTCGGTATCCTGCTTGTCCATATAATAGTTACCCAGCCATTTGTACGAAAGCAAGGCGCGGTAAGGATATTTTTTAATGGCATCGGTAAGTAATGTTTCAGAATTGTGCCACACGGCGGTGCGCTGGTAACAGAGGTACGAAAGCGCAGCCGACAATACAAGCATTACAGCCAGCACCAAAGTTTTAAGGGATGGGTAGTGCGTAATAAATTCATTGACAAAGAAGGCCACCATAAAAATTATGCCTATCGATGAAACATAGGAATACCTGTCGGCCATAATAGCTGCACCGCAGGAAATAAACTGCAGCACAAATATTAAGTTGGCAATAAAGAATGCCATGCCGAAAACCAATATGCGTAAATAAGGCGACTTTCTTTTATAGGCTATATAGATGGGTATAATAATTATAGCCAGTGCAATAAAAGGCGAGGCATAGTAAATGAACGGCAAAGAACCGTCGGTAAAGCGGTAAGGGTAGGGGTAAAAGGTAGAAAGAAAAGTAGGCCAGAACAATTTGGCCAGGTACATAACAAATCCGTATGAGGCATACATAGTGCGTTCACCTAATGTAAGCTTACCGAAATCGGCAATGGCGCCGGTGCTGTTTTGGGTATAGTAGGCATAGGCACCGAATAATAATGCAACCAGGAAGAAAAGGCTTTTTTGTGTTATGAGTTTAAACTCCAGTTTTTTACCGGACAAAAAATCTATTGCCAGCAACGATAACGGAAATACCACCGCCATAGGTTTTGAAAGGCAGGATGCGATAAAGAGGAGGAACACGGCCCCCCATCGTCCCCCCGAAGGGGGGAGCCAGAGCGGTTCCGTCATTGCGAGGGACGAAGCAATCTTACCATCCTGTTTTTCCATTGTAGTAACATGGGGCTTTATATAAACTATCAGCCCCAGCAAATAAAAGAAAGTGTACAACACATCTTTACGTTCTGCTATCCACGATACCGATTCCACGTGCAGGGGATGCACGCCAAACCATAATGAGCCGAGTGAGGCTATTAAAAAAGCATCGGCCCCCCTGACTCCCCCCGGTAGGGGGATTTTTTTCATTGTTGAGTGATTAAAGGAGGCTGTAAGTAATATGAGCAGGAAAAATACCAGCACCGTATTGGCAACGTGAATAAGAATATTGGTAAGGTAATAGGTGCGGGGCACCAGTTGCGCAAACTGGTAGTTAATAGCCAGCGACAACATGCAAAACGGGTGGTAGTTGTTCTTGGTAATGTCTTCGGTGAAAATGGTTTTCAGGTTGTGCAGGTTCAGGGCGCGTATGGTAGTATCGTTCGACACATACACGTCATCGTCCCAGTTGGTGAACTGGTTATGCAGTGTGCGATGGTAACAGAATATGGTCAGCACACATATTCCTGCCAGTACCAGGAATTTCTTTGTATCTAAGCCAAGTGTTTTCATTTCAAAGCAAAAATAAGAGATAAGTGCGATATGTACTATTTGGGCGTCGATAGATGTACACTGTTTGCGTTAGGGATTGTAGCGGATAGCCCGGAGCGTAGCGAGGACTTGCAGCGTAAAGCCCGACCCGACTAAAAGGAGGGGAACGCCCTAAAGATAAAAAAAGAAAAACCAATAAAAATTAATTCACAATATTGCCAATGATGTGGCCGATGCTGTAAGTAAGCCCGGCACTGAGCTGCAGGTAAAGCATGCTCTCGCGCATGTACAGGCTTTGCGAAGTGGTATTACCAAAGTCATCGGTATTGTCGCGGGTGGTATAAAAGCGGAGCAAAGCATAGAACAAATCGGCATTACCCATAACAGCAAAGTGCTTTGATAGTTTGTACCCAAGACTGATACCCGGGCTGAAAGCCAGTGTTGTGCAAGTGGATTGGTTTATAAAGGTTTTAGAAATTATGGTTGGTGAAGGAGGTGTAGTAAGGGGATTGATGTAATTATAACTGATAGTGCCTTGTGTGGCAATAAGCGGGCCAACCATAAATCGAAGTTCAATTGCTTCGCGGGTAGTACGGTGCGGCACTTTAACGTTCAAACCCGTCATGGCATAATATATGTGATAGTTACCTGAACTTACCGCCTGGTACCTTGAGGGCTGAGTCGTATCGAGGTCAATGCCTATAAAATCCTGCAGGTCGAATACAGGGGCACAATACCCGATAACTACCGGAACAGAAAAGTAGGATTGCCTGAGCGCTATAAGCCCCGATGCAGAAATATTGGGTCCGCCTTTGGTCCAGAATGGGTTTGCATATTTTGTGTTGGCCGGAGAAACAAGATTGATGCCATAACCGCCGTTAAGCCCGAACATAGAATAAATGTAATGTGAAGTATCGGCCTGTGCATAAACAAAACCTTTACAGAATACCAGCAAAATAATAATGTAATGTTTTAGTTTCACCGGTGGATTAATTGGTATAAACAAATGTAAGAAATTGATTTGATAATTTGAAGATATGATAACTTGATAATGGTTTTCTGAATTACCAAATCAACAAATTACCAAATCATCAAATTGGTTATGCTTTTCGTATATTTGAATAACCCTTACAGGAAATGATAAAAAGAATTACACTGCTGTTTATATTGCTTATTTCGGGCCGGTTGCTCCTGGCACAATCAGATAGTGTCCTGAAAAATCAGCTTACGATAAAGATTAACCCCATAATGCTGTTCTATGAACAGGGGCTTACATTGCAATATAATACCGAGGAGGACTTTGGTATTATTCTGGGTGCCGGTTATAACGAAGACAGGAGCGGCAACCTGAATTTCGGCGGAGTAGGAGGGAATGGCTATACCATAAGAGCAGGATTGCTGAGATACCTCGATGAGAAGAAGAAATTTTATTTCCTGTACGAAGGCTTTATCAGGTATTGGGGCAGCATAACCGCTGTGGCGGAAGATGACCAGGGATTTACCCAGGGCATAGATGATGAAGTGATAAACCCTTTCCGGAACAACCTGAACAGTGTGAGTGTAGGCGATGGCAACCAGGTAGATGTTTACAATGCCAAAGTGGAAGTTATTTGCAACGATGCTATATGGGGCTGGCAGGTGCGTAAAAAACATTTTGTGCTTGATGTATATGGTGGCATAGGATGGCGTTCGAAGACAATAGATTTAACAGAAACAGGTTATTATACTAACCCGCTTGATGGCAGCATTGGCCCATTTATACCGCTCAGCCAGCCAATGAGTAAAACTGTATATGCCAGCTACCTTGATGCACAGGCAGGGTTTACGTTAGGATATAGGTTTTACAAATAATTCTAAATTTTAAATGTTGAATTTTGAATGAGTGGAAATTCTTCAATTTAAAATTAAGAATTCAAAATTTAAAATTAGTAGTAAATAATGTTCCGTTCGTAAAGAACGGGGCCGCTATTGTTGCGGGTGAGTATAAGTGTGGTCCAGTTACCTATATCGTCGTAGGTGTATTTGTACCTAACCAGGCCGTCGGGTTTGCCCTGTTCGTCAATTTCTTTTTCCTGTAGTATGTTACCCTGTTTGTCGTAGGTACAGTCGTAATAGCGGGGCAATTTGCTGGTATATACAAACGCCTTTTTGCCTATAACACGGTTAAGGCTGTCGTAGGTGAAAACGGTTCTGTTCTCCCAGTCGCCTTCCCTTACAGAGCGGAAAGTCTCTACCTGTGTTCTGTTTCCCTGCTTGTCGTAATTGAAAGAGGCCATGCTTAAAAAGCTGCCTTCGCGGTTCATTCTATCGTATTGCAGGCTGATGGTGCGTATAATTTGCCCTACCGAATCGTGTGTGTATTTAATAACGTTCTGAAAGCCGTGGTGGTTGTTATCCTGCACCTGTTCAAGCAAGGTGCCATTGGGGTTGTGCCTGAAGCTGTATACTGAAAAAGGAGTAATAGAATCGGTATAAAAAAGCTGCAGGCTGTCAATAAGCCCGTCGCCGGTATAAGAATACACATCGCTTTTTTCAAACTGGTGCCGTATGGTAGTTACTGAATATAGCTTGCGCCATGCCAACAGTCCGTCACCGGTATAACCAAACAGTTCTTTGTATTGCAAATCGGTTTTTTCGTAATAATCGATACCGGTTAGCATACCGCTTTCGTTAAAGTACACCATTGAATTGTTACTGTCGGGGCTCCAGGGGCCCGAACTGCGGAACACACGTTCCATAAGCCCGTTTTTCACGGTCATACCTGCGCTGTCTTTGGTGGTATAATATTGCTGGCGTATGCTCTTTACTTTTCCTTTAAGCCCCCACTTTTGCAAATCGGTTTGAGGCTTAGTATGCGGCAGGGTGAATGCCATGGCTAAGCAACAGAACGACAGGGGGATTATCGGTGACATCTTCATAGTAGCAAATGTAATTAAAAATAACGATAAGTGAAAAGTGATAAACTATAAATGAAAAATGATAAATTATGAGTGAAATACCGGTAGAACTAAAGATAAATAGGGGAAGGTTTATTTCTGAATTACCATGTAGGGTCGACCATGAAATGTTTCCGTTCAGTTTTTTTATGCAACAGGTTGCCTTTTAAATCGAATGTCATGTAAGTTACATCGGCCTGGCCTACCGGATCGCCTGGCTTACTCTTAGGCCAGAACTCTACTGTGTATACCAATTTAGAGTTTTCCACCGATTCTTCTATATAAGTTCTACCTAAGTCTTTATAAATATTATTGAGATAATCTTTCATTTTTTTTGGTTGCAGACTATCAAGTGTCTTTACTTCCATAACAATAATATTAGCATTGGCCGAGTAAATAATTTTATTCAAAATGTTTTCAGGTCCAAAAGCAAATTCCACTTCATATTCATTGATCAGTTCCTTGCTGTCGTTGTTATACGGATGGCTCCACAATATATGTTTGGTCTGAGGAAAGAGAGAATTGAAGTTCTTATTAACGCTTTGAGGTACAGTCACCGATTTCCATGAATAAGCGGCTTTAAAACTGCCATCGGGGTTAAAGTCTATCGACTCCACAGAATCCGATGTGCTTTGAAACTCGGCTATATAAGCGTAGCCATCGTTTTCATTATACCACCACAGGTCTTTAGCACCTTTATAAAGTGAATCGAAAGTTTTACGTACAGCAAGGGGAACCGAATCGGTATTCATGTAATCTTGCTGGGCAAAACTTGTTGCAGCCATGAAAGCGAAGAATATAAACAGTATTGTTTTTTTCATTGCACGCTAAACTTTCTTGTCTTTACTTTTTCGGTGGTAAAAACATATTTCCCGTTCCTGAATTGGTAATTAGCGGTAATGGTAAAGCTGAGTGAATCTTTTTTCGGCAGGTATTGTTTAAGTTCGTCGGGAAAAGTAACGCCTATTTCCCGCATACTATCGTAATCTCGTTTATCGTACCAGCCCTTCATTATTACAGACAGGTTACCAAAGCGGGTTGTGTCACTAAGGTCGGTTTTGTACTTACAATCCCAGTTGGCAAATGAATTGCATTGGGCACTTCCCCAATCGCGCAGCAGCAGTTCAAACTTGTTGCCTACCAACCCAAATATGTACGATGTATATATAAATGGCCCTCCGCCCGGCCCAACGCCGTCTTCAAAGTAAAGCCCGTAATTATCTTTACCCAGTTTCATAAGTTTTATAGGCGACAGATCCTGGAAGCTGCCATAATAACCCAGTGCCGGAGCAAACGATTTCAATCGCCATACACTGTCTTCATCCGTAAACAGAGCAAGTGATAAAACAGCCCCATCCATTCTTCCGCAAGGTAAAAGCCCGGTTAAAATTCCCGTCGATTCAAAAGCTACTATTATGTTTTTCTTTCCTTCGGCATTTATGTAAGAAAGTGTTTTGCTTACCCGCGTAATATTATCTTCCTTCTGCAAAGGGAACACTACACTGTCTCCGTAATCGCTTACAAATTGCTGACTTGGGCATACGCTGCAGCGCCAGGCTTCCAGTGTAACTATTTCTGATGGGTCGGCAGGAACAGGTAAATGGTAATAACGCCCGGGAAACAATTCTTTCAGCGCTTCAGATATGGTAAAGGGTTTCTTTATGGTGCTGTCCTTAGGAATAAAAAAGTTGTATTTTATTCTCCGGGGAACAATGTGCGGGTCAGGGTCATAGTTATCGTTGTAATTAGTGGAATAGCATTCATCAGCCTTTAGCTTAGCCATTGCTATTGAATCTTTACGATGCTGTGTATAGCTGTTGGAGATGTTTAATGCTTTGTATAACGGAGCGGAATCGTTAACCGGAACGGTTTTTTGTGAGGTGGTATGAGAATTACAGGCAATTGCTAATATACTGCCTGATAAGAAAGCCAATCTTAAGCTGAGCCTTAACCTCATACCTTACTTACACTTAATCTTGCACTTGGGCGCTATGCTATGCGGGCCTTTAAAGTTCGATTTGCCTGAAGAAGAAGCGGAACTGGAATCAGGAGGTATGGCGGAGCCTTTAATAAAACCGCATAATATGGGCGCTCCGTTAACCTGTACTACAACAGTGTTTCTTCCTACAAAACGTTCACGAGATGTTATTTTAAATGTTCCCTGTGCACTATCGAGCCTTTTACTGTATATAGTCAACTTCCATGGGTCGTATATTACAACTATTGCAGAATCAATATGCATGTTGCCGAGGTTGTATTTTATCATATATGCAGTATGCGTGCCTTGGCCCATAACAGGTGTTATTTTCATTTGCCGAGGGTCTTCAGCCTTTTTGGTTTTTACCAGGAAGTTCTTACGTAGGAAAAACAGCGTGTCGGTTTTATGCGCATACAGGTTAGTGCAAACAATTGCATTGAAAAAACACAACACTGCTATTACAGCATATTTACAGGAGAGTGATTTCGTCATGGTGAAAATGTTTTGTAATCAACCAATTACTTATACCAAATATAGGAAAAAGAAACGGGATTTCAAAACCCAATTAAACCACTACGATTTGTTTCCCTTAAAGAAAGGCACTAAACATAAAAAAGCCAGGGCAGGGAAGAAGTGCATGGGAATTACCAGCCCGGGAAATAATTCAGGGTTTTTAATATCTAAGGGCAGGCTCATGCTTATGGGGCTTAAAATGCTGGCGAAAGAAAGCAGTGCAATTAATAAGTTCAGTACGCCTTTCAGTTTCTCCTTGTTGAATTTTTCAAGCAGCCAGTAACCCAGCGCCATTAGCATACAGGCAATTACCGATACACCGGAAATGGAACCGGGATTAATAATTTTATTAAACTCGGTTCCTTCGGTTTCCTGGTATATTTTAAAGTAAACAACACCTGCCAGTGCAGCTAATATACCTGCACTAATTCCGTGAAAAAATACTTTCTTCATTACTGCTTACGATTTGGTAACAGGCACTGAAACATCAATTTTCAAATCGTTCTTTGCATGTGCATTCATGCCTTCATCGTTACCTACACCATAGTCAATGCGGTTTACGCTGAAGCTGCCGGTAAAGGTATTGTTGGCAAAGGTAAATGGTATGGTAATTTGCTTCTGTACTCCGTGCATATCTAATGTGCCAACTGCTTCATAGCCTGTTGCAGTCTTGTTTATTTTACTCGACGTGAACTTAATGTTAGGATATTTAGCTACGTTAAACCAGTTTTCGTTTTTTGCTTTAGTGTTCTTCATGCCATTGCCGGTGTTAATAGAATTAACATCAACAGTTACATCGAACTTTGAATTGGCAAGGTCGTTCGCATCAAACGAAATGTCGCCTTTCATAGAAGTAAACGCGCCTGAAGGGTCATCGCTGGTGAACTTAATGGAATAGCCATCTGCTATTTTCCATGTTGTAGAAGTAATAACGGTAAAAGCAGAGAGCAACATGGTTGCTGCAATTGCTATAGGGAAGATTGTCTTTTTCATAGGATTAAATTTTCGGTAAAAGTATACCAAGTATGATAACCACGCCTTAACCTAGTTTAAGAAATAATAAAAAGTTTAACGGGGTAGGGTAGTATTGATTGAAATTCAGGAGGAAATACTATGCTTTACTTCTTCCGTCTATACACATGCTGGTCAGGGGCACTGACTCCTACAACAAAAATAGTATTGTCGACCAGTGCGCAGCGCGTTCTGCCCTGGAAGTTCAATATTTTGATGTCGCTGTTATTACCACTCATGAAAATGGTAAACTCACATGCCGCCCCCGATGTTACCGAGCCCTGCACTATGTACCAGTTGGCTTCACCCGTTGCGGTATCGTAAGCCGATATTCTTTCTTCTGTAATTATAAGCCCGCTGAAAACAAGTTGGTGGAAAGGGTTCAGCGTATCTACCCACACACCCATAAGCTGGTCGGTTATTGAAGTTGAATCGCATGAATGGGCTACTTTAAATACATCATGCTTTTGGGCATGGCAATTCAGTGCGAGAAAAAATATAAAGGCAGTGAGAAGCGCAGGTTTCATAATACCAAAATTAAGAATAACTGTTTACCTCGTTCTTCCGCTATGCCCCTCTAAATCTCCCCTTGAGGGGAGACTTATATGTTTTGTGTGTTTAATCCCTTTCCCTCAAGGGTGGGGGATACAGGGAGAGGGCAGTAATAGAAAAGGTCTCTGACCTTTACCAGAACGAAATATCGACATTGGCCTGTGCAAACATGCCCTGCCAGTCGGTAAAGTGGGTATTGGTATACACATAGCCACCGTTAACACCTATAAAAATGTTGTGCGTGGCCAGCAATTGAATACCTGCCGTAGGCATATAGTAAAATATGTTATGATTGCTCATAAAAAAGCCACCCGATTCCATACCGAAATAAGGGACAAGAAAGGTGCGCTGCGGGTTCCGTTCAAACGACATGGTTAAGCCTAACGAGGTATTGAGCATACTTGGTTCATTGCTTTTGCTGCTGGTAAGGTAGCCCAGTTTGCTATAGAAACGTAGCTGGCAAGGCCCATAGTCTTTATTACTGCGGAACTTGGAATACAACACATATTCCACTGCAATACCGGAATAAGTACCTACCGAATCAGATATTTTGGGTTTATAGTACTGGTATTCAAGGCCGGGCACAAAAGGTTTTTCGAAGCAATAGTTCTGCAGGTATTTGTTTTTATCAATCCACTTGTGGCGGAACCATACACTGTCTTTATATTCATCGCCATCGTTCAGTTTTATTTTACCCGTGGCAGCGGCACGGTAAAACTGGGGCAGGGTATATTTTACGGTGTTATACAACAACGTGTCATCCCATATATTACCATCGTAGTTATGGAGCTCGTTATAGTTTGTAGTATTATCGAGGCAGGTAATATTATAACAATCCATATGGTAGTTGTAGCAATGGTTGCAATAATCGTAGTCGTGATAATTGTCATTATAATAATTGTTATTGGTATTATAATTGGTGGTGATGTTCTTAAAAGTATCGGGTTTCATGTGAAACGATGAATCACCCACATAGCTATCTGCTTTTCCCTGGCTGAATGCGTGTATTGTTACTGCAAACATGAACAATACGAATAAAGAAACTTTACGATTTTTCATGGCGTTAGGAATTACAAGGTTGTGATACATATATAACGGATATTCAATTTGTTTATTGCTTGCAGATTTGCGACTGGTCAACTGTTTTTTGTTCCATTTTGTAGCCATCTATACTTATTACTATATAGTATTTGTCCTTTTCCCGTCCTCTTACCTGCGTTGAAAGTGATAGAGAATAAGAACCCTGTTCAGCAAACTCCTTTTTTAAAAGGCTAACCAAAGTACCTTGCTCGTTGTATAATGAAATATCTACTTCACCGCGGCTTGTAAGGTTGTACTTAATATCGCCGGTAAGCTGGTACCAAGACACTTCAGTATGCTGTAAGCTTGCCACATGTTGTATACTTGCCACTTTTTGCCGTAATTGCCTTACTGCACTTGTATCGTCTCCTGATATGCTTGTAATAGGTTCATTATCAGATATGGCCCATATTGCACTCTGTATATTGGAAACAGGGAAGCTCTTTTTATTGAGAAATTTTGCCAACTCCACCAGATTCTTATCGGCCATTTTGCCAACGGAGTATTTCGATGTTTCATTGGGTGACTGGTTGTGTGCCTGGCAGCAAAAACCAAATACCTGTACGGTGCACTTTTTCTTGGCTGCAATAGAAAGCATTTGTTCTTTAACAACTAATATGTTCTGCGTAGTAGTATCGTCTGATTTTAGTTTGCGGCCTGCTTCAAGATGATAATGAACAGAGTCGGGGCTATTGTTTACAATAGTTAAGCTAATACAGTTTCCCGCATGGCCTTTGCCATTACCCGATATTGATAGTATTACCAGTTTATTTTCTGTGGCTTTTTCTATAGATACGTATTTGCTTAGGCTATTATCATGAGTGAATGACATTAGCAGTGTGCAGGCAGCTATGGCCAGCGCTTCCGGAAATAGCATAAGTTTTCTCATGGCACATTATTTAAAACTTATAATGCACAAGGGTTGAAAAAGATACAGAAGGTAACTATAAGCGATGAATTATGAGTGCTGAGTAGAGAATTTACTTTGTCAGCAACTACATACTATGCGTTAGCTGTGCAGAAGAGTAGGTTGCTATAAAGAAAACCGTAAAGTGAACCGCAATAAACCCATTTTCGGGGTCACGTTTTTTAATATATATCCATTTCATAGGCCGGCCATAAATCTTTTCAAATTGAATATAAACTATTCTGTAAGAAACAAGTGAAACTAATGGACCAACAAACGCGCCCAATGGTGTTGGAATGTGATAGGAAATTAAAAGCCAAAAACCTAGAAAATAACCAAGTAATGCAAAGTAAATGGCTATAAATAAGAAGGTTTTGTAATTCTTCAATACCCAATCACGGTAACCCCAGTAGAATGGCATATAGGAACCAGCTACAAATGCTGATATTATAGAGATGAGTAGCCCGTGCTCTTTAATATCTGTAATTGTGAGGCCAACTATGGCAAGCAGGATGGGTTTCATGTTATTGTTTCCGCTTATATATTTCAGTTTCACCGTCAAAATCCCATAGGGTTAAAGTGTTTTTGGTGACCGATAAAATCCGGGCTTTATCTTCAAGGACATTAACGTCGGGTTTTTCTTCAAAAACAAAGTCGGTTCCTGTGGTATCGTATGGGTCAATGTATTTATACTCCCTTGGGGTTACAGTATAGTAACCTGAGATTACCCTGGGGTGCCCGAAAAGAGAATAATGTCTGTGGTATATGGTATGAAGGGTGCCATTAAGCGAATTGGTAAGCACTAAACTTTCAAGTGTATCGGTGGTTTTAACCCATGTGCCCAAAAGGGCTTTGCACATTTTTACAGTCTCGGCCCGGTTGAAAACTTTGGGAGCAGGCACATGCTTTTCCGGCGCATAAGGCCCTTTCTGCTTTTCATCTCTTTTATACACTATATCGCCATTTTTGCCCAGTCGCATAAAGTTTTTGCTTACTGAAAATATAGGTTCTATAAAACACGGGCAACCTATAATATAGTAGGCAGTAGCTTCATCGTACCAGGGGTTTCTGTCGCAAATTTTTTCTTCACTGTCTCCCTGCGCATCAAGGTCGGGTGTCAATGCCAGGTAGTGGTATTCCAGCTTAAATGTGCACATATCTGTATCTGCAGGCAGAATAGGACTGTGCTGGTGTATGTACGTAACTGTATCATTACTGATGGTTACTTTATTTGAACTATGAAGTTCAATCCAGTTCCCTTGTATGGCTTTTAGCAGCTCCGGGCTAAGCTTCTTTTGGTAGCTGGTGCCCAATATCCCCGGGCTTTTATATGCCGTGTCTTCTCCCGTAATTTTTTGGTAAGTTCCACCTATTATATTATCTCCTCCGTTCCAGTACAGGCTGAGTGCAGTATTACTTATAGAATCAATAGTACCCATAACCCAATGCCTGCCCCATAAATCCTGGGCTTCCGGGGTATTGTTCTGGTCTTGCAGCCTTGCCAGTACATAGCATTGGTTGTGATGCCTGCACTGCCGCTTATCGGTAGTTGAATCAATTAAAAGTATATAGCTGTCTCCGTTCGGGTAATAAATAGAATCGTTTTTTATTACAAACTCTTGCCAATCGCCTTGTAGCATTTTATGAATGGTGGTTCGGTTATACTGGCAGAAACTTTCAGTAGTAAGCAATAAACAAACTATGGCAATCAGGATGGGTTTCATATTGCTAATTTTCTTTTTTATATGCCACTATGTGCCCTGTTGGCATAAGAATATAAAGTTTTTCGTTCCCAATTGAAAGTATACGATGGTTAGACCTGACGGGCGTGCCTGCCGGAGGACCAATAATTGTTTCAAGGGTGAATTCTGTTCCGGTAGTATCGCCGGGGCTTACAAATTTGTAGTTACGGTGTTGAATATTATAATAACCTCTCCAACTGGTGGCAGAGTCAATACTGTTATGTATGCCATGCATGGAACATATTCTGCTTGTTCCGTTATATACTGAATCGGTCAGGACCATTGTTCGTTTAGGGTTTTCTATATTGCGCCATGTACCGTGAAGCATATGTGCCATAGTTGCAGAATCGTCCCCTTTCCTTATTTTAAATTCTTTACGCTTTTTGTACTTCTGTATATATATGCCCGATAATGGTTCGTTAACCCATAATAGTGAGAATTGTTCCAGGGGTAGCTTAAGCATATCGCAGTAGTTTTCTCCTTCACCTGGGCCATATACATAAAGGTACCAGCCTTTCGAAACAGTATCTTCATCTGTACAGCTTTTATGCAGTATCTTATAGGCATACGCCCCTTGCAGCTTTATACAACCCTTGCAATTCCACTTATAAAACTGCTTTATGGAATCACTTGTAACAATGGCTTCATTATTGGGGTTGTTTTGGTCTACCCATGTTCCAATTAACATTTTATGCACTATTTCAATAGAATCGTGCCGGGCTTTAACTTGTACAGCAAAACACAAACAAACTATGGCGAGCAGAATGGGTTTCATGGATAAACTTAGCAGTAACAAATATAGGGAAATTGGCTGGAAAAGGCACCTCATCCTTCCGCTATGCCCCTCTAAATCTCCCCTTGAGGAGAGACTTTGCAATAAGACGCTTTTCTCCCTCTCCTTGGCAATGAGAGGGCGGCCCGCCCGGATGATATGGTCGGACGGGGGTGAGGTACTAATATATAGTAGGCTTAGGGGGGATATTAAGATATTTCAATGATTATCCGGAAAATTGTTGTATATTGGTGAATTCTGCAATAGTGCTCAATAGTTTAATACCTAACTAAATATGAAATTTCCAGCTAAAAGACCAAAACCAACTGCTACTAATGTAGTTACTCCCGATAACGCTTTCAGAAAGGAATTTCTTGAAGATTTACCAAAGAAAACAAAGAATACAGTGCGTGGTGTTGACCTTGCTCTTATAAACGAAGCTATTGTAGCCATAGGCGATGGTAACGCAACTATTAACAATAAAGCGCCTAAAACCCGCGAAGAAAGGTTTATTGTAATTGCTACGTATTTCAAATCGAAACGTACCCTTGTAAATATGTTTTTTGAAGAATCGGTAAATGTTCCCCGCAACAATACTGTTGAACTTAAATACAACGACCAGTCGTTTACCTTTAAATCAGAAGAAGAGACTTTGGCAGTGTAATAAGGGGTGGATAGGGGCGAGTGATTAGTGGATAGTATTCATTAAACCGGTACTCTGAAATTTCAATTACTCTATTAACTAAAACTTAGTGGTTAAAGAAGCTATTGACTATAAAAATAGTTCACAAAACTCAATTCTGTTCTACGAACGTCTTTTTCCAATTTAGTCAGCATTACCTCATCGGCAAGCAGGGGAGTGTCTTTAAAATTATGCTCTTCCCAGCTTTGCGTTTCATCCTTGTTAGCCAAATATTTAGCAGGAAAAAGGAGTCCGATTTCAATTAGTGAAGTATCTTTTTTCTGGTTTGACCACCCAAACTTGCTCAAAAGGGCAATCATTTTCTTCCTGTAATTGCTTATTTGCATTAACAGTTCATGCACCATGTTTTTATTGTAATCAATGGCTTGCCTCTTTAACGTTTTGTCTGGATTTTTATCGTCATTAGCAGTTTGGTTGAACTCCATTTTACTTTTTGTCAATGCAACAACCTCCTTTAAATGTTCTATTTGTTCTACCATAGTATCGGAGTAATAGATGGCTGATTCAGAAGCTGACATGATACGTACCATTCCTTTTGGATCCATTTTAGAACAGTATTGAATGATAACATATTTTTTATGTATCGCGCTATCCATTATATGGTCAGATTGCATGTCACTATCTACTTCATTAAATGCTTCATCTATCCTGTACTTATCATACATATCAGCACAGCCCGTAAGCAGGATAATGATGATAACTATGCTGAATAACTTCATTATGCTTTAAATTCTAATTAGAGGATGCCCTGTTGCGCGTAAACTATCTTTATAGTGTTGCCAGTTTGCTTGTTCCCTATCATAGAAGTACATAAGGAATTTAAGTTCTGCCCTGCGTACATCTTGTTGCAGGTTAGTAAGGAGCACCACATCGGCAGCTAAGGGCAAATCGTTAAAAATATGCGCCTCCCAGGTTTCTTTGTGATCATCTTTTTCATTGTGCATTATTTGCGGGGTAAGCAAGTCTATACCAATTCGCATCGTGTCTTTTTCTCCGGCAATGTTTTTATCCTTCAGTACGTCAATCATGTATTTCCGGTACTCGTTCAACTGGCGTTTCAGTTCATGGCCAATACTATCGGGCATGTTTATTTTAATGGCAAGGTTAGGGACATATTGCAGCATAGTATCGGCACCATCTAAAATCAACGATTTTCCACTTTTTTCACTTACAAGTTCTGTTTTTAAATTATGAATTACGTAAACCATAACGTCAGATAATTTACTGACTCTCCCAGAAGCATCAAAGAAAGGTTTTGCTGCTTTCGGGTCACGTACAAAGGCATTTTCGATTCTCCTGTTTGTTTCGTTTATTTCCGAAATAAAATAATTATCATGGTTCAGTGCATCGTTCAATGCTACAAAAGCTTTTACCGTATTCTTATCAGTATGTGTGCGGTTACAAGCGGCAAGGCTTATAATAATACATATAGGTATGAGCAGTTTTTTCATAGAAGTGTAACCAAATGTAGTAAAAACGTGAGAGAATTAAAACTTAGCGGGTATCATTTCCACCATTCTCTGTATTCTTCTTTTTGGGCTTTATCATTACCATATATTGCATCGCGTAAGCTTTGCCAGCCATATTGCAGGTATGCATCATCGGGCGAAAAAAAACCTGCACCAATATCAAGCTTACCCGAGAATGGAACCCTGTAATCGCCCCAGTTACATTTTTCTGTTACTGTTGTTTTATACCCTTTCCAGGTACCCACAAACTGATTGTTAAAGAAACCATCTGCGCCCAGTTCAACACTGTCATATATTACTTTCCCTTTCTTGTCCACACAAAAAAAGGTTAAGAACGAGCCATCAAATGTGCCTGATTTAGCCTGGGTGCTATCTTCTGTAAAATAGTATTCGCCAATTATTATACCGTGCTTTTTCCCTTTATATTCCTGTTGCAGGTACCCTGTGTTTTTGAAAAGATGAATAGATGTTACGGTAATTACTCCGCTGAATGTGCAAATATTGTTTTTCACCATCGACTTACCTGAAATGCGATAGATGCCCGGGTTGGTGGTGTCCTTAGTTGCCGTAATCAATTTAATCTTCAGGCGCTGCATGTTATCACCTATAATTCCGTAGGTGTTATAATCAGGTATGCTTGTCCAGAGAGAACCAACATCATTCTTTAAAAAATCGTCCTTACGTTCTTTGTCAATAAGGTCAGTATCACTTTGCCATATCAGGGAATGAATATTCTTCCAGGTTATTTTTTGTGCATTTGCCCGGTGAACGAATATGGTAAACGAAATACAAAGAAGGATGAGCAGTTTCTTCATAAAAACAAAGATAGGAAAAACCGCGAAGGATTAAAACAGCAAGTAAAACCTGAAAAAATACTATTACGGCGCTATGGTAATAGAATTGGATGTGGAGTTAGAGCCTGCCGAATTAGTTGCTGTAAGTGTAACAGAATATGTGCCTGCTGTGTTGTAAACAAACGTAGGGTTTTGCGAACTGCCCGAACTGCTGCCATCACCAAAACTCCACAGGTAGGTGGTAGCGCCCGAACCGGTATAGGTAAAGGTTACGGTTTGCCCTACGGTAGGGCTGGCAGGGCTATAACTGAAACTTGAAGTAGGGGCTTTTTGGCAAGATGTGAAACCAATTAATGCCGTAAAGATTAAAAATGAAAAGCTGAAAATTAAAAATATTTTTTTCATAAGGGGTATTTGTTTTGTCAAATATAATGAAACTTATACACTGCTGTTCCACAGGTGAAACTTAACTGGTACAGAATAAGTAATAATTTCATTTTTTATATTTGCAGAACTGAAAATCACTATCAAATGAAAAGCAAGCCACTCGTAATTGTATTGTTATTGGCTAATTGTGCTATTGTTTCAGGGCAGGAGAAAGTTAAAATGTATTATAATTCGGCCTGGGAGGTAATTACTCACCCGGATAGTGGCGGGGTTGTATATTACAGGGAGTTTACATTTAACAAGGAGCATAAACCCGTTGGTAAAATAAAGGACTATTATGTAACCGGAGAAATTCAAAGTGAAACAGAAGGTGCTTTATATATTGACACGTTAGATGACCACAAATCAATATTCATTAAAAACTCGGAACGATATTATAAATCAGGGAAAAAGCAATCGGAAACAAAACGCGATGATCAAGGCAAAATATTATCAGATCAGGGGTGGAATGAAGATGGTACGCCAAGATACTTTATACCTTATAAGGATGGTAAAAAAAATGGCGTGAAGAAAAATTACAACATAGACGGAACATTGATGAGTGAAATCCCTTACATAGACGATAGTATAGACGGAACTGTGTATCACTACTACCACGATAAAACAGTAATGTCGGAAACGCATTATAGTAAGGGCAAAGAAGTAGGAATTGCAAAAACGTATTATTTAGATGGGCCGATAAAGAGTGAAAGGTTATATAATAATGGCATAAAAGAAGGTATTTGGAAAGGATACTATTTTGATGGAAAAGTGCAATGGGAAATGCCCTATTTAAAAGGAACGAAAAATGGAATAGAAACAGGATACTATGAAAACGGGCAGAAGGAGTATACTGAAACGTGGGTAAATGATACCATTACGGGAACCCGGCAAACGTTTTATGCAAATGGTAAACTGAAGGAAGAAGTGCCTTATGTAATGAATAAACATGAGGGCATGTATAAGCTATACGATAGCACTGCGGGGCGCCTTATGTCAACTTACGATTATGCTAAAGGAAAACTGAACGGGTATGTTACACAGTATTGGGACAACGGAAAACTGAAACGAAAAGACAAGTATGAAGATGATTCATTAATGAGCGGGGAATGTTACGATTCTTCAGGAAAGCAGGTGCCGTATCATAAATATGACGTTGAAATTGCCGGTGACCCTGTTCTTACGATAGTGCAGGTAATGCCTAAATTTCCCGGAAATGTTAGTGAGTACTTATCAAACAAAATACATTACCCGGAATATGAACGGAAAAAAAACATTACCGGAACCGTATATATTAATTTTATAGTTGAAAAGGATGGCTCTGTATCTAATGTCAGAGTATTAAAGGGTGTTCCCAATGGCTTGGGGCTCGATAATGAGGCTGTAAGGGTAGTTTCAGGAATGCCTAAATGGACACCGGGTACGCAGAACGGGCGCCCGGTAAGGGTATCTTATAATATACCTATAAGGTTTGCACTTCAATAATAGTTTTTACCTGCCAGGTAAAATATACCATGCAAAGACTAATTATTATTTACCTCACCAGTGTTACGGTTCCCTTTTTGGCTTGGGTAGTTCCATCGTACATAGTTGCTTTAAGGTAATATACATAACTGCCCGTGTTCATAGCTTCGCCACGGTATCTTCCATCCCAGCCTATATTTTTATCAGTAGTTTTAAATACCCTGTTTCCCCAGCGGTCGAATACTTCAAACTGCATGGTTTCAATACAATCGCCGCGTACATACAGCACATCGTTCTGCCCGTCTCCGTTAGGTGAAAAAGCTTCGGGAATGAAAACCTGCCCGCAGGTAATATCAACAGTTATAGTTTGTTCTGCACTGCAACCATAATCGGTAACTACTGTAACATAATAGGTTGTATTCTGTAAGGGATTGGCAACAGGGTCGGGGCATGTATTGCAGCTAAGCCCGTACGAAGGTTCCCAGTTATAGCTTACCCCGCCCGATGCAGAAAGCTGTACGCTGCCGCCCGGTTGCAAAGCTGTATCGCAGCATACGTTCATCACAGGCCCGGGATGAACAACTACGGGTACACTATCTATGGTAGTGCATGCAGCGTCGGTTATAACAACGGTGTAGGTAGTAGTTACCGAAGGTGTAGCAACAGGGTCGGGAATAAAAGTAGAGTTGAGCCCTGAAGCAGGCAGCCATGTATAGCTTTTTCCACCCGAAGCAGATAACCTTGCTGATTTGCCGGCGCATATAGTATCAGGATTATTTATTGCAGTCCCTTCTTTACAGTCGCAAGTCCATTTTCCCAAAAATGCCCATTCTTCGGTACCATAAAGAATGGTATCGCCAAATAGACAAGTTCCACCATATACATCGCCTGTAAAATACATATCATCGGCCAAAGGATCTGCGGCAACTCCATTATAATCATCGTTATCATTGGCAATAGATGTAGCACATAACACATTTCCTGACGAATCGAATTTATAAATGAAAGAGGGCTGATATGCATTGGAAGTTACTAAGGATGAACCAAACATAATTGAATCCTGGAATTCACCGCAAAAATAAACCGAACCTGTTGAACTTGCTGAAATAGAGTATGCGAAGCCACCATAATAAGAACTTTTCACCCACAGGCCCTTGCCGCTTGAATTATATTTTGCTATAAATAAATCTCCGCCAACAACTGTTTGTGAACCTATGGTAAGTGAATCATGATACCCTCCTCCCACATAAATATTGTTTCCGTCAGATGAAATTGCTTCCCCTGCGGCCTCAGAGTTAACTCCATCATCAGCATCAACAGCCCACACCACATTGCCCAATGGGTCGTATTTCACCAGGTACTCATCATCAACTTTCGATTTGGTATGTAATGTATAGGGGCTAAAGGTTATACTGTCAGTAAAGTTACCGGTTATATATGCATTCCCGGCATTGTCGGTAGTTACACCACCATTTATACCGGGACTCCAGTGTTCAGGTGAGCCACTTTTTGCCCAAAGGACATTGCCGTTAGGGTCGTATTTTACCAGGAATGGGTTGATTGTGTCGGTACCCTTACTACCCATAAGCATATATGCCTCGAATGTCAGGGTATCCTGATATATTCCTGTTACATATATGTTTCCGGATGCATCTGTGGCTACAGAGTTTGCGCCATCAGAATACCCGTTTATTGCCCTGACAGTGCTTTTGGCCCATAACACGTTTCCATTGGGGTCGTATTTAACAAGAAAAATATTACCTCCATTATCACTATTGGTTAAGGTATATGAACCAAACGAAACAGTACCACTAAAATCACCTGTAAGAAAACAGTTACCTGAAGTATCGGCTGCAACAGATGTTCCGGTTGCGCCACTGGAAGGGTTTGGTATTGCTGAACCTGCAGCCCATAATACATTTCCCGATGGAGAATACTTTGCTACGTAAGTATTAGTAACGTCATAGTACGGCGTAATTAGTAAGTTAGTACCAAAGAAAACCCCTCCGGCATATATGCCTTCTTCATAAATATTACCTTTCTTATCTATAGCTATGCCCGATGGGTCTCCGAAACTTAATGGATATTTAGTGGTATCATTCTCTGCTTCTTTAACCCAAAACCATTTTTGGGCATTCGCATTAAATGACGAAAGGCAAAACAGTAAACTTATTACAAAAAGTGGTTTCAACGCAAGCGGTGTTTATGTAACAAAGATAGCAAAAACAAGCCAGTGTAAGAGACAACCTTGCCCGAACGGGTGATTATTTATGGCTAAATAAATCTATAGTAAAAACAACGAGGAATATAATGCCAAAGCCAATAAAAAACATGGCAATTCTATAAAGCCCCAGCCATGCAAACCATTGATTTTTCTGGTCTACACGATCCGAAATTTTCACAAAGACACCTCCCACTATAAGAAGCCCTATTCCAATAAGAATCATGTATAAATCCATTACTTTTCGACGATGTCTTTTATAACCGGAAACGTAATCATTGTTTACTTGGTTGTTGCGCTTCCCATTTGTTTGCCTAACTTTTCATATTCCACATCGTTGGGTTCCCACAGTTCTATTTTGTTTCCTTCAACATCCATAATGTGCACGAACTTTCCATAGCTCACCGTTTGAATGGTATCGGTAACGGTAACGCCTTCTTTCTTTAATGCTGTAACCAACCCTTCCAAATTCTCAACGCGGTAGTTTATCATAAAGTCTTTTTCCGACGGTGCAAAGTAAGTTGTCTTTTCGGGGAACGGGCTCCATTGTGTAAATCCTTTTTTGGTGGTGTCTGCCCCTTGGCGCCATTCAAACACAGCACCGTATTTGTTGGTGTTTATTCCGAGGTGAGTTTTATACCACTCCGTCATTTGTTTAGGGTCTTTGCACTTGAAAAATATACCGCCTATGCCGGTAACTCTTTTCATTTCTGCTTTATCGCTGGCTTGTTTTGTTATTACATGGTTAAATGCAAAACCAAAACAGAACGATGTAGCTAATGCCAGTACTATTACTATTGTCTTTTTCATGTTATGTAGTTCTTTTACCAAATATACAAAGTAATTAGTGATGGCCCCTCTACATCTCCCCTTGAGGGGAGACTTACAAAGGACTCTTATATTGTCATTCTGAGCGAAGCGAAGAATCTAATCCATTCTCGGGCGTTACTCCTTCGGGGTCGGGCTATACGCTGCAAGTCCGGTAGGGCTTTACGCTGCTATCCCCGCCTGAATGTCCTGTTTCAAAACTGAAGAGACGGGCAGGCCTAACGCGATTATGCACTAATTAACGCCCTCTCCGCATGGGGGGGTGAGGTGGTAGGGCTGTCTCGCAACTTAGCGGGTACTGGAGAGAACTATTTTGATTAGACTACGTCTTTAAGCGTACTGTTACGTGACTGAAAATATTTACATTGCCAACGCTCAATTTGTCGAAAAAATTAATGTCTATGAAACTATTTATCTATGAAATTATCTGATATCGATAGCCTCGTGCATCTCTTACAATCACTTTCATGGAAAGGATTTCTTTTTATTCTTCTTGTTATTCTTCCGCTTTATTTTGCGGGATGGGGAGCTGTTTTCAAGTTGTTAAAACTGGAAGTCAAAAACATATACAGGTTCTCTTTCGTTATCATAGTAAGTTTCATTATCTCTTTTGCATTATTAAATAACGGTATAGATAAAGATCTGAAACTTAAGAGGCAGGCGGAACAAGTAAAACAATATATTATTTCAATGTATTCGGATTTCCATGATTTGGACGATATTAAAAAATACAGTGGGGTTAAGGAGAGGGCTGCCTTTAATGATATAGTAGAAAGATTCCCTGGGAGTTTTATGTATGCATTTAACGAGAAAGGAGATAGCGGAATTCAATTAATTGATAGTGGGTCGGTAAGGAAAATAGATGAAATGAATGAGATATTTCTGCCAGTTGCTTTTAATGAATTAGATCAGTACATGAAAATAGACAAGGAGTATTATATTTCTAAAATACAAGATACTTTAGATGGTAGAATAACCTATGAGGCTATAGAAAGATTAGTCACGAGGTACCCTGATAAATTTATTTTGGTTAATGGTAAATGGAATGAATTATTTAAAATGGTTAAGAAAGGTTATCCACCCGAATATAAATAGGTTTAAACTGCCATTATTTTACTCATTCCGAAGGAATCCATTTGGACAAGACACATCCCGATAGCTATCGGGATTGTGAGAGCGGGCTACATATGGTATGTAGTTTTCTCTTACTGTTCGCCTTGCGTATGGTGGTGCGTAGCCTTCCATGCTTCCAGCCTGGCTTTCTTTTCTTCGGTCATTTGTTCCCATTTTCTTTTCCAGTCTTGTATATCATTTTGCCGGGGAGGTTTTAGCATACTCCCATAACCTCGATTAAATCTACCAAATAATATTCTGCAAAGAATAAGCAGGCCCAACGCATGCCAATAGGTAAGCGTGCCAACTGTGGGGAACAGTGCCGGTATTATATGGTTCCATAATAGCATTACCAGTGCGCTTCCTGCAAATATTGAAGAGATAACCAGGGGAATTATGAAAAACCATATCCAACCCCTGCGGGTATGCAGGTATCCTGTATG
>Ga0206855_10116_pt1 | contig 24653 bp, 22 predicted proteins | sample Alteio_BWOrgCont_51_FD_152637 | JGI IMG/M metagenome (GOLD analysis project Ga0206855, IMG submission 152637) | Enriched cells from forest soil in Barre Woods Harvard Forest LTER site, Petersham, Massachusetts, United States -... | ecosystem: Environmental > Terrestrial > Soil > Temperate forest >...
CAAGTGGCACGCAGACGGCGCTTGATACGACGACGGGGTATCGCTCCTTTGATGGCAGTCGATGGCAGGTTTTGAGCGTTCTGGCAATTAGAATCAAACTCGCCAAGTGTCTGAGCGCAAGGAAAGCCATACCAAAGAAGTAGATCCCAAAGAGTAGCTTGCCAAACGATAGGCTCGGGAATGATTGCTCTGCCTGTGCACGGATTGCTCGAATTGGCGTGGATTTTTCCAGTCCTATCGGAGGCGAGAAGATCTGCCGTGACATTGCTTGTCCGACTGACGGAATCTGTACTTCCTTCTTTTGCGGAATCAAACTCAGAATCGGCAGCACCAGTAAAAGAACGCATGTCGTCAGGCAAACCAAATGCCTATTTGCCCCCGAGTTCCTTCTGAGACACGCCAGCAAGACTAATCCGACCAAAACGACAGGAACCGACCTCAAAAGGGCGGTCGATAAGGTTGCGAATAAAAAGTCACTCATAGATCCTTCCTACTTGGCCATCTCGCGGCCAAGTGCGTTCGTCTGTCTAAGTGCGCACATCGACATGTGAATATTTTCACACACATTAGGCGAATTAGCAAGGGGAATGTGAAGTTTTTCACATCAATCGTCAGCCGCACAGGCAGAAGAACCGCGCGAAGCGCTTTAGATTGCGGCGATTCATCGCCGCTGTTACAGCATTTGAACTTCAATTATGCTAAGAGGAAAGCGACTATTCGCTCGACTGAGGTCAACCCAGCTTTCTATAAGCTGCTATATCGCAGCACTAAAGCGCTTCGCGCATTAAGGCTTGGCGCAGCAAGCCAGTGAATCCACTGAACGGCGAATATCGTATAACAACACATCATGGCCGACCGGCGCTACGACGAAAAGGAAGTCAGCTCGCTAATCAAGCGCGCGGCGCAGCTTCAAGCCGAAGCTTCGGAATATGGGCCCGATCAGCCGACGCTGAATCAGGTGCAACAGGCGGCGTCGGAACTGGGTATTCGGCCGGAATTCCTTGACCAAGCTGCAGCCGAGCTTAGTGTTGGACGCAAAAAGAAGGGATTTCTGGGTGGCCAGGTAAGGACACGTCGGAGTGTCACGGTACCGGGTCGGATGACGGCAGAGCGCTGGCCGATGGCCTTGGAACGCTTGAGAGAGGAAACGGGCCGAGTGGGTACTCCCTCACAGGTAGGCGACGCCTTTGAATGGATCAGCAAGCAGCCGGACGGTTTACACGTTTCCATCGTTCCCGATGGATTGAACACTCGCGTCTCGATTCTCTCTGAAATCAGCGAGTGGGCCGGTTTGTATATTGTTTTCCCAATGTTCCTCGCAATGCCTCTCACCGCTTGCCTTTGGAAGTTTTTGGGCTCGTTCGGCTTCATTCTCGGAATGATTGTAATGGCACTTTCGCTTATAGCTGGGCGCTACAAGTTTTCGAGAATTGCCGATCAAAGAGCCGTCCAAGTCGACCGGTTAATGCAGATCATAGAATCTCAAACTGCTTTGGAGGCTGTGCCTCCTCTCGCAATTCGCGAAGCGGAGTCAAGTATCAGGCTTCTAAACTAGCCAATGACCATTTTTTTCTCGCAACCTGCGAAGGGGCGAAGCGTGCCTTATTGGCAAACAGTTTTTGGGGTAACCGCCTGAACTGTAGCCGCCGGATGGTTTTTGCCGGCGCACCTAGACTGCGGCTTGAACGCAAGTTAGGCCAAGCCGATCGGCCCGAACGCTGGCACAAACCATCCAGCGGCTACAATTCCAACTTCCAAAGCAAACTGTTTGGCATTAAGGCGAGCCTCGCTCTCGGAGTTAGGGTGAAACGTATTTTCTGGCGAAGCCTGTTAGAAGCCGCGTGAATTGCATGTTATATAATCTGGTGCCGACCCTGGACCGGTGGCCAAAGCAGTCCGGGCGTTCACGCGGTGATTCCTCTAATGCCAATTTTTTTGAGACTAAGACTTTGCGTCGTACTTTCGATCCTATTCTCGCTTGCGTCGGGAGTGGCGCAGGCGCAATCGTTTACCGGCTACATCGACCTCCATGATTTCGGTGGCACCGTTAAGAACGCCAACGGCCAGAATGGGCCGGACGGTGTATCGCCTGCTGCCGGAGTGACCTTCGACAAAGCTGGGAACATGTATGGTACGAGCAGATACGGCGGGCCAAACGGAGACGGATTGGTCTGGGAGATCACAGCTTCTAAAACTTATGTGGACTTACACGATTTCGGTGGAACGGTCACCAATGCGAACGGTACCAGCGGTCCGGACGGGACATCCCCTTCGTGCACTGTCACAGTTGACGCCAACGGAAATCTGTTTGGCACAGCCGTCAATGGCGGGCCCGCTCCTAATCCTGGGGGCTCAGGCGACGGAATGGTTTGGGAAATCACTAACGCAGGAGTTTATAAAGACATCCATGATTTCGGCTATACCGTCATTAATTCAAACGGCATGAGCGGTAATGACGGAAGCGGTCCAAGTTCCGGTGTGACTTTCGATAGTGCGGGCAACATGTACGGTACGGATCAAGGCGGCGGTGCGAACTTTGCCGGCATGGTTTGGGAGATTACGAAGTCTGGAACCTACAAGGACTTCCATGATTTCGGCGCGACCGACTTCGATGGGGGAACGCCTTATGGAGGCGTTACCTTCGACACTGCCGGCAATATGTACGGAACCACCGTCTATAGCGGCGCGAACGAAAAGGGGCTTGTGTGGGAGATTACGAAGTCTGGAACCTTCAAGGATTTGCACGACTTCGGCGGAACGACTACAAACGCCAACGGAAGCATCGGGCCGGACGGAACCGGGCCAAGTTCAAGCGTCACCTTCGACAGCTTAGGCAACATGTACGGAACGGCCCCAGGCGGCGGTGCAAACAGTAACGGCATCTTGTGGGAGATTACGAATTCCGCTACTTACAAGGATCTGCATGATTTTGGCGGCACGGTTACAACTTCCAATGGTCAGAGCGGGACTGACGGCAAGCAACCAGCAGCCGCAGTGACTTTCGACAGATACGGCAACATGTTCGGAGCTGCTTCCATTGGCGGCCCAAACGCAGAGAACAATGGTAATAACGGCGCGGGAATGGTGTGGGAGTTCACGACGTCAGGGACCTATGTCGACGTCTTCGACATAGGAAGCAATGGTTCGACTGGGTTCGCCTTAGCCGGCGGAATAACGGTCGACGGCAAAGACAATCTTTACAGCACGACCTATCTGGGCGGTGGAAACTATTCAGGATCCGTTTTTGAGGTCGAGGCTGTTCAGTTGGAGACGTTGACACTCTCCCCGTCCAGCGTTGTCGGCGGGAACTCGGCAACCGGTACTGTCACTCTCAACGGACCTACGCCAGTAGGTGGAGTGGTCATCGCCCTGTCATCCGCTAATTCAAGTGCGGTTGTACCTGCGACCGTTACGGTGGCGGCGGGCGCATCGACGGCCAACTTCGCGATTACGACTTCGCCGGTGCCGGCGTCAACTTCTTCTTCTATTAATGCCAAATACGGAAACGTCTCAATTAACGCCGTCTTGAACATAAAAACTCCCGGTGTAACCGGTCTGACGTTGAGTCCGACGACTGTAGCCGGCGGTTTGACCTCGACTGGAACGGTCACGATCGGCGGGAATGCAGCCACCGGCGGGTATGCGATTGCGCTGACTTCAAACTCAGCCGCTGCGACGGTTCCGGCAACGGTGACGATTCCGGCCGGCGCCACTTCCGCAACGTTCTCAATTAGCTCGAACCCCGTTGCGACGACGGCAAACGCTACAATCACGGCGGCGTTCGGCACATCTAGGACGGCGACTCTGAAGGTCACTGCGCCGGTCGTAACGGGCATTTCGCTGAACCCGACTTCCGTCGTTTGTGGTACTTCATCGACAGGCACTGTCACCCTTGGGAGTCCGGCGGCTACCGGAGGAACGCAGGTAACTCTGACTTCCAGCAAAGCGCCGGCTGTTTCCGTTCCAGCGTCGGTGACGGTTGCGGCAGGCGCAACTTCGGCATCCTTTACGGTATCCACGGTGGTTGGAAGCGGCACAACAAGCTCCATCAGCGCGTCGGCAGGCGGTCAGTCAGCGAGCGCAACGCTAACCGTCACGCCTTTGCCAATAAAAGTCACGTTGGCTCCGACGACGGTAACGGGAGGTCAAACCTCTACTGGAACAATTATCCTAGGCTCGGCGGCCGGCGCAGGCGGGGTTACGATTTCGCTTTCTTCAAGCAGCTCTGTTGCCACGGTCCCGGCATCAGTATCGATTGCATCGGGCGCCACGACCGCAACATTTACGGTATCCACCACGAAAGTAAGCGCAAACACCAGTTCGACGATCAATGCGTCCCAGGCCGGCAACAGTGCGTCTGCGGTGTTGACCATTACAGCCGTGAACACTCTGACGCTAACCGACAATCCGACCTCGGTCGTCGGTGGCTCGCCCAGCGTCTGCACAGTGACGCTCGGGACGGCGGCGCCGACTGGTGGCGCAGTTATCGCTTTGAATTCAAGCAGCACATCCGCGACGGTTCCCGCTTCTATCACGGTCGCCGCAGGCGCGACGACGGCAACCTTCAACATTAAGACGGTTCCCGTTTCCGCCACTGCGACGGCTAACGTCTCCGGTTCTTACAGCGGAGCAGTAAACACAGTGTCGGTTACGATTAAGACACCTAACATCACCGGCCTAACGCTAAACCCGACGAGCGTAGCGGGTGGTTCTTCATCAACCGGCACGGTTACTCTCGGCGGCGCGGCGCCGGCGGGCGGGTTTTCGATTACGTTGAAGTCGAATTCGTCTGACGCAACTGTTCCGTCGACAATTACGATTCCAGCCGGGGCGACTTCAGCGACTTTCACCATAACGACAAGCAGCGTTACCGCAAATGTGAATGCAACGATTACCGCTACATTCGGAGCATCGACGAAGTCCGTGACCCTAACGATCACGGGGTGATGATCCTTAAGACTTCGAGTAACGAGTGGGTGAAATTGTCCCATTCGTTACTCGGACGTCTCTGCATGCCTTTACAGGGTCGGGCACGCTGAAATGGACGTTTATCGCCTGGGGCCGCGTCGGCGCCTCGCCAGTTGTAGGCCCAGACGGCACTATTAACTTGGATCGTGGGACCATGACCTCTGTGCCGTTTCTCCTCAGGACACAATGAAGTGGCAATACAAGACGGGCTTGGCTATCAAGTCTTCTGCCGCCATTGGCTCGGACGGCTCGGTGTGTGTAGGGGCCCAGTCACGTCAAAGTAACCGCTCAGACAAGTGTTTTGTTAACTGCTGCCTTCCCCGGGACATCCAAGATCACAACTCTAACAGTAACACCGTAACAAATTAGTTATTGGAGCTACCTGGCGACCTAATCTGCATCTATCGACAATCCGGCGTTCGCTAGCAAAAACCATCTCGCGCCTACAGATCGAGCGGTTGCGCCAAGAACCGGAAAGGCTTAGCCGCGTGAATGACGTTGTCCACCGTCACATACGAGCGGTGATCGTTGTTCCAGAAGCGCTAGGCATAAGCGACTATTTGTCAAGTCAAGCCGGTAGCAGAAAATGTGAAGCTGATCAAATTGTCGTCAAACGAGACAACATGGAATTGTTGTTGGAAATAGGGGCAGGCATTGGCTGCTAGCGGTTGCAGTTTGCGCGAAGGCGTCGCACAGGTGGATGAGTTGGAAGGACAGATCGCCGTTGATTTGCCAATACAAGCGACTCCTTTCGTTGGCCGGCGATCTGAGGTCGAGACAGTACAGGTGCTGCTTGGCAAGCGGCGGTTGGTTACACTGGTGGGTTCAGGAGGTTGCGGCAAGACTCGGTTGGCCATCGAGGTCGCTTCGACTCAGCCCGAGTATTTTGAGGAAGGCGTTTGGTTTGTGGATTTCTCTCCGCTGACCGCCGGTGAGCAAGTTACGCGTGCAGTCGCCGACGCCTTATCCATCAAGGGCGAGCCCGAGAAGAGTTTGATCGAATCCGTTATTGCTTCGCTAAAATCGGGCCGACGGCTTCTGTTGTTAGACAATTGCGAGCATCTTTTGGATGCTTGCGCCGAGTTCGCGTCGGTCATGTTGAGTCACTGCCATGACGTGTATATGTTGGCAACGAGCCGGGAATTGTTGTCCGTTCGCGGGGAAACGATGTTCCGCGTCCCGTCTCTTTCGGTGACGGATCAAGATGCTCCCACCGCCGCAGATGTATTGAAAACGGAATCTGGCCGCCTGTTTCTCGAGTGTGCTAACCGCCAACTGTTCGATTTCGAAATCGATGAGAAGAATGCAGCCTTAGTGGCTGACATCTGCCTGCGACTCGATGGAATCCCCCTGGCTATCGAACTTGCCGCTGCACAGATTCGGACGCTTAGCCTGGCAGAGATCCACGACAGCCTTAACGACTGTTTTCGAATCCTCACCTCCGGAGAGCGCTCGGCGCTTCCCAGGCAACGCACGATACTTGCGACGATTGAGTGGTCCGCGGACAGGCTCGAGCCTGAGCAACGGCTGCTGCTGCATCGGCTGTCGGTTTTTACGGGAGGGTTTACGCTTGCGGCAGTTGATGTGATTTGCGGGGAGGGGAAGTCTCAGCTTCCTGCTCTTCTTGCACTGGCCGATAAGAATTTGATTCTGGCACGGGAGGCCGGCAAAGGAGACCGGCGGCGCCTATTGGAAACCGTTCGTCAGTTTGCCCATAATCATCTGGTCGAAGACGGCGACGGAGAACAAATTCTAAGGCGGCACCGCGACTACTTCCAACAAATGGCATCCGACGCGCGGCCTGAGAAGCATCAGGACAGCGCGGGTTGGCTCAGTAAGCTCAGCTTCGATCGCAACAACCTTCGCGGAGCAATCGAGTGGAGCCTTGAGCAGTCGGATGGGATTGAGCCAGGCCTGAGGATCGCCGCCGACCTAGGATGGTATTGGTACCAACAGGGCCAACTTCTTGAAGGCAGCGAGCTATTGTTGGCAGGGCTCGCGAAGCCCCTCGAAGGTGTTACGGCGAACACGAGACTCGACGCCCTCTACACCCTCGGCTGGCTTCTGAATTCATTGGGCAAGTCTCATGAAGCCGGCAGTAAATTTAAGGAGATGGCCGGTATGGCGATCGAGATCGGGGACCGCTTACATGAGGCTGAGGCTTTGAACGGTCTTGCCCTGGCAGCCTTTCACAAGAACTACGAAGAAGCCAAGGCCTATTTCGAAGAAGCTTTGGACATCAACCGGTCGCTTCCAAATGGAGGAAGTAGCATTTCCAACCTAAACAACCTCTGTCTGCTCTCGATGTATATGGGCGATCGCGAGGAAGCTCACAAGTACGGAGAAGAGACCGTAAAGCTCGCGAGGCAGAAGGATCGTCCGGAAGTAGAGGGGGTTGCTCTCTTTCTACTGGCGGTAAACGCAGGTGCGATGGAGGAGAACGATAGGGCGAGCGAGCTTTTCCAGGAGGCGCAACGGATTCTGAGGAAGCACGGCTTTCGTCAACGTCTCCTGCATACGCTTGTCATGCATGCGGATCATTGCATGGACATCGAGGACGCACAAGCCGCTCATCACATGTACAGAGAGGCATTCGAAATCTGCCAAGAGCTCAATGCGAAGCCGATCGAACATCAGGTGTTGTGCGGTTTAGGGTCGTGCCTTGCCGTGCGCGGCCGCTCTGCCGAATCGCGCCGTCTTCTGGGGAAGGGACTCGAAATCTGTAAAGCAGTCGAAGATAAAAGCCATCTTGCACGGGCCCTTGAAAATGCCTCGGTGTACTTCGCCGCAAACCATGAGGCACAAGCCGCCGCCCGACTTTTGGGGGCTGCCTGGAAGCAGAGAGAACTTCATCCAGGAAGGATTGCCCCCAATTCTTACAGTCGCTCCGAGCGCCTGTCCCGGCCAATTAGGGATGCCATCGGTGACACTGCCTTCGACAATCTTTTCGAAGAGGGATTTAGGCTGACTGCGATTCAGGCGATTGCCTTGGCGCTGGACATGCTGGCCGATTCAAGCGGGGCGGGCTGATGTGGTTGGAGGTTAGAGCCTGTTACCGACCCGGAACGATGTGGTACGTCCCGTCGTCGATGATGAGTTTCGCCCCTACTTCCTTGAGGATCTCACGAAGCACCGTTCCACCGGGGGCGGTTTTGGCCGAGATTGTGATATTCCCCTGAACTCGCGGGTCAAGAACAAGAGGTACACCTCGCTCATTGAACAACCTCTGAAGCAACTGTCTTACGTCTTCGTCCTTTTCACCTAGAGTCACCGGCTCGCCGTCCATCCGGTTGATTCTCTGCTGGGTCTCGCTTCCATGGAATCCGTATTGACTGGGCCGAGCTTTTGCAAAGCTCATTCTTCGCTCCAGTGCCTTCAGCTTAAAATGCTCGATTGCAGCCCTCGTTGTTACCTTCATTATCTTCTCCCGGACCACTTGGAGATGGTCCTCCGCTCCTTCTTGGCTTTCTCGATCATGACGACGATTCGATCCAGTTGCTCATCGCTCAAATTGGTCTCCTCCTGATCGAGAAGTTTTGATAACGCGCTTTCGAGTGAACCTTGAAAGAAAGTGCTCAGCACACTCTTCAAAGTAATGACCGCCATCTCATCTCGTGGAATGACAGGTTCGAACACATACCGCGGACCCTGTTCGCGGTCGATGGCGCCGGCAAGTTCGCCTCACGCCGCATCGACGACGGGCTCCCGCACCTCAGGCAACGCATAGAACGGGCTCTCAAGCGGCGAGAATCTCCCTGATTCACGCTCTTCCATTGTGGAAGACTTCGTCACCGAAACAGGACTTCAGCTTGTTCTCGCATCAGACACAATCCCGGGTAACGCGTCTCATCCTCATAGTTGCGGCTCGTTGATCTGAGGTACCTAACTCCAAGCGAAGGAATACTGCATTAACGGATCTTTAGCGAGCCGTTGACACGTTTCCGCGTGATTGTTCTTCACTTCTTGCAAGGCATGAATCAATCAGCGCGGCTCTTTCACTGAGAACCGCGCGTCTCCCATATCTTCGCTCGGCAGATACGCGCTTGGCCCAACTCCCGACCGCAGCAGCGCCATAAGTCCGTCGCTCAGGGAAGTCTCTTCCTTCGTTCGATCAGGATAGCGGCGGCGAACCTCTTCCATCACCGCCTCTCCGGTAGGGCCGAAGATGAGGTCATCCCGAATGGGCTCTTTTCCATGGATGAAGACGGGCGACCAATAGTACTGGCCGGGCGGAACGTAGTCCACCCTCAGGCGGGCAGAGTTCGGCACGTACTTCAGGACCATAGGTATCATCGCCGCCAAATCTGTTGGTACTTCCCCAACTGTGAGCGTTCCTTCAACGGCCTCGTTGAGCAATGGCAAGGGAAGATTCGCTAAGAAGCGGCAGATGGGCCGAACCATCTCCATAAGCTTAGGCTTATGGGGGCGGGAAGGGATGCCCCATTCGGGCAAGTCCCACTGGTTCGCGATTGTTCGACCAACCTCGACCGCATCCAATTGCCGATCGTCCATCATCGCCATTGCGAGCACGCCTTCCAGCGGTAGCCATCCCTGAACTTTTCGCTTGGCTTGCCACTGCTCCAGATACCGGGTTGGGACTTCGTTCAATCGCTGCCATTGGTAAGCTTCGCTGCGGCCGGTTAGAAATCGTTCGTCAAGCTTCCAGTGGTAGTGCATGGCGTCGCACCCCTTGGAGAGCACCTCAAAGAGGGAACCACTATATCTTTTGAGCGGGAAAAGCCTGCTGAAGGAGTCTGCGACTACGTCCCTTTTTGTCGTTTCGTGCACTGCCTGCCAAAAATCGTCGCTTGTCATGAATGGGCGTGGTGGCTGAAGAGAAGGGAAGGTCCGATAGGTTCCCTGGAACTGCAGCATCGATCCCGGCGGAATCGGACCCGGGTCTATCCCCTGATCGCGGAGTGGGGTCGTCGGTTTGGGTGTCAGTTGGACCAAATCACTGAATCCCGGCGTCGTCTTTTCTTTGGCATTATCTCTGGCGTTGTCTAAAGGATCCTCCGCCGGGCCAGGCACATCGCCAAGGCTGGTCGGCCCGCCGGCGTGCAGCAAAGATCCGTCCGGCGCCCTCGCTGCTATTAGCACGTCGGCATTAAGCTCGACGCCTCCAAATTCGGATACCCGCAACTGCAAAGTGACGCCGGCGCCGGAGCCAGGTAGTTGATCGTATGTGGTGAGGCCGGAGAAGCTTGTGTCGCCAAATGCCGCCCAGTGACCGTCTTCGAGCCGCGTTCCGCCGGAACGGAGCAACTGCGTTGCGAGGTCGGGATCCAACTCGCCGTCGAGGTGTACCCTTGAGTCGGCTGCGGGAAGTCCGGGTGATCCGAGGGTGAGCTTTCGGCCAGATCGGAGTATATCCAGCTCCTCAAGAGACAAATTTCGGAACGTGGCTTGACCGACATCCACTCCCGGTCCCTGCCTAACATCTCCCGCAGAAGTTCTAAACCCAACACCGGTAACGTTAGGCTTGGGACTCGTCATGGCTTTGGAGAGTGCTTCCAGCGACTTTGAGACGTCGTCGTTTCGCAGCTTCTCTTCGGCTACCTGTGCCGAAATCTCCTGAGTGAGCCTATAACTGTAGGCTCCGTCATGCCCGGTTAGCTCCCAGACGACACCGAAAACCCGGCTAATTTCTCGCATCACTTCTCGCGCCGGCCGGACTGTCACAAATAGGGTGCCATTGCCGTCTACTATGTTTCTCCCTGCCGTCATCTGAACCCCGGTCTGACGCTCAAGCTCTTGGCAGACTTTGGCAAACGAGGCGTGTTTCAGCGCCAAATTAACGTTTCTGAAAAGTCTGGTGTCGACGACTTTCGCTTCTTGGGCATACCGCTTTGTTGCCTCGTCGCTCATTTCTTCAACGGTAAGTGCGTTGTCGTTAACCGCCAGGCTCACCGGCGCAGGAACCACGAAATCGTCCATCATCGCTATCGGCGCGGTTGTCGAGGCGTGTGAGCTAGAGCCGATCGCGATAGCGCTCCCATCGCGTCCTGGATTCAGGAATTCGCTGTCGTAAATTGCGTTAGCGGTTGGTTTGAAAGGGCCTGGGAGCAATGACCAGCCCCGCAGCCGTCGCCTCCGAGACGACGCCCGGATCCCGGAATTGCGAATAATATTTGGGGGGGGGACGACTTCGTGATTTACGAATTTCGCGGCAGCTTTTGATGCCACAGAGGGTCTGTGCGACTGTCGCACGCATACCGCTAACACAAAAATGCAAACGGCACCCGCACTAGCCGTGCCCAAAGCCAGGAAGGGCTTTCGGACGGGCGCAGCTCCTGCTAAGTCGCTGCCGCTCGAGAGCATGGCTTCAACAAGAGTAGAAGAGGCAGGAAGGATCCCGGTAGCGCGTAGCCGTGCGGCGGCAGCCTCAATAGCCTGATCGGCCCGCCGATGCTTCCGGCACTCGCTGCAGATGAGCAGATGCGCCCAACCTGTTGTTCCAATCTTATGGAATAGTTTTTGACATTTCATGTTGTTGCGGCCCCTCTAAGCCCCTCACTTCGCGCTCCCGAGAGGGGATCGCAACGACGATTTCACGCATCGCGAGCTGTCTTCGAAGACGCTCCCGGGCGGTGTGCATTCGTGATAGAACGGTGCCTTCAGGCACACCGAGAATCTCGGCCGCTTCCCTGGCGGTCAGTTCTTGCATTTGGCAAATAAGGAACGTGACCCGAAGCTGTTCCGGCAAAGTAGCAATCGCCTGCTCCATGGCCAGGGCTTCGATGAGCGGCCCGACAAAGTCTTGCCGAACATCGACATGCTCCTCCTGGAGTGCGTGACTTTCCGGCGAGTTTCTCCGGGATACATATTTTCGAAATGCTATTCGGTGTAGCCATGTGCGGAGTGACGATTTGCCCTCGAACGTTGCAAGGCTTTGCCAGGCGCCAACAAATGTGTCTTGCGCCAACTCTTCCGCTTCGTGGATGTCCCCGGTAAGGTGAAGGAGAAAACGCGAAACGCTAGCGTAGTGTCTTGCGACTAGCTTTTCAGCAGCATCGCGGTTGCCTGTAAGCGCCTGCTTTGCCAACCGCCTTTCTTCCCATCGGGTTCGAATCATATGCCTGCTCTAAACGCATAGTGCGAAGAACGGGCAGGATTATTCACTGATTGCATTGAAACTAAGACCAAGCTGCGCTCGGCTGTTCCGTCTGGGTTTAATTGTGTATGGGGAATCCATGATTGCGAAATGGCCGCTAGCCTTGTGGCTCCCCGAAAACGCAACGCACGATTCCTAACCACGCCAATCGAAGACGGCGGTCATGACGGTTCGATCGGAACGTAACTGTGCATAAACATCGGGCGCCGAGCCGGTATCGCCTGACCACGAGATCAAATCGTCGACCTTGATTGTTCCATCCGCAATCATACCAACGGCTTCTACAAGGTTCGCCGGGGTGTGATCCCTCGGGGTGAGGATATGCAACTCCTTCATAAAGCAGTCGTTATACGACAAGGTGAACGGATCCGGATAGGAGCCTTGGATCAACACCTTCGGCCCGACGATATTGCTCTGATCCCAAGGAAGCTCCCTGGCAGCCATTATAGATTGCGGCAACACGGCCGGAACGCCCGTCGCGTCCACAACGATGTCGGCGCCCTGGCCAAAATGCGAATAGACCGCCTCCTCAATCGTGCTTGTCACGACGGACGCGGCAACACCGCTATTCACCGCGCGATCCACCCTGCTCGCGTCTTGGTCGACGCCAAGCACGTTGGCGCCGGCCGCTCGGAACTGTCTGAGTGAGAGCAGCCCGATCGGTCCGAGACCGACGATGGCGACTTTGTCGGACGGCTTCGGTTCCGCGATACGGCAGCCTCGAAGCGCGATGGCAACCAATTTGGAAAGCGTTCCCCACTGCGGCGGACAACCCTCGGGAATCGGCACAACCCGATGCGCCCTGCCGATCGCGTACGATACATGGCCTCCCCACTGGAGGTTAATACTGGCGTGCGAAGTGCCGCCTGCAAACACGCGTGTTCCGACGGAAACGGGCGAATCGGCGGCAGCAGACTCTACGACGCCGACCAGCGAGTATCCGGGAATGAACGGAAAGGCCACATCGCCGCGCTGCAATCCCGCAATACACCTCAATTCAGTGCCTGGGCTCACGGCGGTATATTCCGTCCGTATCAGAACCTCACCGGGCTTGGGCTCGGGGAGTTCGATATCAACCAATTCGACGACGTTAATTCCCGTCGCGGCGATCGCTTTTGCTTTGTGCATTTATTTTAAGAGCCCTTGGCATAATATGATATGTCAAAGCCAAGGAGCGCGACCTAGCACGGGTAACGCTGCAAGCAGTGCAGGGGGTTCTCATGTCCATCAGAGCCGTAAAACGCATCGTCAAAGCCAAGCCGGCCATCGAAGGCGCGGGCGTACATCTTCGAAGGGCATTTGGATTCGAAAACCCGACTGAAGTCGACCCATTCCTTTTGCTCGACGACTTTCGGAACGACATCCCTCAGGATTATCTCGCTGGGTTTCCCTGGCATCCGCATCGCGGAATCGAGACCATCACCTATGTGCTGGCAGGAACCGTCGAACATGGCGACAGCATGGGAAACCACGGTTTGATTTCTCCGGGCGACGTTCAGTGGATGACAGCCGGCCGCGGGATTATCCATCAAGAGATGCCAAAAGGGGACGACTTGGGGCGAATGCACGGCTTCCAGCTCTGGGCGAATATGCCTGCCGCGACCAAGATGACGACGCCTCGCTATCAAGAGGTCAAATCCGCTACGATCCCCACATTGACTGAGGACGACGGAACCCACGTCAGACTCATTTGCGGTGAGTTCTGGGGAATGCGCGGCCCAGTAGAAGATCTTCCATCTGACCCGATTTACCTGGATGTATCCGTCCCACCCGGAAAGCGTCGTTCTCTCGCCATCGATACTCGCCGCCAAGCGTTCGCGTACGTTTTCGCCGGCTCCGGCAAGTTCTGCAACGCATCCGAACCCCTGGCAGTCCCAACCGAAGGCGTCCAGTGGCTGCAAACCACAGCCCCTCCCATCGAAGCCGACAACCGTTCCCTAATCCTGTTCAGCAGCGGCGATGAAGTTGTAGTCGAGGCCGGCGAAGACGGAATCCGCTTCCTCTTGGTCTCCGGAAAGCCGCTGAAAGAGCCGGTGGCCTGGTACGGACCGATTGTTATGAACACCCAGTCCGAACTGCAGCAAGCGTTCCAAGAACTTCGAGAGGGAACCTTTCTCAATTCATAGTCTATCGCGCCGTCCCGGCGGCTGGTGGTGAAGAACCTCGAAGCACAGACCAGGCACGTGGCCTCTGTGGCCACGCCCGGAACTCGAATCCTGCCGAAAATCCGCGATGAACCAGGGCCCGCGATTGATCCATAATAGTTTCCGGGCGTGGCATGGGAAACCTCTCTTCGGATTCAATTGAATTCCCGGAAAGGCGGCGGATGCCGTTGCATGCTAGATTTGCGCCACATTCGACCGGACTCTTTAACCATGAAATCATTGAGAATTCTTTCTATCTTCGCCTTGGGAGCCGTTGTTTGCTCTGCTGCGCTTGCTCAGTCGAGCGGTGAAAAGTTCATCAGAGCCTTCTATGCAAAGGATGATGCTCTGATGCTCAAAATGGATTTTGCCGGCTGGCGGAAGCAGAAAATGGAAATGTCGACTTCCGACTACGTTGCTTACGGAAAACCAGGCAAAACCGGCCAGACGACAAAGAAGACGCGAGCGGACGAGTTTAAGGGAATGGACCAGGTAATTCCAATGATCGATTCAGTTCCAAAAAGCCTCACTCATGTCGACCACTTGACGATCGGTTCAACGACGATTCTGGCGACGGTCACATCCAGCGGTGAAATGAAGACAAAGAAGCTTCCTCAGGACGGAAAGTCGCACATCTTCGGAGGAACCACAACGACAATCGATACGTGGGTGAAAGTTGGCGGATCCTGGAAGATGAAGATGACAAAGACACTTTCCGACAAGATGCTGTTAGACGGCAAGCCGATGCCGGGCATGTAGCTAATTTCAGCGGCTCCCCCGTGGGAATAGCTCGACGTTCGGATAGATGAAGTAGTCATAGTCGTGGGCAAGGATATTAGCCTTGGCAACCTCGTCGGGATGTTTTGTCGCCACAGCGATGACGCCATCCTGCCAGTCGGCACAAAACTCTATCCACAATCCAGGAGGCCGCTTTTGATCAGTGTCAACGACCTGAAGGCTGACGTTCGTTGCGGCACCGGGAGGCGTCGGTTGAAGGCTGTAACAAACGTAGCCCGGCGCTATTCGTGCGCCAAAGAACATGGATACCTTCTGAGTCACCTGAGACTGCGGAATCTTAGTCAAAGGGACATTTCCTAACACCACCCGATCGGGCCCGGGAGCCCTTGAGACGACGCGCATGGAATGGAGGCTCGGATCGACGACTACCGCATCCAAACCGCTCGCATTACGGACGGCGAACCACCAAACGGGCTTTCCCTAGTTCGATTATTGCTTCGGTCGTGCGACTACTGCGTAAAGCTAGTTATTGGAAATTATCTGATATGCACCGATCCGTGCCATTCCGTCGAGCCTAGTCCAAGAAGCTTGGACTCCTCCGCCGGAATCGGAAAGAACGGAGTCTTGGCTCGCATCGGGTTTGGTTCATATCTATTTGACAGCCTTGTGCCGTCTTTATTCACAAAAGAGACGCTTAGAAAGTCGGTTTCTGCCAGAAGGAAATAGCCCACGAAGTTGACGTTAGCGTTCAATGCTGCCTTTTGCGCACGTGTCAGCCGCCGCGCTGCGAGTTCGCGGTCGGCTTGGGAGATTAATCGGCTAAGGGTGCCTGTACCGGCATTTTTAGGGCTCATGTGTGCTGCGCCGTCCCTGAGTACAAGGCGCCAGATGGTCTTCGGCGCGCCATTACGAATCTCTTGAAACGCCAATTCGGGCCCCGCTCCGTAGTCGATCAAATATCTGCGGCTAGCGACTCCGATCGGATACAGAGCCTCGTTGTACCCGTTGGAATTCATCATCATTACATAAAGACAATCCGAGGTCGTCCTCGCTTCAAAATCCCCGCGCGCATAGGCCAAATCATGCAGAGAAGCGGTCGCTTGCGCGAGAAGGACGTAAGCAATGCAAGTAACCATCGGTTCAGTCTAGACGGGCCTGAGCGTGGGACGTTTCACCTCAAAACCGGTGACGTTACTCCGTCACAAGTTCGCGCATGAGGGTGCGCTTAAACTCAATCAAGAAGCTGGTGAACAGCATTCCGTGATGGGCCTTTCTGTGTTGGGTGGACCGATCTTTGTAACTCCTGGCGAGTCATCATCCGGTTGGCCGCCGGCCTATGCTCGCGAGCGACGTCGATCCACGCCATACACAAAAGCCACCTCGTCGGTCAGAGTAAGCATCTCGGCCTAGTCATGAAAGCCGACCGCGCTTTGGATAGGACGAGTATTGGCTAAGTAAAGTCGCTTTTTAAGGTCGGTGACCTGCCGGGCAGGCTAATTGCGCGTAGAGCTCCACTGAATCCATCACCTTCTATCTTCGAATCTTCTCGGGTTGGCGGCGGTCTTCGCACTTGTAGAACATGGTTTTGGCGAGTTCTGCGACCAGGATGTACATGACGAGAATGAGTGTCAATGCCACGAGGAAGAGGAGCGAAACGGGCGTGAACTGGAATACGCGGGCAAGCGGAGTGAAGGGCAAGATTAGCGTTGCGATGACGATTGCGACGGTGGCGATCATTAGATACTTGCCCGGCCGGCTGCGATAGAACGGCTTTCGGGTGCGGATAACGAGCACGATGATCGCGGCGGAGACCACGCTCTCCATGAACCATCCCGTCCGAAACTGGTCGGGGTTCGCCTTGAGCAGCAGGAGAAGGACGCCGAACGTGACGTAGTCAAAGATCGAGCTGACGAGGCCGAATACCATCATGAATCGGCGAATGAAGCCGATGTCCCAGCGACGCGGCAACTCCACCATTTCTGGATCCACGCTGTCGGTGGCGATCGTCATCTCCGGGAAGTCGGTGAGCAAGTTGGTAAGGAGAATCTGGGTTGGGAGCAGAGGCAGAAACGATAGGAACAGTGAGGCGCCCGCCATGCTGAACATGTTGCCGAAGTTGGCGCTGGTGGCCATGAAAACATATTTGAGGGTATTTGCGAAGGTGATACGCCCCTCTTTGACTCCGTTCTCAAGAACGGCAAGGTCCTTTTCCAGCAGTACGATGTCGGCCGCCTCTTTGGCAACGTCCACCGCGTTGGCAACAGAGATTCCGACATCCGCAACGTGAAGGGCGGAGGCATCGTTGATCCCGTCTCCTATGTAACCCACGACATGACCGGCCTGCTTCAGGGCGACGATGAGCCGCTCCTTCTGGTTCGGCTCAATCTCTGCGAAGATATCGACCTTGCTGACGAGTGCTCTAAGGGCGTCCGGGCTCATGCTGTTCAGGTCCGGTCCAGCGAGAATGCTTGCAGTCGAGAGTCCGACCTGCTTGCCAACATTCGCGGCGACGAGGCGGTTGTCGCCGGTGATGACCTTGAGCGAGATCCCGAGGCCGCGAAGGGTTTTGATCGTGTCTACGATTCCCTCCTTGATCGGGTCGAACAACGCAAGGAAGCCGAGGAAGGTCATCCCCTTCTCGTCGTCTTTGCCGATCTTTGCTTGATCGCCGAACTCGCGATAGGCCACTCCGATGACGCGGAAACCCTTGGCGCTGAAGGCTTCAAACTGGGCTTGGATCTTTGGTTGAAGTGCGGCGAGCTCGACTACCTTACCGTCCGCCGTCTCTGCAGTCGTGCAGGCGGCAAGGATGTTCGAGAGCGCTCCCTTCGAAACCATCAGGTGATCTGATCCCTTCGATACGAGAATGCTCAGTCGCTTGCGCTCGAAGTCATAAGGCTCTTCGTCCGACTTGGCATAAGACGAAAGGTCCACCGGTTGGAAGGCGATGATGGCGTCGTCGATCGGGTTTGAGTAGCCGGTTTGAAAATGCGAGTTGAGCTGAGCGTAGAGCAGAGTCTTGTCGCTGGCGCCGCCGTCCACATTGACGCTCGAATCGAGCTTAACTTCGCCCAGAGTAAGGGTGCCCGTCTTATCCGAGCACAAGACATCCATGCTGCCGAAATTCTCAATCGACGACAACCGCTTGACGATCACCTTCGCTGCCGCCATCTTGCGCGCCCCGTGTGACAGGTTCACGCTGATGATTGCAGGGAGAAGCTGTGGAGTAAGTCCCACGGCCAAGGCGAGGGCGAACAGGAACGAACTCAAGACCGGGCGATGAAGGAACACGTTGATAGCGAAGATGGCGAACACCATCAACATCGTGAGCTGCATCAGCAGCAGGCCGAAGTGGCGGATTCCGTGCTCGAATTCGGTTTCGGGCGGCCGCAGCTTCAGCGATTCAGAAACCTTGCCGAATTCGGTTTGGCTGCCGGTTTGCACGATGAGAATCTTGCCGGTGCCGCTTGTTGCATAGGTTCCCGTGAAGAGGGTGTTGGTTCGCTTGTTGAGGGGCGTATCGGCCGGTAGAACACCTAGCAACTTTTCGACCGGAAAGGTCTCGCCAGTTAGCGCGGCCTCGTTCACGAACAGGCTCTTCGATTCCAGAAGGAGGCCGTCTCCGGGGACCACGTTGCCCGCGTTGAGAAGTACTACGTCTCCGGGGACGATCTCTTTGGTGTCGATACTGACGGGCTTGCCATCGCGGAGTACGCTTACCTTAACCTGAATGATCGCGAGCAGCTTCTTCACCGCATCGGCCGCGCCGCGCTCCTGCCAGAAGCCGAGGAGTCCGCTGATTATAACGATGCCGAGAATGATCGATGCGTTTACCGAGTCGCCGAGAAAGAACGAGAGGACGACGGCGGCGAGGAGGATCAGGATAATGGGGCTTTTGAACTGGCCGATAAGAAGGGAAGCCGTGCTTACCGATCCCTTCGCGCGACCGGATGAGGCCCCCTGCTCGGAAAGTCGGCTGCCCGCCTCGACCGATGTCAGGCCGCCCGAGTTGCTTTTGAGCTGAGACAACGCAGTTTCTGCAGTTTCGCTCCAAAATGTGCCAAGCGGAAGATCAGGCATGTCTCACCTTATTCGAAGTTTCACTCTGCAATTTATCTGGCGTAATTCGATTCACGATTTGGCTCATTTGAATATCTGGACCCTAATTCGCGGAACTCGGCGCCAAATATCTTTCGAAGTGGCACCTATGACCCGTGGCGGACGATTGTGCGGGCTCTTGGGTTCCCTGTAATAAATATTGTTATCAAATGACAGTGATAATTTCTGCGCGACGGTATGAGGCAACCTGTCTCGGCCATCTACAATACTTTGGCAATCTAGAATGATGCTTCACCGCTGCGCAGAGGACTGATTACGCGCCAGCCGACGCATCCACGAGGCAATTCTAAGGCATATTGAGATCCTTGCGATGCTATTACTGCGAGGGGATGAGCAAGACGTTGATGTGCTTGTCCTCGAATAGCGCCGTTTCTATCCCTGAGAGAATACCGAGTGAAACTCGCGGGTTACAGGACAGCCGCTCTTCATCTGGGTAATCACAGGTACATACCACCAGTCATCGTCTTGCTGAACCCCCGCTTCGACGGCATGGAAATCCACGCGCGCATCAACCTTGAGAAGACGCTGTTCCACCTGGTTCAAGACCTCTCGGGAATCCATCGTGAAATGCCTACCCGCGTCGGGGATACCATCAGACGGTTGACCGCTGCCCTCTGCTCGTGAGCGATAGCTAAAGAATCGCACCCAGCCCTTTTGATTGTAGAAGCGAGAGCAACTTTAGATCGGGTCAAGTTGGCCTTTTACAGCTTCGTTCCCACTGTCTGTCCGAGCTGGTGGTGACATTGGGGATTCGCGCGAGCTCCGCCTTGCTGACACCAGAAGCCTCGCGTAAGCGTTTGATGGTTTCGGCGCCCATCGGGTCTTCGGGCGAGAGGCGCAACTCGTCGAATGTCTGCATAGTGGCCTTTCGATGGTGCCCGAATCGACGGTGTTGCTGCTATTGGCGGCCGAACCTCCATTAATCGCATGTTCGGTTTCTGATGTTGTGGCGCGAATTCGCCTCCGATGGCGCGTTTGTGGCGCATTTATGGCGCAATTGGCGCGTTTAGGTCCCTGAAATGACGCAGCGTGTAGTGTGTCCCCTTGCCGCCTTCCCCCTCTTGACAGAGCACGCCCTTCTTGACCAGATCTCCAAGATCACGGGTCGCCGTTCGTCTGCCGACCGATACTTCTGCCTGGTACTCCGCGTTAGAGACTCTTCCATTCGTCTGCGCCAAGCGCACAGCTCTGATTTGTCGATCAGAAAGCCCGAGCCTCTTCAGCCGCTCGTCCGTGTTAGGATCCTTGCGAAAAACAACGTGAAACTCGCCGCCAACCTGCGCAAACTCAGGAGCAGGCAAACCTTGCCCTAGACACTCTTCTGCCATCCGAAGGGTTCCGCTCCCCCACCGCTCCACGATCTCGGCGAAGTAAAACGCGGAGGCAAGAAGGGGATTGCGCAGCTTTGAAGGATGCGGATTACGTGACAGGTCAGCGATTGTCAGCCCTTCCGGAAGTGACCCAGGGCTCGATACGAGGATGCGCTCATCGTATACGCGAATCATGGCGCGTCCCGAATCGGTGTAGTCTCGATGAAGTAGCGCATTCGCGACCGCTTCGCGAAGCGCCGTCAGGGGATATTCCCAAATTTCCTTGCGCTGAAGCGCTGCGGCCCCTTCACGCTCGCCAGCCTCGGTGGGAAACTCGTACCGCACTTGTAAATAGGTGCGTAGGGCGGCCATCACTCCATCGAGTTGTACGAACAAATTGCCACCGATCTGCCTGTCGTCTATAATTGTCGTGCCGTCGCCCTTAAAGTGTCCAACTTGCACGAACGCGGTCGGCGAGAGACGCTGAGGTTCGACATTCTTACCAAAGAGCAATACCGCCGCGCGGAGCAGTCTCCCCTCGCTGTCGATCATCGCCAAGTTCTCCAAGATTATCTTGGGATCGTCCGATGGCCGCAGAACAGGAAGTCGCTTCTTGGCCAGCTCCTTGAAGTCATCGAAAGCCCTATCGTCCAGAGCATTCGCATCGACTGCGCAGGGCAATGAATCCCAGCGTGCACCTGTTCGCTCCAAGAGGAAGCGGGTTAATTCCTCACCCTGCACTTTCAGCGTGGTGTTTCCAACGCGACGGTAGTAGTGGCCATTCAGCGAGACGGGCGCCGGCGCACGACTCACCCTAATCGCGAGGACGGTCTTTCCCTTCACCGTCTCCAGCGTGATCGAGTTAGGATGGATACCCAGCCTTGAGACGATTTTGCTCACGATGGCCTCGGTCTTGCCGGCGACGCGTGCGTCGGTCCAGCCATTGGGTTCGACAGGATCGCCGTTATTCTTCACGCCGACCCAGAGAGTTCCGCCGCGAGTGTTCGACAAGGCAGCCAGAGCTTCCAGGCCATTGTCTTGCCAAGTCTCCTTCCGTTCTTCCACCTCAGACTCTAGGGTGGGCACGATGCCGAGGGAGGCGTTCAGTGTGCTCCCGACCTTGTCGATCCGAGTAGGTCAACTGATATCATTGGACTCCTTTTGCCGCATGGAGTGCGGTATTTGAGCGTGAAATCGCTTTGAAGATTGTTGGTCTGTTGAGCGAATGGGATACCCAATAAGGCGAATATACCCAGCCTGCAACAAGCCCAAGGGCTCTATATACATTCACGAGAGGGTGTTTAAAAGCAACGCGAGGAGGGACTGTTCCCATGCAGTGCCTGCCAATTAGAGCGAAGTTGCTCAATGTACTCGATGTGATCAAGTAGTCGAAATCCGTCGGCAGATCCAAGCTGATCTAGAACTGCCTTCTCCCACAAATCCTGTAATGCAAACTCGATAGCCGACTCAATCGATTCCCAAGTGGGCGAGGGAAGGACCGATACAATCGAACAGTCAGTCCACTCTGAGTAACTTACCAAGACGCCAGTTCCCATCGGCAACTCTGTGTACGACACAAGATTCAGGCCGTCATCGACCACGCCTGGGACAAGGTTCGGCACTTTATCAAGTTCGGCGATTTCGAGATCCTCAAAAAGGAAGTCAATACCCTTTTCCGTTGCCTGTTCGGCGGAGCACGGAAAATTCCCGTTGCTGAATTTGTCCTGCAGAATTCGAGCTATGTCCGATTCCGAAATTGGGACAGCCAACGATAGTAGGACGGGCTCCAAACCAGCCAGAGTGAGATGATTTAGCGCCTGTGATTCCATTATGCGTCCCCAAAAATGATACTGTCGTTCGAAAAAATGATTTGAAGATTGCGTTGTGTCTTCCCCTCTGTTGGTCGACGCCGATCAATCAAGGTTGTTGACTGTTGCCTGATTCTGTGGTTAGGCTTTGGCCGCTGGTCCAATCACCTTTTCTACGCTAGCCTTCATTAAAGGCAGGAAATCCGACACCCTGGTTGTGCCGGGTTCCAAAATGAACTCTGCCTGCTTCCAGCCCTCAGGATACTTGCTCATAACTAAGTTGGCCGGGCAGACCTTTTGGACTTCTTCTAGAGGCAGCTTAAAGAAAAATGAGAACGATTTCCCTCCGAGGCCCTGAATTCCAAAGACCTGAAAGAACCCGGTCTTCCACACCACGTAATTTTGATTCAACTTGAACTCTATCGGCCATCCTTGGTCGGCAACCAGCTGACATGCGGCATCGACGAGCTCAAAAAAGCCTGCAACACTGGCTGGTTTATAGGTTCTGTCATAAAAGGCTCTGTCATACGAGGACAAACCTTGGACTGGCTTGTTCTTTATTTGAGTTGCTGCCCGTATCTCGTTGATTAGAACGAGTTCCTGGTCGCCGACTCTGTACCGATTGATTTCCAATAGGTCAACTTGGAAATTGATCTTGAGCATGTGTTGAGCAACTGACGCGTCTATGGCCGGTGCAACAATAATGATGCGAACGGAGTAATCCTTGAACGTGGGATTCAGATCTTCCGGCTGTGATTTGCACTCCAGCCATGTGTTCTTCACTGAGTCTGGGTTTGTCTCAGCCCAGATCGCGTATTGCAAGACTTGGGGCAGGATGGACGCGTCAACGGGAACGTTTTTAACTTCCACGACGCATACATTGCCACTTGGATCAATTCCGATTATATCTGGAATCCCCGATTTGTTCCCTCCACGAACCTGCCGAGATAAGGGTATGAAATCGCCAAGAAGGCTGGGGTTGGAGAAAAGGTACTTTTCCAACTCTTCCTCGTGAGTGAATGGAACTTGCCTTCCAGGCGACATACCACCGGTTGCTTCCCGCCAAAACAGATTCATATAGCTGCTTTCCTTTTACCCACCGATGATAGCTTGATAGAACATCGGGCCGCATCATAGCAGAAAGGCGTCATCGTGTATCCCTCAACGAGATGACAAATACGGCGCCCCGGCGAGTGAGTCAACCTAGTGAATCGCACGAGGAAGCCCCATCGAAAGCGTCCCAGACAGCGTCGCGATTGCCCTCGGGATCACTCGAGCACGACGTAAAGCGCACTGGCCGGGAACCGGAAGGCGACGCCTCTGGCCGCTTTTTGAAGCTCGGCAGCGCCGACTGAATTGCCGTTCGCGTCCAGCACATGCGCCACATGCAGCGAGGGGTTGCGGATCGTGACGGTTAGGTCTGCTTTTAGAATCCTCCAGGGGCCGTGGCCGGTATCGAGAATACGGCGGCCTTCAACCTTTTCTTTTCCAACCGGAATCATCAGCGACCGCTCCTTCCAACCTGTCGGGCGAGACTCGGTGCCGACTTGAACCAGCACCTTGTGCGATCGGCCGATCGGCGCGCCGTCGAGCGAAGCGACCACTACCGAGGCGTAGGCGTTATGACAATCCAGGTCCACATCGGTCAGGGTCTGCTTTCCGGCTTGGCCGAGAAAGCCGGCTACGCCTTGAAGACGGGGCGCGTCGACCTCGTAAAGCCCTTTCTTAAGGTCTGTGGTGATCTGCCCCGTCACACTCTTCACGCGTTCAGTGGCATGATCGATGTACTTGTCCAAGGGAAGAACCCGGCTCTTTGCGGGGTCTCCGTCATATTTAACCTCAGCACGCCCGACCAAGAAGGCCAGCGGATCGACCGCAGCCTTATAAGGCGTTCTCGCCGGCAGGGAACCGGTGTCGCGATTCGGGTCCCAGGCGCCTTCCTCGACGATCAACGGTTATCGCGTCGGTGATCCTACTGAACCTCCGAAAGCGATAGGTTCAACGAATCACCGTTGCTGGCCGTAAGCAGGCCGGTGATTATGCCGTTCGAGACCGAGACGTTTCCCGACACCGTGGTGTTATTAACCTGAAAGGTGTAGTTGGCGGCGCCCTGTGGGCTGAAGTCGCCGCTAACCGCGGTTAGCGTGGGTTTGCCGTTCACCGAAATTAGCGCCGAGCCGTAGATGCTGCCGTCAATGATCACGAAGGCGTCGATGCCGGTCTTGCCGATCGTCGTGTTTTGAACGGTTCCTGCGAAATCTCCGTTGAAAGGGTTCGTACCGCCGAAAATCCCGTTCGGGTTGGTGATCAGCGTGAAGTAGGCGCCGTTGCTGTTCGTGCTCGCGATCCCGCCATCGAGGGTCTTGAAAAACGGAGGTCCGAGAGTAATCGCGGAAGTTCCTGTGCTGGTCGTAATCTGCCCGGCTCCCTGATTGTTGACGCTGCCGGTGAA
>Ga0206855_10117_pt1 | contig 24633 bp, 22 predicted proteins | sample Alteio_BWOrgCont_51_FD_152637 | JGI IMG/M metagenome (GOLD analysis project Ga0206855, IMG submission 152637) | Enriched cells from forest soil in Barre Woods Harvard Forest LTER site, Petersham, Massachusetts, United States -... | ecosystem: Environmental > Terrestrial > Soil > Temperate forest >...
GAGGACTTGCTACGTATAATATGTAACCAAGTATACCTATAAGGGTAAAAGTACGGTCAGTGCCAAAAAGGGATTCAGACGGTTCTTTAATATATTGCCTTCTTTGTTCCAGGCCTATCAAAAGAGAGAAGACAGCGACCAGAATAAACTTTACAAGGTCTGCAGGTATCTGTTCAATAATTTCATTCATAGTGGTAAATATAAAAAGAATTACTCAGGGTACTTCATTTTCAACGACTTTAATGTCTTCACCACTTCTTTGGCAATAATATAGCCACGATACCACTTACTATCAGCAGGAACAATTACCCAAGGCAAACCCGGGCTGCATTTATCGAATATTTTTTCATACACTTTCATGTACTCATCCCACTTAAGCGCTTCACGCTTGTCTGCCGGATCATACTTCCACTTTTTTGAAGGTATAGTAAGCCTTTCTTTAATCCTTTCCTTTTGTTCTTCTTTCGATATATTCAGGAAGAATTTCAGAATTACAGTGCCTGAATCTACCAGGTTTTGCTCGAAACTGTTTATCGTTTCATACCTCCTCTCCACTAACTCTTTATCAATGGTTTTGTGTACCGAAGGAACCAGGATATCTTCGTAGTGCGAACGATTGAATATTTGAATCATACCTTTTGCCGGTGTATGCTCATGTACCCTCTTTAAAAAATCGCACTTAGTTTCCTCTTCGGTAGGCGCTTTAAATGCTTTCACACTCAACCCCATCGGGTTCATATACGAAAACATGTGCTTAATTGTTCCATCCTTTCCCGATGCATCCATGCCTTGCAGTATAATCAGCAAACTATGCTTCTGCTCGGCATACAGCACATTCTGTAGGTCCGATAATTCTTTCCTGAGGCTATCTGTCTCCTCTTCCGTTTTCTTCTTATCTATTCCCGGATCGGGTTTGGTTAGCTCTTTTGCTAAATCTATCATAGTACTGGGTTATTATTCACAAATATAAAAAACAGGCTATGATTTAGACTAACATTTAGATAAAGTTTTGATTACTATCGATGTACCACTAATTTCTTTACATTCGTACATTATAATTCATACCGCATCATTACTATAACTCCTTCTGAATGAAACACCTTTCGCTTCCTTTTATTGCTGCCGCTTTTGCAGCAATTCTATTTTCTTCCTGCAGCCACAACGGAAAACTTTCCGTTAAAGAAGTCAATTTTTCAAATGGAGAGGTGCAGGTGCAGCAACCACTTGTATTTACATTCACTTCAGACCTTGTTCCTGATTCGCTTTTATATAAATCCGACAGCGCGCATTATCTTAATTTCAGCCCTGCGGTTCAGGGTGTTTACCAATGGTCGGCCCGCAACCAGCTTACCTTCTCACCTTTCCAGGCATTTCAGCCCAGTACTGAATATACAGTAACGCTTACTAAAACATTACTCAAGCACATTAAAACCGCCATTCCTATAGATGATAAACCTATTACATTCCATACGCCTTATTTACAACTTACCAATGTAGAAACCTTCTGGACGCTGAAGAATGGCAATGCTTCGGCAGGTGTATTTGTAGGCGTGAACCTCGATTTTAATTACAGTGTTCCACCATCAGCCATACTTCAGAAACTTAAACTTATACAAGATAAAACCGTCGTACAGGCTGAACTTGTTTCAGCCGACGATGGCATGCAGGTAAAACTTCTCTTCAAGCCAATTGATGACGAGCATTACCCTTGCCCGCTGAGTATCAGTATTGACAAAGGGATTCGTTGCATAGGCAGCAATAAGGAAACGGATAAGTCTATTGAATTTACTGCGCAAATACCTCCTAAAGACCAGTTCCAGGTTGAAAATGCTTTGCCTGTTTTTGATAATGGAACATCATACATAAATGTGACAACTACGCAACCTGTAGTAGCTGAAAATATTGATCAGTATGTTTCTGTAAAGCCTGATGTAAAATTCAAAATTGCTACTACAGGCAATGGCTTTACTATTACCGGAGACTTTACAAGCACTACCGATTATACGCTAACTATTTCAGGCAAACTGAAAAACATATTCGGTATAGAATTGAAAGACGATTACACTACAGCTATCCGTTTTGGAACACCACCACCTTACATCGGGTTCAACGAGAAGAACAGCATTTATTTGTCTTCACAAGGCAACAGGAATATAGGAGTACAATTAGTTAATGTACCAAAAGTGCAATTAAGCGTATACAAAGTTTACGAGAATAATATTCTGAACTACATGAGGAGAGGGCAGCAATATGGATATGGTTACGGAGGTTATTATGGTGGTTATGGGGATGGAGACGATGAAGATGGGGGTGGATACTCTTCTTCTTACGATTACCAGGCCGATACAACCATGGGCGATGTAATTACCCGCAGGGAAATAAACACTTCCACACTGCCTGTAACAGGGATGACTTCGTTACTTAACATCAGCCCTACCGATATACAGTATGATAATTCCCGCAAAGGCATTTACCTTGTTCAGGTGCGCGACAAAAAGAAACCATGGATACAAGACAGCAAATTACTGGTAGTATCGGATATAGGAATGATAGTGAAGAAAGGCAACAACAATATTTTCGTGTTCTGCCATTCATTACTAACCGGAAATAAGTTGCAGGGCGCCAAAATAACTTTTGTAAGCGACAACAACCAGGAGATTTATACCGCAACAACTGACGGAGATGGCGTTGCCCAATTTGATTATAGCGACAGGACGAAATACCCGGGTAAAGATGTAGTGGCCATAATAGCAGCCAGCGGAAATGACTTTTCATTTATGTACTTAAATGATAACGGAGTTAATATGTCTCCGTTTGATATTGGTGGTAAAACAACCAGCAATGTTCCGTACGATGTATTTATGTATGGCTGCCGCGACTTATACCGTCCCGGTGATACTATCAACCTCAATACCATTGTCCGCACATTCGACTGGCACACCCTGAAAGACGTGCCCGTTAAGTACAAGGTAACCATGCCTAACGGCAAGCAGTTACAGGAAATAAAAGGCACGCTTGATGCAGAAGGCTCTTGCGATATTTCCTTCTCTGTACCAACTGCAGCTATGACAGGTGCATACACAGTAACTATGTATTCGGGTAACGATGTATTACTGAAATCGCTTGGCTTTATGGTAGAAGAATTTATGCCGCAGCGCATAAAAGTAAACGTACAGTCTGATGCGCAACAATATGAGGTTGGCGCTACGGCTAATATTTACGTTCAGGCTAATGAACTTTTTGGCCCGCCGGCTGCCAACAAGAACTACCAGTCAACGTTGAACCTTGACTTCACTCCATTCTCTTCCAAATCATTCAGTGATTATTCATTCAATATTACCCGTCCCCAGAATATAAGCTTCCAGCAGTTGTCATCAGATGGAACTACTGACGATAAAGGAACTGCCACTATCAGTTACCAGCTACCTGACCAGCGCAATGTAGGCGTACTTACCGGTAACAGCATAATAACTGTATTCGATGAAACCGGAAGGCCTGTAAACCGTTCACTTCAGTTTAAAGTTTATACTCAAAAGGTATTTTATGGCATTAAGAATTTTGACAGTTGGGTAGGTACAAACAAGCCCCTTAACATTGCATTTGCCGCTGCTGACAAGAATGGCGCGCCATATCCTGCTTCTACAACTGCATATGTGCAGGTGTTAAGGCATACATGGGAAACCGTACTTACCAATAACTACAATACATACCGCTACGCATCTCAGGAAGTAAAACGCACCGTTTATTACAAGGATGCAGTGTTCCAGGGAGGAAACACATCTATCGATTATACTCCAACTGAATCGGGTGAATATGAAGTACGTATTTCTCCTTATTCAGGAAGCGATTCTTACGTATCATATTATTTCTACGCATGGGGTGAAGGCACCACGCAAAACAATTCCTTCCAGGTACAGAAAGAAGGTAACATACGTATTCTTTCAGATGTTGCTTCCTACAAACCGGGCGATGAAGCTAAGCTTGTATTTAACTGCCCATTCGATGGAGAACTTATTGTGACTGTTGAGCAGAATGAAGTACTGGAAAAGTACTTTGTACATACCGATAAGAAGTCTGCTAACCTGAGCATTCCTATTAATAAAGATGATGTTCCCGGTATTTATGTTTCTGCATCTCTCATCAGGCCATTGAGCGATAATTCTATCCCGCTGACTATTGCCCGTGGCTTTGTACCTATTAAGGTGGAAGATGCTGCCAACAAAATTCCGGTGCAGATTACCGCAGTTGATAATTGCCATTCAAAAACAACACAAAAAATCAGTGTGAAAACACAGCCGGGAGCAGAGGTGACTATTGCTGCTGTTGACGAAGGTACTTTGCAAATAACAGACTTTAAAACGCCTGACCCTTATAATTACTTCTACAGCAAAAGGGCGCTTGAGGTAAATACGTATGATATCTATCCGCGTGTATTACCTGAGCTTTTCGCTTCCAGTATGGGAGGTGATGAAGGGCTTGAAGGCCGCCTGAACCCGGTTGGGGCAAAGAGGATACGCATATTATCATACTGGAGCGGCACATTAAAAGCCGATGGTAACGGAAATTGCGCGTACACTATAGATATACCTGAGTTTTCAGGCTCGTTGCGTGTCATGGCAGTTGCCTATAAGGGCCGCGCATTCGGTAGCAATGAGCATAATATCACCGTCGCCGACCCCATAGTTATTTCATCCTCGTTGCCGAGATTCTTAAGCCCGAATGACCAGAATACATTGAACGTGAGCCTTACCAATACTACGGGTAAAACCATGAATGCATCGGCCAGCATTAACGTTTCGGGCCCATTGCAAATTTCAGGTTCTGCAAGCCAGCAGGTTGAAATACCTGCGCATTCTGAAAAAGATATTTCCTTCCAGTTGAATGCCACAGCATCAATCAATGTGGGTAAAGTGAGCATTGCTGTAAAAGCAAACGGCGCTACCTATACCGAAGATGAAGAGATACCTGTAAGGCCTCCTACGCCCCTAGAAAAACTTACTGAAGCAGGAGAAGTGGATGGCGGCCAATCGAAAGATATTAACCTGACCACTTCATATGCCAGCAACGATGCTACTAAGGGGTATATCCTGATAAGTAAATCGCCATTGGCACAGTTCAATAAAAACCTCGGCGACCTGCTTAACTACCCTTATGGTTGTATGGAGCAAACAGTATCTACCGCGTTCCCTGTTCTCTATTACAATTCATTAGTAAAGGCTATGGGACAGAAAACAACTAACCAGCGTTACAATCCGTCGTTTATTATTAATGAAGCCATTAAGAAAATTTATGCTTCGCAGGAATATAATGGAGGGCTTGCTTACTGGCCGGGTATGGGCGATATGTATGAAAGCTGGTGGTGTTCTGCCTACGCTATGCACTTCTTACTTGAAGCGAAGAAGAGCGGTTACGATGTGGATAATACGGTAATGGATAACCTTACACAATACTTACAAAACCAGGTAAATACCCAGAAGACAGAAACCTATTATTATTATGATAATAAAGGCGTTCTTCAGCAGAGAGTGGTTTACATGGAAGAAGTATTCTATTCATTATATGTACTGGCTGCTGCGGGGCATCCGAACCTGCCTGTTATGAACTATTTCAAATCGAGCCCTGCACTTATGACACTTGATAGTAAGTATATGCTTGCTGCTGCTTATGCGCTTACAGGAGATATGCGTGCATTTTCGTCATTGCTGCCGGCTGGCTTTGATGGTGAAAGAGCTACACGCGACCTTAGCGGAAGTTTCTACTCCTACTTGAGGGATGAATCTATTTCACTCGCCACGTTAGTAGATGTGCAACCTCAAAACCCGCAGATACCTGTTTTGGTGAAACATATTTCCGACGAGTTGAGAAAGAATGTGTGGTATTCTACACAGGAAAATGCCTTTGCACTTATTGCATTGGGTAAGCAATCTCAGGCTGCGTTAAAATCAAATGCCACTGCTTCGTTGTGGATTGATGGTGTAAAAGTGGGTGATATTTCCAATGACCAGTTAACCGTAGTTGCCCACCAGGATATAACCAACAAGAAAGTGGAAATAAAGACCAATGGAACCGGCCCGATTTACTACTACTACGAAACACAAGGCATACCTGAAGGTGGCAAGTTTAAAGAAGAAGACAGCTACCTGCAAGTGAGGAAGAGTTTTTATGACAATAACGGCAACCCATTGACCGACCTTAATTTCAAGCAAAACCAATTGGTGGTTGTTAAGATTCATTTGGAAACACTTGATTACCGCTATGTACAGAATGTGGCTGTTACCGATATAATACCGGCTTGTTTTGAAATTGAGAACCCTCGTATAAACCCGGACAGGGAACTGCAGTGGATAAAAGACAAAGCAACACCAGACTATATGGATATACGTGATGACCGGATAACCCTATTTGTAAACGCCACACCTAAGGAGCAAAACTTCTATTACCTGGTAAGGGTTGTGGCTGCGGGTAAGTATGTTATGGGGCCTGTTGGTGCCGATGCCATGTACGATGACTCTTACCACTCCTATAGCGGAAGTGGTACGGTGAGTGTGAAGTAAAGAGATTGAGTTGGTATTAATTCAGAGTTTAAATTTTAGTATATTTGTAAGTGTACCAATAGCGAGATTAAATGAAAACAAATAATATTAATCGTGTTATAGAGGATTTCAATTCACTGGCTATAGCGGAAAAAGAATACGCTTTGGATATTATCCGTAAAATAACCATTGAATCAAAACGGGAAGCTCTTTCTGAAAGGGCACAGAAAGCTATGTTGCACCTGCAAAAGGGGAAAATAAAAAAAGGTTCTGTAAAAAACCTTCATACCGATTTGGAAAGTGATTAATCTTGCATGGGATTCCAGTTTTAAAAGTTCTTATAAAAAGCGGATACGTAATCACCCTAAGCTTAAAAAGAACTTCTGGGAAGCGTTAGAATTATTTTCCAATAATCCTTTTGATTCAAGCCTTAAAACACACAAACTTACAGGCAAATTAAATGGGTTGTGGGCTTTTAGCGTAGCTTTCGATTGCAGGGTGATTTTTAAGTTTTATGATAATAATAAAACTGCTCTGTTAATTGATATAGGCTCACACGATGAAGTGTATTAATATTTTACGATGACTCTTACCATTCCTACAGCGGAAGTGGTACAGTGAGTGTGAAGTAGGGATAGTAAAAAAAACATATTTGTGAAACCTAAAATTATCATTACTTCACTTAATGTTCTTTTATTCCTTATTACTCTAATATGTTTGAAAGGTAGCGGGGATAAGGCTCCAATAGGACTTATTCTTTACTCTTGTGGACTAATAGCTTTAAACCTGGGGATGGCAATAAACTATTTCTTGTCGAGACAAAAGAATCTCGGTTTTTTTTGCTTAAAAGCAATTGTGCTAATTGTGCTTGCCGTATTTATTGGAGTATTTATAATAGATTAAATTTTGTTTGCTCGTATTAAATCCCGTTTGCAAAAGTTACGTATCAATCGTAGAAAGATACTTGTCCGAACAGGTATTTTTCTGCTTGCTGCGCTGTTGCTTTTCAAAGTACTCGATTGGCTCTACCCGCTAAGTACCCAACGGTTAAGCTATTCTTCTGTTGTGTTATCGTCAGATGGTTCTATTATGTCAGCCTTTCTAAGCAAGGATGATAAATGGAGGATTCAAATACGAAAAGAAGACATACCTGAAGGCTTAAAGAAAGCTTTCATTTTTAAAGAAGATAAATACTTCTACTATCACCCCGGGATAAACCCGGTTGCTTTAATACGGGCATTTTTCCAGGATATAAGGGCGCGCAAAGTAGTATCAGGTGCATCTACCATTAGCATGCAGGTAGTTCGTATGCTCTCACCCGAGCCCCGTACCTTCCTGAACAAGTTCAAAGAAATATTCAGGGCATTGCAATTGGAAAGTCATTATTCGAAACAGGAAATACTGGAAATGTATTTCAACCTGTTGCCCTACGGAGGAAATGTGGAAGGTATAAAAGCTGCATCGCTGATCTACCTGCACAAACTACCTATAGACCTTAGCCCCGCTGAAATAGCCGCATTAATGATTGTCCCCAACAGCCCGCGCCACTATCGTTTTGATAATAATAACGGGGCCATTGTAACCGCAAGAAACAAATGGCTGACAAGAATGGGCAAAGCCAAACTTTTTAAAGACAAAGAAATTGAACAAGCTATTGCAGAACCTTTATTTGCCAAACGAAAAGAAATACCACGGATTGCGCCACAGTTCTGCATACAAATGGTAAACAAGTTTAAGGACCAGGCCTACATACAAACCAATATAGACCTTAACATGCAGAAGAAAGCACAGAATGTTCTCACAGAATATGTGCAGAAACTGGCATTGTGGAATATTACCAATGCCGCTGTTCTTATCATCAGAAATAAAGACCACGCTGTTATGTCTTATGTAGGTTCGGCAAATTTTGATGACGTTGTTCACCAGGGGCAGGTAGATGGTGTTGATGCTATACGTTCGCCCGGAAGTGCATTAAAGCCTGTTCTCTATGCATTGGCATTCGACCAGGGATTAGCTACACCCAAAACAATTCTTTATGATGTGCCGACCAACTTCAGCGGTTATCAGCCACTTGATTATGACAGGATATTCCGTGGAAAGGTTACTGTGGAAGATGCTTTACTGAACTCGCTTAACGTGCCTGCAGTAAAGATGCTGAGCAATATGGATATATCTACTTACATAAACGTTTTAGAAAATGGTGGATGCCATTCACTGGTAAGCCAGCAAAAAAAACTGGGCTTATCGTTAGTGCTTGGTGGCTGCGGAATAAAATTGAAAGAACTGACAGGGCTTTACGTTACACTTGCCAATGGCGGACAATTTGCACCATTGCGCTACACCAAGACTGACCCTGAAGTAAAGCCTATACAGTTGCTTTCACCGGAGTCATCGTTTATGGTTGCACATATACTTACCGAAATGGAACGTACCGATGTACCCGCTAATATGGATGATGCAGAGCACTTCCCCAAGATTGCATGGAAAACAGGAACTTCTTATGGCCACCACGACGGCTGGTGTGTAGGATTTAATGATAAATATACCGTAGGCGTTTGGGTAGGTAATTTTAATGCAACAGAATCGCAGGAATTGAGTGGGGCAAGCTGCGCTGTTCCGTTAATGACACAGATTTTCAGCACGCTTAATTACTATAACGATTTCAACTGGTTGAAATTCCCTGCGCATCTGGGAATACGCTGGGTATGTACTGAAACGGGTAAAATGCCCGATAAATGGTGCAATAATCTCGTACCTGATTATTACATACCCGGTGTATCGACCACGGAAAAGTGCGACCATATGAAAACGGTTTACACCGATGAAAAAGGAACGATTTCATATTGCCAGAGCTGCCTGCCTAAAGCAGGATATGTAGAGAAACTTTACCCGAGTTATCCACCGGAAATGATAAATTATTTTGAGTTGTACAAAATTCCTTACAAGAAAATACCACGGCATAACCCTGAATGCCCAAGGGTGTATAACGACCATTCACTCGCGATACAATCGCCGGTGAATGGTATGCAATACCTGTTAATGAAAGAAGAAAGCCATAACATAATGCTGAAGTGCAGTGCCGGTAACGATGTTACTACCATATACTGGTATGTGAATGACAAATTCTTCGGCAAAACAAAACCTGATGAATCATTATTCTTTACTCCAAACGACGGTATGGTAAAGGTATCGTGCACCGATGATAAAGGAAGAACGGCACACGTGAAGATTTCAGTAAAGGAAATTTGATTTGAGTATCTTTGGCACCTATGAATACAGAACACAATACCCCGCAAACCAACACTGAACATAATTTCCCGGTAAAACTGCAACTCCGCTTAGACTGGAGCGAAATGGATATGTTCGGGCACATTAATAATGTAATGTTCTTTAAATTCATACAGGCGTCAAGGGTAAACTATTGGGAAGTAACAGAATTCCACCGCAATTACAAAGATAAAGGTGTAGGCCCCTTACTTGTTTCTTCTTCCTGCCAGTTCCGCAAGCCCCTATTCTACCCTGGCAATATAGTAGTTGAGGCCCGGGTTGATTTCATAAAGAACTCCAGTATGGGCATTCATCACAGAATATTGAATGACAAGGGTGAAATTGCAGCCGAAGCGCAGGATGTAGTAGTGCTTTTTGACTTTAAAAAGAACGAAAAGGCAACCATATCTGAACAAATCCGCGAGGCCATAGAAAAGCTCGAAAAAAGAAAGTTCTAAGACCTGAATACCCCTGTATGGTATGTAAAATCAGGCATACGGAGATTTCTTAAACTATTAGTAATATTGGCTTAACCCCCTCCCCTTCGGGCTAGGTTAATTTTGTGTTATAATCAACAACACACCAAATGAAAACCCGATTTTTCTCAACCCCTACACCCTACGTTGCAGCAGGGCTGTTGTTTTTTTGTTATCTCATTTTCGAGGCTATGGTAAGAAGCCTGTAACTACCTACCAACACTTTACTAAACCCAATAAAAACCTAAAACAAGAAAACTTATGAGAGCAGTATCCACAAATGCCTACCTTTCTTCTGAATTGAAAACAGGTTTCATTCCAAAGTCATCAACCGGTCTTGAAGATATGCTTACCGAAGATGGAGAAAAGTATCTCCTTTCTTTCTTCGATATCTTTAAAAACAGGAATTCAGGTGAAAAATTATTTTCTTATTTACAGCGCCTTGGGCTTATCCGTAAAGATAATGACGGCACCTTCGCTTTCATTCCTAAGTCAAAAAGCTCAGTGTTGCCTATAGTATGCCTTTACAAAACATTAAATGAAAAGGGATATTTAAAACGTATGACCCAGACAGAAGCGGGTTACTATTTCTGCAGGGCATTTGGTAAAGGCAAAACCAGCATCCGTATGTTTTACTTCGACCAAATGGAGTCAAGCAAAAAATATGACGATTACTTTTTCCATATTCCTGAACATGCAGCATTTGTAAAATAATTTCCTTCCGGCCCATTCGAAAAGCCCTGCTTAATGTGGGGCTTTTCTGTTTTTATAAAGTATTACATTTGAAAAATAAAATCTGTTTATGGAACAACGCGAGTTAGGTAAATCAGGTATAAGAGTAGCGCCTTTGGCATTAGGTACTAATGTTTTCAGGTGGACAATTGATGATGCAATGGCATTTAAGATACTTGATGCTTTTACGGGCAATGGGCTTAATCTGATAGATACTGCAGATGTGTATTCCCGCTGGGTTCCGGGCAACAAAGGTGGTGAATCGGAGACCGTTATAGGTAACTGGATGAAACAACGGAATAATCGTAACAAAGTGATCATTGCCACTAAAGTAGGCCATACAATGGGTATGGGCGATGGGATGAAAGGACTTTCGAAGAAGTATATACTGCAAGCTGTTGAAGCATCATTAAAACGCCTGCAAACCGATTATATTGACCTGTACCAATCACATGAAGATGATTTAAATACTCCCATAGAAGAAACGCTTGAAACATACGATATCCTTATAAAACAAGGAAAGGTAAGAGCAATAGGTGCATCAAACTTTACTGCAAAAAGGCTTGCCGAATCACTCGAAGTGAGCGCAACACGAAATCTGCCCGCGTATCAGACACTCCAACCACTTTACAACATGTATGACCGTGCTGAATTTGAAAAAGAATTGGAGCAATTATGTGTGGATAAACATGTTGGAGTAATTTGTTTTTATGGCCTTGCTAAAGGGTTTCTTTCCGGAAAATACAGAACCAAAGAAGATGCAACCAATGGTGCGCATGGCAGCAGGGTGGTCACCAATTACATGAATGAAAGGGGGATGAGAATCCTTAAAGCATTGGATGAAGTGTCGGCACTTCATAATGCAAAACCTGCCAGTGTTGCATTGGCATGGTTAATGGCGAGGCCGGGTATTACTGCTCCTATTGCCAGCGCCACCAACCTTAACCAGATGGATGAGTTAGTTCATTCGGTACAGTTGAAATTGAGCGCTACGGATCTGGATAAACTTAATACTGCAAGCAAGTATTAAAAAGCCAGTCATGAAACTAATCTACAATAAAATATTCTTAGAGCACACTACCCCACCCGGGCATTTTGAGAACAGAAAAAGGCTGGAATCTTTGGGCAATTTGACTGAAACCGACATTATAAGTGGTGAACCATTCCTGGAATTGGTGCATACTAAGGCACACATTGAAAAGATAAGGGAAGCATGCAAATTCAGTGAAATGATTGATGCCGATACCTTTGCAGTGCCGGAAAGTTATAATGTAGCCATTCGTGCCGTTGGCGCAGCTATTATGGCATCGCTAACCAATGGTTTTGCCATAGTAAGGCCACCAGGGCACCACGCTCACCCCAACCTGGCAAGCGGGTTCTGCCTGTTTAATAATATTGCCATTGCAGTTCAAAAATTAGTGAATGAGGGCAAACGCGTTTTTATTCTTGACTTTGATGGGCACTTAGGTGACGGTACACTTAAAACGTTCTATAATACTGACAAGGTACTTTTCTGGTCACTGCATCAATATCCAGCGTTTCCGGGCGGAGGCTTTGTGAATGAAATTGGTGATGGAAAAGGCAAAGGTTATTCTATAAATGTGCCACTGCCACCTGAAAGCGGTGATGACATTTTTATGCATGCCATTCATAACTTTATGCCAATAGTCGAACAATTTTCACCTGACGTAGTTGCTATCTCAGCAGGATTTGATGCGCATATAGAAGACCCATTATTGCAATTGAGGCTGTCAGCAAATACATACTATACCATTGGGCAGTTATTACAAAGCAAATTCAAAAACATATTTGCCTTATTGGAAGGTGGATATAATACTACCTATCTTCCAAAATGCCTTTATAATTTCCAGGCGGGTATAAATTCAGATAAAATGTATTTTTCTGAAAAAGAGACTATTTCATCTGCCTCGGTTTTAAAAGATTATACACAACGGGCATCATTGTTACTAAAGGAACTCTCTCCATACTGGAAATTACCGTCAACATTAACAGGTATATAATACTATACCGGCCTGCAAAAAGGCAATAAATTATTACCTTTGCGGCTCGATTTAGATAGAGATGGCAGAAACCGGCGCAAAAAAGTGGATTATTACGATTACCGTAATTCTTGCTGCCCTGCTTGAACTGATTGACACCACTATTGTCAACGTTTCCTTACCCGACATTATGGGCAACCTGGGTGCTACACTTGATGAGGTTGGCTGGGTTGTTACAGGATATACGGTAGCTAACGTTATTGTATTGCCTATGTCTGGATGGTTGGGTAATAAGTTTGGCCGTAAAAACTACTTCCTGTTTTCTATCATCGCATTCGTTATTACATCTTTTTTCTGCGGGCACGCCCATACATTATCTGAACTAATTCTTTTCCGCATTCTGCAAGGCTTTGCTGGCGGCGGATTACTTTCACCTGCACAGGCTATATTGCTCGAAACCTGGCCCCGCGAAGAAATGGGTATGGCAACTGCATTATTTGGTTTAGGTGCCGTATTCGGCCCAACCGTTGGCCCAACAATAGGCGGGTACATTACCAACCACCTTGCATGGCCTTGGATATTTTATGTAAATATTCCGGTTGGAGCCATTGCAGTATTCCTGGTAATTACATTCATCAAACCATCGCCTGTCAGTTCCCGAGGGGAAAAGATTGATTACTGGGGAATACTATGCCTGCTTGTTGCGGTAGGTAGTTTGCAAATATTCCTGGAACGTGGAGACCGTGAAGATTGGTTCCATAGCACTATGATAACTACGTTGGCTATTTCATCAGTCATCTTCTTTATTGCATTTGTATGGCGCGAGCTGAGTATTGAATACCCCGTCGTCAACTTTAAAATAATGCGGCACCGAAGTTTTACTATCGGTATGTTCACTTCATTTATGCTTGGCTTTGCCATGTACGTATCTGTTTTTGTATTCCCGGTATTCTGCCAAAGTTTACTTGGGTTTACGGCACTGCAAACCGGTGAAATATTGTTCCCCGGCGGTATCGCCACTATTTGTATGATGCCATTTGTAGGTACCATGCTTAAAAGGGGAATTCCTGCACAAATTATGTCAACACTGGGAATGATATTGTTCTTTGTGTTCTCTTATCTCATGGCAAGTTCCACATTACAATCGGGTACAGAAAACTTCTTTTGGCCGCTTATAGTAAGAGGTATAGGAATGTCATTGCTCTTCGTACCACTTACTACCCTTGCTGTACAAGACCTTCATGGAAAAGAAATGGGTCAAGGCACGGGGTTAAATAATATGATGCGCCAGCTTGGCGGTTCGTTTGGTATTGCTATTAGTACTGTCATATTAAATCAGCGTATTGCTTTACATCGTAATAACTTAGTTGGGTACATGAGCAATTTTAACAGTGCCGAAGTTACCCGTCAGAATATGCTTGTTAACTCATTCATGTCGAAAGGCTACAGCTTTGTGCAAGCCAAACAAATGGCTTATGCTGCGTTAGATGGCACCATGACAAGGCAGGTTCTTTTACTTTCTTATAATGATGTATATATGTTCGTGGGTGTATTTATGCTCTGCTGTATACCTTTCTTATACCTGCAAAGGTTCAAAAAGAAGGTGACTTTACCGGTAGATGCCCACTAATTCTCCGCTTACCGACTCCTTCCTTCCACTTACCGACTTTACCTGTTCTATTGCCTAATTACTATAACGGCAAGGTTCCACACTAGTATACATTTGTATCAAAATTCAATAACATGGAAACGCAAGGGAACAAATTCGGAGAATCGGGCAACGATTTTATAAAACATATGGAAGAACTACATGAGAAACATCACCCAAGAAGCGGAAGATTCTTCGGTGGTTTAATTATTCTGGCTGTAGGTGTGGTATTACTATTAAATCAATTAGGTTCAGTAATATTTCCTCATTGGTTATTTACCTGGCCTATGATTGTTTTAGTAGTGGGCTTATATATTGGAGCTCGGCACGGTTTTCGAATGGGAAGTTGGCTTATAGTAATGTTAGTCGGCGGGGCATTTCTGACAGAAGAATTCTACCCTAACCTTAGCATTTCAGATTATGTATGGCCGGGAGTAATAATAGCTGTCGGTTTACTTATGATATTGCGCCCTAAAAGGCACAGCTGGTATGGCGGCGACAAAGCTTACTGGAAAAGCTACAAATACCAATGGAAGGATTACTACAAATATGGACAACAACCGCCCACTCCCGGTACAACTTCCGGAGATGACTTTATTGATTCAGTATCTGTTTTTGGTGGGGTACATAAAGTAATTGTATCGAAAGATTTTAAAGGTGGAGATGTAGTAAATATATTTGGCGGTGCCGAAATCAACCTTTCCCAGGCCGATATTAAAGGAACGGTAGTATTAGATGTGGTGCAAATGTTCGGTGGTTGTAAAATTATTATCCCTGCTGACTGGGAAGTGCAATCGAAAATGGTATCAATTTTCGGCGGGCTGGAAGATAAAAGGAACCCTGCCACAGTCAGGACCAACCCGGAAAAAATCCTGGTAATTGATGGTACATCTATATTTGCAGGCATTGATATTTTAAGTTATTAATTTATACTACAACAAAGCCATGCCCGCCCAGCAGATAACAAATACCAAAATGTCCCTGCTTATTGTCTTTATGTGGATAGTGTGGGCATGTATACAAGCATGGGCATTGGCATGGAGTGGCTTTCCGGTACAAACTGCAGTTATAGATAGCCTTGTAAGCAATGGCTTATTAATGGGCATAGGGTTGGCAGTACGTAATATGTTACGTTTCTATCGCCCCGGAAGAGGCAAGTTTTTTTACATTTTTGCGTGGAATTTCTTTATTGCAGCCATTTGGGTAGTTGCTATTAAGTGGGCACTTTCGCAACTGATTACTGACCCTGCATACCTTATATTCTTAAACAAATCTTTACCGGTTAGGTTCTTTATTGCTTTTCTCATGACTGGCTGGATGGCATTAATTCACTGGTTACTTTATACATTTGAAGAGAACAGGGAAAATGAAAAACGAAAAGCCGATTCTGATAAACTGGCTAAGGATGCTGAATTGTATAAACTGCGCCAACAGCTTCACCCCCATTTCCTGTTCAACAGCCTAAACTCAATTAGTTCATTAACCGGCAGTCGCCCTGAAGAAGCACGACACATGATTCAGCAGCTTGCCGATTTTTTGCGTGGCACGCTAAAGAACGATGAAAAAATGCTGGTGAGCCTGGAGGAAGAATTGCATTACCTGCAACTATATCTTGATATTGAAAAGGTACGTTTCGGCCACCGTTTAAGTACTGAAATAAAAACAGGCGAAGGAAGTATTCAAAGCCAGATTCCGCAAATGTTACTTCAACCCATAGTAGAGAATGCTATAAAATTTGGCCTTTACGATACCATGGGAACTGTTACAATATCAGTTAATGCAGTTCGTGAAAATGGGCAATTGGCGATAACCATTAAAAATCCTTTTGACCCGCAAACCTCACAATCGAGGCAAGGAACGGGCTTTGGGCTTAATTCTATACAGCGCAGACTTTATTTACTCTATGCACGCAAAGACCTTATTGTAACTAAGGCAGAAGGAAACATATTTACCACAATTGTTATAATTCCACAAGCATGATAAAAGCTATACTTATTGATGATGAACCTTTGGCAAGGTCAATAATTGCAGAATACCTTGGCACTTACCCTGAAGTATCAATTGTACAGGAATGCGGTGACGGATTTGAAGGAGTGAAAGCCATTACACAACATCAACCCGACCTTATTTTTCTTGATGTACAAATGCTAAAGATAAACGGGTTTGAAATGCTTGAGCTATTGGAAACGCCGCCATCCGTAATATTTACTACAGCATTTGATGAGTACGCCATGAAAGCTTTTGAAGCACATGCGGTAGATTATCTTTTAAAACCTTTCAGCAAGGAACGTTTCGATAAAGCCATAAAAAAATGGATGGACAGTCGCGGGAAAGCGGGAGAAAAGAAAGAAGTAGAATCATTGGTAGAAACTACTATTCATTCACCTGAACAACATAACCGCGTGGTGGTTAAAACAGGCAGCAAGATCCGGATAATACCCATGCACGAAATACATTACCTGGAAGCTGACGACGACTATGTTAAAATTCATACGACAGAAGGTTCTTATTTGAAAAAGAAAACAATGGGTTATTTTGAAGAAGTGCTTGATAAGGCACATTTCGTAAGGGTTCACAGGTCATATATATTACAAATACAACAGGTAACACGTATTGAACCTTATGAAAAGGAAAGCCACCTTGCCATTTTAAAGTCTGGTGCAAGAATACCTATCAGTAAAACAGGTTACCCGAAACTGAAATCGATACTTGGAATATAAACCAGCTAATTATGGGCACAGTAGAAATATTTAAAACAAATGTGATAGGGAAACGCAACGCCGTTTACCTGGTTGGAGAAATGAATGCCATGTTTCCCAACCACAAAATAACTATTGATATTGACGATAATGACAAGGTATTAAGGGTAGAGAATCCGAAAGGGAAAGTAAAATCAGATGCAGTTATAAAACTCCTTAACAGAAGAAACTTTCATTGCGAAGTATTAAATTATTAAAACCATATGAAACTCATTAAAAAACTACAATTATCTGCTTTAGTCATTCCCTTGTCGCTGGTTGCTGCAAATGCGCAGATGACAATTAAGGGGAAGGTGACTGAAACTAAAGGAAAACCCGTTCCGTTTGCAACAGTGTATATTAAAAATACATTTGTCGGCGCACTTACCGATACGCTCGGACGCTACTCCCTTCACAATTCAAAAAAAGAAAGCGTAGTTATTGCCGCAACCGCTATAGGTTACGATACTGCCTTTTATACTCTGACTCCCGACACAGGCAAAACATATATAGTAAACCTTATTCTAAAAGGAAATTCAAGCGAGCTGGATGAAGTAACTATTTCTCCGGGTGCAATGGAAGCAAACAACGACAGGAAAGTTGCCGTGCTTACTACCTTGGATATATATACCACTGCAGGTGCGGCTGGTGATGTTGTCGGCGCCATTCAAACTTTACCCGGTGTAGAAAAAGTATCCGATCAGACAGGATTATTCGTGCGCGGTGGCGATGCATCTGAGTCTGCCGCTATAGTAGACGGGCTTGTAGTTCAGGACCCTTTCTTCAGCCCTGTGCCAGGTGTTGCACAACGCAGCCGCTTCGGGCCTTATGCGTTTAAAGGTATATCATTCAGTAGTGGCGGATACAGTGCCAGGTATGGGCAAGCTCTTTCAGGCATATTAGATTTAAACACCAATGACCTTCCTGAAGAAACAACCTTCAATGCGAACATCAATATGGCAGGGCTTGGTATATCATTTTCAAAGCTGTGGAAACACTCTTCCTTAGAGGGTGGTATTAATTATACCAACACTCAACCTTTTTACGGCGTAATGAAAACAAATATTGATTTTTTCCACCCACCTACAGGTGTCGGAGGTTCTCTGCGGTACGTGTGGACAAACACCACAGGAGATATTCTTAAAATAAGCGCTAACTACAATCAATACAAAAGTGGTATTGATGTGGTTGACCCGAACCAGCCTGATACTACACTGGCATTCAATTTGCAGAACTCCTACGGAACCGGAGGCGTTTACTATAAGCACATGTTTAACGAAAAAACGTTTATGACCGCTGCTGCTTCTTATACCCAGAACGGTGACACTGTACATTGGGGCGGAGAGAATTTCGATAAACATGACAACAGAACTGAAGCGAGACTTGAATTCGATAGGCAATTAGCAAGTAACCTGTTTGGATATGTTGGTACCGAACTTCAGAAATATTCAGAATGGCAGCAATTCGATAGTGCAAACTTATCCTTCAATGAAATGATTATTGCAGGCTATGCGGAAGCCGAATGGAGGCCCGCCAAATGGCTTGGTATAAAACCAGGTGTTAGGTATGAGTATAGCCAGTTACTAGGTAAAGATGACATTGCTCCACGTGTTTCAGCAGCTATACGCTTAAATAAATATGGGCAAATATCGGCTGCATATGGTATGTTTTACCAGGACCCAGGCGACAAATATTTATTGTTTGGCGATACAAAAACCAATTTCCAGGAAGCCACCCATTACATTCTCAATTACCAATATATGCAGGATGATCGTACTTTCAGGGTAGAAGGGTATTATAAATCGTATAATGACTTAATACGTGAAATTACTGAAGGGCCTTATGATCCAAATCCATACCGCCCGTTTTATTGGCCTGTAAACAACAGTGGTTATGGTTACGCTAAAGGAATAGATGTTTTCTGGAGAGACAAAAAGAGTATTAAAGATTTCGACTACTGGATATCGTACAGCTATATAGATACAAAACGGCTTTATGCCAACTACATTGCTGAAGCAACACCAGATTTTGTAGCTAACAACAACCTTAATATCGTCACCAAGTACTTCTTTGAAAAACCGGGACTGAATGTATCGCTTACTTATAACTATGCTTCAGGCAGGCCATTTTTCAATCCTAATAACCCTGTATTTTTAGGTGATAGGACAATTCCTTACCAGGATCTTGCAGCAAGTTTTAGTTTCCTGTTCAGAGTAAAGAAACTGTTTGGTGTATGGTACTTTGGAGTAGATAATGTAACCAATAACCAGAATATTTTAGGGTATAACTATTCTGACAATGGACAGGTAAGGTACCCTATAGTACCGGCATTTTATCGCAGTTTTTTTACAGGCATATTCCTGTCTCTTACACCGTTTAAAAAAGATGAACTATAGACTTAAATCTGAAATCAGTCAGCCCCAAACCCCTAAAGGGGCTTTTAAGGGTTTTGGCGTAATGTATTTCAATTTGTCTTATTGTTTTCTACGCTTCAATATTGAAGCGGCTTTCACCGATGTTTTGCATATTAAAATAATTCCCGCCTATCTATCGCTTATTGATTTATACAGGGGTATTTGTACAAGGTTTATACAAAGTGTGAAAAACCTTGTGAAGCCATTTATTATGGCGTAACTCTGCAATAATAATTAAAAAAATCAATAAGCCATGAACACAGACAAAACAAGCGTACAACTGATTGACGATGTTTCAGCCTATACAGGTGAAGTATCTTTCAGGTTAAGGTACACAAGCAAGGGCAAAGTTTTAAAGAACATCAAGCTGCCCTTTACAGCACCCGCCAAAATCAATAAGAAAGACGTTAAGGCGGTTATGTATAATTACTACTAATTTTTCCTTATTCTAAATTCTTTTGTGTTATCTTTGCAGTGTTTACACAGTGTAAACAGAAATTCATCAGCATAGAATTAGGCACAAAGTATAGGGTGCACTAATAGTATGATACTCTACTAATCTCTTATAAAAAATCAAAATAAGAGAAGTATCAAAAAAAATCAAATTAGTTTTAACACACATACTCCTTGTATGGGTGTACGTTAATTAAGGTACTTTCTTTTAAAAATAAGAGAAATATCATTAATCATTGCTTTTTGAAATACTCTTAAATGTGAGTGTAACATTAGCAATACACAGATTTAATAACTTAATAAAATGAAAACCGAAAAATCAGAAAAGTCAGAAACAAATCAAACAAAGCCCGTTAGTTTCCGTATTCCAATGGACATATATGAGGTTTTAAATGATAAAGGACAAGAAAAGGATTTATCAGTAGGAGAAGTAGCATCTGAGATAGTGCAAGAAAATTGTCAAGCACCTAATGAGGCAATACCAGTGAATGATACTGTAACATGCAGTAAACAAGTTTTCTTACAGCAGTCCAGTAAGCAAGTTATTCCCCTTAATCGGAAAGAGTTTAAAAGCCTTTGTTATGCTATCACTGGTAGCGATTATCTTCCAAGTTACTTCGACACCATAAGAATAGGTAAAGACAAGGTTAGAAATGTAACGAAAATAGGTGAGGACTTATGGCAAGTCGTAGTAGAAACCTCCAATGTTTACAATTCAAATGCGAGATGAACATGGAAATACTCACGAAAGAGGATATACTAATTACTATGCGGCATGGAGTTTAGCCCTGGTTAGTTTCCGTGAACCGGATAGCAAGAAAAAAGACCCTATGCTCGATGAAGCAGATAATTTCTACAGCAAAATAGAATTGCTCGACTCAACCAATGACGAAATAGCTGTATTGGGCGCTTTGTTGGCCAATGCCAGGCTTTCAGTTGCACCGCAGCAACGGCATGGTAAGTATGGAGAGATTGCAAGCAAATATTACGCACAAGCAAAAAAAATAAACCCTAAAAACCCAAGGATATACTACTTGCAGGGAACCTCTTTATACTATACCCCTAAACTTTTTGGAGGAGGCGCTGAGAAAGCTTTGCCATTATTACAAAAGGCAGATACCTTGTTCGCAAACGATAGTAAGGACATTCGCAAACCACACTGGGGAAAGAATGCGGATGAGCAAATGATAAAAGATAGTAAGGATAAGAAGTAAAACTATTTAAGTAACGTCTTTAGTAATTATAACCCAATTAAAAAAATTAAACCTATGGCTATCAATCAAGGACTTATTATGGAATTCAAAAGTGAAACCGCTAACACCCGCAAAATGCTTGAGCGTATTCCGGCTGACAAATACACATGGAAACCCCATGAGAAATCAATGGAACTTTTGAAACTTGGTCGTCACCTGGCCAGTAACCCTGTATGGATAGGCAGGGCTGTCAATATGAGTGAATATGACTTTGGAAAGAACCCTCCTGCTCCTGCTGCTGCACCAACTTCATTAAAAGAAGTATTGGATGTTTTTGACAAGAATGTTGCTGATGCGGTGAAAGACCTTGAAGGTGCAACAGATGAAATGCTTATGAAACCATGGTCATTACGCAATGGTGAAAAGGTATACTTCACTATGCCGAGTGTAGCTGTGGTACGCAGTTTTGCCTTGAGCCATTCTATACACCACCGGGGACAATTAAGCGTTTACCTTAGGTTATTGGGTGTACCTGTTCCGGGCATGTATGGCCCAAGCGCTGATGAAACGATGTGATAATTAGTATCAAGTATTAGGTATTGAGTATTAAGATAGAGATAGAGACATATACTTAAAAAGAAAAGCCCCACAGTACTGCGGGGCTTTTTTATTGTATGTTGTTTATCAATTATGCCGGAAGCGGAGGAGGAACTGCACCAAATACATTAGCCACTTCAGGAACTTGTCCTGCGGCGGTCCATGCTGCCATCCCGTTTTTCCATATCAGGCTTTCGCGGGTTAATGCACCTGACTGAGCCATTTGGCTGAGCTGTTGTTCATTAAAAGGGCCTGTTTGCTTGCCATCAACTGCTATAAAATACTGTATAGCTTGTGGAATTGGAGGTGGTGGCGGAGCTGCCTGTTGCTGTTGTTGCATTTGGTTCATACTCTGGCCCATTGTATTAGCCATCATATTCCCCATTCCAAACCCTACGCCAATACCCATACCTGCGCCAGCCAATCCACCCGGATTAGCGGCAGCAGTTTGAATAGAGTTAGCCACATTCATTTGAGCCAGTTTCGACATATCTACTTTGCCAAGCCTGCTGTATTGGTAAATTTCCTTCTGTAATTCCGGAGGAAGGGATACGTTCTCAACTATCAGCTTTGTAAGTGTTAATCCGTATTCTGCAAAAGTAGGGTCCAGCTTTTCCTTCGCGAATACTGAAAACTCATCAAGATTAGCCGAGAATTTCTCAACACCCATATTGCTCTTAGCTACCGCATTGGTAAGGTTTGTTACCATAAGGCTACGTAACTGGCCATCTATATCTTCTGTAGTAAATGCACTATTGGTTCCTACAATTTCCTCAATGAACTTCTTCGCATCAGATACTCTGAAAGCATAAGTACCGAAAGCACGTAAATCAACCATACCGAATTTTTCATCATTCAGCATTATTGGGTTCTTCGTGCCCCATTTCTGGTCGGTATATTGCTTTGTATTTACAAAATACACCTCTGCTTTAAAAGGGCTATTGAAGCCATACTTCCAGCCTTTAAGGGTAGTAAGTACCGGTAAGTTCTTTGTTTCAAGAGTATAAGTACCTGGCTCAAAAACATCGGCAATTTTACCTTCGTTCACAAATACCGCCACTTGTGCCTGGCGTACAACAAGCTTTGCACCGTTCTTTATTTCATTCTGCCAGCGTGGAAAACGCCAAAGCATTACATTGCTCGAATCGTCCGTCCACTCAATAATATCAATTAATTCATGTGATATTCCACTGAAAATTCCCATAGGTAGATTAATTAGTTTAAGCGAATTTAATCAAAATATGATACACATTGTAATATCTTACAATTCCTGATGTATCTAGTTATTAGGACGTTTTAACAAATCTATTACTTTAGCATTTACAATTAAGTACAGCATGCGCAAATTTGGCCTTTATTTAGTCTCCATATTACTATTAACCTCTTGCAAAAACGACAGCAATATGAAATACGAAACCCGGGAACTGCCCCGATTTTTTGTAGTAGGTATCTCCGTAAGAACCACTAATAAAGATGGGCAATCGCAAAAGGATATTGGCGATTTATGGGGAAAGTTCATGAGCCAGAATATTAAAGCGCAAATTCATAATAAAGAATCAGAAGACACTTACTGTGTATATACTGATTACGAAAGCGACTTTAATGGGAAATACACTACCATATTGGGGTGTAAAGTAAAATCACTTGATAGTATTCCTTCCGGAATGATAGGGATTGCTGTGGCACCAACCACATTTAGGGTATACACGTCGAAAGGTAAAATACCTGAATGTGTTGTAAACACCTGGATGGGCATTTGGAAAGAACAACCCGAAAGAAAGTACACGGCAGATTTTGATGTCTATGGCCCCAAAGCACAAGACATAACAAATGCTGAAGTAGAGACTTATTTGTCAGTAAAATAAAACTGATTCTGAGTTAGCAAGTATTAATAAGCTTTATGTTTGTTAATGAACTGTTAATGTTATAACGATACGTAAAGAATCGTTCTAAATTCGCAATAATGAGAAAGAATGCTATTCGGCTTGTTGTATTGCTCGGGACTATTTCCGTTATAGGGGTAATACTTATACAGATATATTGGGTGCGGAAGGCTTTCGACCTGAAAGAAAAAGAGTTTGACCAGTCTATTCAGATAGCATTAAGGAATACGGCAGAGAGACTTGCTACCTATGGGCAGTTTACACTTCCTGAACAAGACCTTGTAACACAGGTATCTACAGATTATTATGTCGTAAACGTCAACAATAACATTGACCCAAAAGCCCTTCAATTCTATCTTATAAATGAATTTGACAAACTAAGCATTAGCACCGACTTTCAATATGCCATTTATGATTGCAGCAGCGATAAAATGGTATATGGCAATTTTGTGAACGCTAACAGAACCATTGAAAACAAACCTATAAAAGACTTACCCAAGTTAGGTAAGTTTGTTTATTACTTCGGGGTTTATTTCCCGGAACGATCCAGCTATATAGTAAGTAAAATGGATAACTGGGTTCTAACATCTATTATCCTTATTGCTGTAGTTTTATTCTTTGGCTTTGCCATGTTCATCATTCTTCAGCAACGTCGCTTGTCAGAAGTGCAACGCGATTTCATAAACAACATGACTCATG
>Ga0206855_10118_pt1 | contig 24320 bp, 21 predicted proteins | sample Alteio_BWOrgCont_51_FD_152637 | JGI IMG/M metagenome (GOLD analysis project Ga0206855, IMG submission 152637) | Enriched cells from forest soil in Barre Woods Harvard Forest LTER site, Petersham, Massachusetts, United States -... | ecosystem: Environmental > Terrestrial > Soil > Temperate forest >...
AACAGGCGGAGAATACACTTACCAACATGTCCTGTGGCTCCAAAAGCAATTAGGCGTGCCAATCAACTGCCTAACGGATGCTGAGCTTAGCAACCGGATGGTTGAATGGTTCAACCTTGATATTGAAAAGTTAAATGCCGAATCGGAGCTGAGCTTAGCAATAACTCTAATATCAGGCCGCTCGCTTTAAAGCATGGTTGGTCAAAATGGTGGTCCAAAATAGAGCTTTTCCGGCCAGATATAGATACAGATATACTATATTTTGATCTTGATACCGTTATACTGAATTTACCTGGAAAATATTTCAACAAAATGAAAACGCCGATATTTTTGCTTTGTGTTTATCGCAAACACGCTGGGCCAATCAATTCCGGAATGATGTATTTGCCACGTGGTCATCGCCATCGCCACACGCCGTATAAGGACATGCTGCGCAATCCGGAAGCGGTAATGCAAAAGTTCAAGGGAGATCAGGATTTCCTTGATGGCTACTTTAGATCAGACTGTGTATTTTGGCAGGAAATATTTCCAGGTGAGATCAAGTCGTATAAAGGAGAGTTGCGGGGGCGCTCTCCTGATAAGGAAAACATCATTTATTTTCATGGCCAACCGAGGCCTTGGGCTGTTAAAGCCGAATGGATCCCGCCACTATTCTAAGCGATCCACAAAATTCTGTCCCAAAAAACTTGATTCTGCCTAGAAATGGGTGGAGGGCAAAACGTAATGCTCAAGCAAGTCCCGTGCATGTTCAGTTCGACGAACAAAATAAATTTTTAAATTATTTAGTTGGTCCGTTTAGTTAAGGGATTTTTGAGAAAACTGTTGATGGCAAAGCACAGTATTTCCGTTTTAAATAATTAGGTCTCGTCAAGGCATGCAAAACGATTTGGTCTAAGTCTCTAACCATGAATGTACCCATTCAGTCAATTTTTCGTTACGACTCCACAAACGCGGGAGATTATTTTTCCCCGCCTTTCCGCTATGTTAACTTAGGCAGTAGTCGTTTTGAAGATATCTCGCATTTGAATAATGTTGCATCGCTTGCGCCAAACCTGGTTATCGGAGGTGGGGGCCTTTTGGGGAGTCGGACATTTGATCCACATTTCAAGCGAATATTTGAACGACGGTATCAAACAGTTGTAGGCTGGGGTTTGGGAGATAACGCGCGCATTAACCCGGTCTCGGGTTACGTCAAGAAATCTAAATGCAACTACCCGTCTTACATCGATCGATTCGATCTCCTTGGGGTGCGCGATTATGGCACAAACTATCCCTGGGTTCCGTGTGCCAGCTGTTTGCACCCGTTGTTTCAAAAGCACTGGCAGGCCGAGAATGAAATTGTGGTTTACGAACATAAGCGGGTCCCCATAAGCATCGATTGTTTCCCTAAAATGAGCAATGGCACCAATGACCTCGCGAAGATTTTGCGATTTATTGGAAGCGCTAGAGTAGTTGTCACTAATTCATATCATGGCGCTTATTGGGGCCAGCTATTTGGGAAGGCTGTTTTAGTTTTTCCATTTGGCTCTAAATTCTACCATTTTAAACACAAGATAACTCTTTGCAAACCAGCAGATTGGAAAAAGGGGCTTGATCGTGTTGAAGAACAGCCTCCAGCTTTGGCAGAATGTATTGAAGCCAATCTTGGATTTTGGCAGCTCGTCCATAAATTGTTTGCTTTGCCGCCATCATACCTGACCCATAAATCTAAAATTAAATTACAAGGTTAACTCCACGCAGCTAATCACTAAGTTGCTTTGCCTTAATTTTGCGAATCGGTGAATTCTCGATTGGCTATATTACACATTCACTTATCCACGACTTGACGTAGTATCGAATCGATCTAGAGTTACGGAAAATATCGTGCGCTGATGAATTATAAATGTTATTTCGAGAGGGTTGTGCTAATAAATCTGAAACGTCGCCCTGATCGGCTTGCTCGAGTTATGCAGGAACTGAAACGATGCAAATGGCCGTTTAAGATGCCTGAAATCTTTGAGGCGGTCGACGGCCATGCTTCACCCACTCCTCCTAAGTGGGGTTTTGGCCAGGGAGCATGGGGTTGCATGCAATCGCACAAGCGGGTGCTGCAGGATGCCATCGACGACGGGGTCGAAAAACTTCTGGTGATGGAGGATGACGTTTGTTTTGCCGACACCTTTTGTGTCAGCATCAAACGGTTTTTGCAAAAGGTGCCGGATGATTGGGACCAGCTCATGATTGGTGGGCAGCATTTCAACTTGCATGGCGAACCGCCATTGGTCCGGCCTGGGGTGGTCCGTTGCACCGATTGCGAGCGACCGCATTGCCACGCGGTGAGAGGGAACTATATGCTTAAGTTGCTGGAGCGCTGGCACGGCGGCGGACCGTTCAACGGGCTGGGCCATTGTGACTGGATCATGGGCCGAGACCCGGAATTGCAGTTTGCCCACAAGGTCTACGCCCCCCGTAAGTTTTTAGCCGGCCAGGAGCGTGGGCAATCGGACATCAACGGGGGTCTTTTGCCCAGAAAGTTCTGGAATCCACCAGGGCGCAACCTATCGGTGATTTGCCTTCTAGCGCCCCCTGAAGTGGTGGCCGAGCTGGAGCAATATGGTTTTTGCACGGGCCAGGGCTGCGGCCATGACGGCCGGTTGGACCATGCGCTGAAGAAGATTTTTGCCTCTACGCGTAAGAACTCCGGGGTGAAGGTGGAGAAGCTCTGTGAGTGGATCAACCTCTTGCAGTGGGAACTAGCGGCCGACCCGCAATTTGTATGTACTATAGCCCATCCCGGTGCTACGCTGGAACTAGTCAAGGCAGCTTCAAACTGGCCAGTAACAGTGATCCAGGCCCAAAGCGTGGCGCAGGCGTTGGCGCAAGCGCCGAGGAGGCTAAGGCTGGCTCGCAGCGGTTGGCCGATCGCGAGTGCAAAATAATAGGCCAACTGGTCCTAAATACGCCCCCATTTGGGCGGATTGAGGGGGCAGGCGGACGTGGCCATCCAGAGCTTATAAATGGAGCAACCGCATTTGCGGCACTTGCCGATGCCAAGGCGGGCGTCCGGCAGCCAATATTCGCAGGCCTTGCAGGTGGCGTGCCGACTGTCAAAAACTTCCTTTTGCACAACTTTAAACCCGGCTTTGGCCCAGCCAGCCACGGCCTGGGTAAAGTTGGCGGTCATTTCAGCCAAGGTAGGTTCCTTGGGAAAATCCTGGGTTGGCACAGGGAATTTTTCGTGCAGGTCATCTAGGGCGTCCAGACCCATTTCCACGAAACGGCCTTTGATTTTGCCGCGCGCCAAGATAAAGTCGACAAAACCTGGCGGCAATTTTGTAACATTAGCTTTAAGATGGGAGATTTGAAATTTTTCTGGCGTAAACTGCCGGACCAGCTCATCCTGCTGGAAATCGCTCAGAAAAACGAACCCGCTCTCCGCCTTGCCGTGCTGGAGAACATACTCGACGTAACCGGTTGGCCTTCCCGGCGAAGATGCTTTTAGCTGGGTTATGTCGTACCTTAGCATCAGAAGCTTATCTAAACAGAACCAATGAAAGACCCAAGGCAATTAAGCAAAATTGCTGCTAACTCCCCGACAAAATAGCATTGAAGCTACAGGAAATGGGTTGCAACTCCTAGCTCAGGCAATCGATGCCTGGTTCCGATTCTTAGAATGGCCGGCTGGAAAATGGCAGAAGATGGCTGCCTGGGGGACGGCTCTTGACCCGCAAGGGATTGATTCTGGTTTGCTTTTGATTGATTGACTTTCGCAGCCAAGGATCAAGCAGGCTTTTTGAGTTCTTAAACAAATTCTGCTTCATCGAGGGTGCCATTGCCGCCGCTCCCGCGATCAGGCCAACACTGGTCAAAAATTTACGCCGAGAAGTTTGAGAGGTTTTTGTTTTCATGTCTGTAAATAAATGTTTGCAGAGTGATTAATTCATGAGAGAGCGTTTGTCGCCAAAGGCGAAACTGTGACTAGATAACAAACTCGTAAAATGATGATCCTTCAAATCATCTTTTTGAAAAGCATACTTATCCCAGGAACAACTGGACCAACCATCCGCCGTGGCTATGGCGCAGTTCACCAGTTTTCCACTGTAGAGATGAGTATCAGGTGTTGACCGAACTACCCAAGCGGCCCGAGATGTTCCTCCCTTGAAGCCCGGCAGGACGCCCAAATCGAGTCCTTTATCGTTTACCCAGACTGTAACTTGGCTGCTTTTGGCGTTGATATCAATTTCCAAGTAAACATAATCGCCAAGAGGAATAGGACGAGGCATCACCATTGCTTGTCTCGTAGGCGAATTATACCCAATCGTCAAGAGCTGGTCTCCGCGACCATTTCTCATCACGCCCGCCTTTAGCCATGAACCGTTATCGGTGATTAGAGACAACATAACGGTGGAAAAACCAGTAGAAGGGATGCTGATCTTCTGGGTTGAATACAGCATACCGCTAACGTTGGTAATCCCATGTTCAGAGTGGAATGCCGAAATGCGAGGCGCTACATGTTTGGATGATTCAAGTTGCATATATTTTAAATTTGTGGTGGCGTTTAAATTTAATCGTTCAGGGTGATCTAGCGAACCACATGGTTCAGATTGCGGTCGGATTACCCCAATTGAAAATTGCAATTACAATAAGGTGCCCCGCAATCGAATTGTGCCTTCCAACTGTTGTATGCGTTGCAACCCGCCAAGCATGAATCGTAGTAAAGTGTAGGATCCTTCGGATGTCTCTTTTCATACGATTCTTGCGCATAGCATTGCTGCTGTGCAGCAAAACAGGAACATGCAATACACCAACCATCATCACAGGATGCAAGCAGCTGATAGGGCAAAACTTTTACCTTCTCAAGCCATGAAAGCCGCTGCGTTTTTTTGATTCTTTTTTGATATTTTTTTCGATGCTTCATGATAAAAAAGATGCGGGGAATATACTGCAATAATTATTTTAATCAAGGCAAACACCATAAAATAAACCCCCATTTTAGCAAAAATAAAACCCTATGCACATTAAGTAATATGTTGATTTGTTAATTAACGCTTGCCGAATTCTGCTTGAAGTAACAATAAGAACACTAAAAACAATAAGAACACTATAAGCACTTAAAGAAAAAGAGTGAAATATGACTTTTATACATAAGTTGATGATGGTTATGCTCCTTGTGGGCGTTTGTGTGTTTAGTGTCCATGTCAAGAATCGTTCATTGCAAATATTAAATGCCAGCAAGCTGGCAGCATTGCCAGATGGAGGGCAGATGCCCGACTTTACCTTGAAGGACACGGTTGGACGTGAATGGAATTTAAAGAAAACCGCCGCAAACAACACGGTGTTGGTGATTAATTTTTGGGGAACTTGGTGCGGCCCATGTCGACTGGAAATGCCTGAAATGGAGAGGATCTACAAGAGTCAAAAGGGCAACAAGTTCATAATATTGGCCATTGATGAAGGGGATGACCGGGCGGCGCTTGATTCGTACTTGAAAGACCGGCCGGTTGATTTTCCTGTGTTAATCGACCCGGATGGTAAGTTTGCGCAAAGCTTGGGCATTCATGTATTTCCCACCTCCATCTTGGTCGGCCACGACGGCAAGATCATTCAGGTTATTGAAGGAATTAATCCAGATTGGATTGAGAGCGCGATCAGTTGGCGGTTAAGCGAAACAAGGTCTAACCATGAGTGAAAATCACCCCATCATAATCGAAGGATTGACCAAAGCTTACCGTAATCGCTTGCGACGGAGCGAAGTGCATGCGTTACTCGGTGTCAGTTTAACGGTAGGGCAAGGTCAGGTTGTCGCTTTGGTAGGTCCCAATGGCGCTGGCAAAACCACGACCATTCATGCCTTGCTGGGCATGGTTCGGCCAGATACAGGTACAGTAAGCGTATTTGGCCAACCCGGGGGGAGCCTAGCGGCACGCAGACGGATGGGATTCCAGTCCGAAATTTTCCACACCTATGGCTACATGACGGCCGAAGAAATCCTGCGTTTTTACGGCTATCTGGCAGAAATGCCGTCAAGCAAGATCGCTGAAGCGGTACCAAGGCAGCTGGAACGGCTGGGCTTGAGTGCCGTTGTTCGACGCAAGGTGAATGGTTTTTCAAAGGGGATGACCCAGCGGCTCGGCCTTGCCCAGGCACTGCTCCACCAGCCCGAGTTACTCATTTTAGACGAACCGACGACCGGTCTCGATCCAGAGGGGCGCAAATTGGTGGCCGACATAATTCTTGAGGAAAAGCAGCGCGGTGCCACGGTTTTTTTGAGCACCCACATTCTTTCAGACATCGAGCGGTTATGCGACCACGTGATTATCATCAGAAAGGGGCAGGTTGTTTATTCGGAAAACATGGCCATTGTGAGAGGCGCAGCGAGCGAGTGGGAGATCGAGGTTATGCATGTCCCGGCAGGGGTGCAGGCGAGTTTGCAGGGAATCAAGCTACGGGAGACTTTGCAAGGCGGCTTCTGGGTAAGCTGCCGAGCCGAGGAAAAAGACAGGCTGCTGGCACAATTGATTGCCGCCGGCGCCAGCGTCGGCGCAGTTCGACAAAAGCAATCGTTAGAGGATATTTACATGCAATACGCAGGAGGAACTTCCCATGGTTGATGTCATGAGCAAAATTTGGTTGATCGCCCACAACACCTTCCGGGAAACCATGCGAAGAAAGGTGCTTTTCCTGGCACTGCTGGTTTTCGTGCTTGGATTGGTGCAAATTTGCCTGAGCCTTCGGTTGCTGCAACTGGCTAACAACGCCGGGGAGGCGCAAATAGCAGCGAGATTGCGCGTATTGTTTCCGAGCTACTTCATGTATTTGTGGCAGCAATTGGGGAGTATATTGGCTATATTTCTTGGGGCAATGGGCGCATCCCATGAGATAGCGGCCAAGACCATCGTCCATGTGCTATCTCGTCCAATTGGCCGCACGCAATATCTGATCGGGCGTTGGTTGGGTCTGACGATTTTTCTATGGTTGCTGGAGGCACTGGGTATTGGGTTGGCTCTGTTGGTGGCGGAATTTTTCGGGGTTGCTCACACCCCGATGCTTTGGCTGCTCTGTGCTAGCTTTTTTGTCTCGACCATGCTGTATAGCGGCCTCAGCCTCAGCCTCAATACATGGCTGCCTTCTGTGCCAGCAGGAATAGGTGCATTTTTTGTCATGCAAATGGCTGGAAGCTCTTATGGTGCGCAAAACGACCCGAATCAATTCGTCCGGCTTTTAGCAGTCGGAGAGTATTATCTTTTCCCAGCTACTATGCCGGTAAATTTGATTAGCTCCAGTTTTGGCAGCGGAATGCTGAGCCCGGATTACGGGCTATATGCCCAAGTTTTGCTTGAAAACGTTTTTTTTGCGGGTGTAGCGTTTGCCATTGGTTGTATGGTGTTTTCCCGGCGTGAATTGCCGATGCGGTGACAAAGTTTTTTAAAGGCGCGCTTGCGGAGTCTGCTTCGTATAACGAAAGTGTATCTTTTCCGGAAAACCATTCGCAATGGGCAAAAACAACTTCATCGTCTATACCGCCATCAGCCGGGGCTTTGACACCTTAAAGCCGCCACCGCCGCTTTGGCAACAGGAGGCGCGATTTGTAGCTTTTCTGGAAAAACCACAAGCGACTCCTGGCTGGGATATAAGGCCGCTGCACCGGGAATTTAAGGATCCGTGTCGGAATGCCAAAATTCACAAAGTCATGCCTCATCGTTATTTTCCGGATGCAGAATACAGCCTCTGGATAGATGGATGCATGGCACTGGCCTCCACCACGCCGTTGAAGGAAATCGTTCGCACCTGCCTGCGCCGGCACGACATTGCCTTGCACCAGCATCCTCTTCGCGACAGTCTTTACCAGGAAGCGCTGTACTGCCTAAAGTTCAAAATGGACCGGGCGGATTTGATCCACCGCCAGATGCAGCGGTATATGGACGAAGGGTATCCCCAGCACGCGGGCATGGTGGAATGCACCGTGATTTTGCGGCGGCACACGCCGGCCATCCAGCGCCTTAATGAGGCTTGGTACGAGGAAATCAAACTTGGCTCACGCCGGGACCAGTTAAGCTTCAATTATGCGGCTTACAAAACTGGGATGAAATATGGTCTCCTCCCCGGGACCGTGAACGATAGCCCGCATTTTGTTCGGATGCCACATACCGGCCAGCGGCACAAGCCCAGCCCGCGCGACTTGGACGTGGTCATGAAGTCCGGAATGAATTCCACCGCACGCAAATGCCAAATGACGCGCGCTTGATTCGCGATTTTTTATCATGCACGTCATAAATCAAAATTTGCATTTGCCATCCGGGGAAAATTGGATTCCCAACCCCCAGAGACTGCTTCACTTAGACGATCGCTTGACCTTGGAAGTCGCGTCAAAATTAACGGAAAAAATCGAGCGACTAAGAAAGCTATCTTCCAAAGAAATCGTCATTCGCATTCGCAGCGGCGGCGGCCAGGTCAAGGCGTTTCACAAGTTGGAAAAAATTATCAACCCTGGGAAGCCGGGTGGAAAGCATTGCCGCTTCATAACCATCGGCACTCATGCCAGCAGTGCGGCAGCATATTTACTGGTAATCGGCCATCTTGCCTACGCAGACCCGCAAACGCAACTATGCTTTCACGGGGTTAGGCTTGACCGATTCGAGCGGCAGCGCCGATCGTTGAAGCGGGAGCAGGTGCTGGCCATCGGCTTGCGTATGGACCACGAGAACCGAGCGATTGCCAATAAAATGGCGCAGAAGGTCTCCTTCCGGCTGGCGGCCCGCTTGTGCCAGTTGCGGGAACGGCGGCTGTTTAAGCCAGACAGCAACCGTGCAGCGAAATTTTTCCAAAAATTCAGCAAAGCTATCGGCGATGAGTTGGCTTCGGCGAGCACGAAGAATTTATTGCAGCGAACAGTCGACCGTTTTATCTCGCTGCATGCCGTATCCGGGCATTTTCCGAAGGGCAAGCCGGCAAGAATTGATCGGCAACTGGCCCGGAAAGAGGCCAGATTGTTCACTGCTGTCATCGAGAGGGAGGTTAGAGCACATCGTAAGATTGCCTGGACTATGAAGCCGGCAGCGGCGGCGGAGATCATGCTGGATTTCCTCCTGGCGAGGGATTTTATCCGTGGCCGGCATTCGGGCTTGATAGATAAATTAGCCAAGCACCATGGCGAAGGCTTGCTGACCAAAAGCCAGGAAATTCGTTATCGACGATTGCAGGGCCACACTCCTGCCAGAGCCCGGCGATATTTGGCTGTCGCTGCGCGGCCCGTCGCCTTTGGTCTGTGGTGCTTCGCCCTTGCGCTGTGTCATGGTTTGTTGTCGGGCGAATTCACTTTGTCCGCCTGTGAGGCATACTGGCTGGGGCTGATTGACGAGGTACTTGCATAGCAAGCTCTGGCGCTGCTATTGACAGAAAAGATGCATGACGAATAATTGATTGGATGATTTGTTTCATAAGCATAAATTGTCCTTCAACCCTTGCATTTGCCTCTCATGGCCGCCCACTCGATAAACTTGCAGCGCATTATCCCGGGCAAGCCACGGAGGTTCACCGGCCGGCGCCAGAATGTGGAGGAACACTTGACGGCACTGAGAAAGGAATTTGCCGGCAAGCCCGAAGTATGCTTCCAAGTTGCTCGGATGATTGTTTACCTGCGGCGGAATCTGAAACCGGACGAATCATGGAAAATGCTCAGGGATCTACTGGAAAATAACTTGGACTTATGCCTAAAAAACTTCAATACTCGCTGGCTGATTTCCATTTGCGACACCTATGCGGATTACGGCACGCCGCAGGAGCGGGCGAACGCCATGCTAATTTCAACGGTGGTCAACATGGTCAAGCTGATCGAGACAATCCGTTTGGTGGGCAAGAACCCGGAATTGGATTGGCAAAAAGTCGGCCGGCAAAAGAGCCGCCGACTCTGGAATGGAGTTACCACCTTCAATATCGTCCGAGGTGACATGACCAGAAACCTTTTCTCACGCATTAACGCATGTTTTACCGAGACGCCAGTCTTGGAAGAAATCTGGTTCGCCGTATATAAGCGGTTGCAAACCCACGACAACATTCTCAAGCAAATCCATGAAGGTTTTTCCTATCGAGGCATCTTCCCGAAACTAAGGAATGCACGCGGCAAGGCAAACTTCGCTAGCGGCAAAATTCCGAAACGACGAAAGAGGAGTATGCTAACATGAATTTGGCGCGCTACTTCGACCGAGTGGTGGTGATCAACCTCAAACGGCGGCCGGATCGCCTGGCGCGGGTAACGGCTGCCTTGCGCCGCTGTCACTGGCCATTCCTGCAACCGATGGTTTTTGCAGCGGTAGATGGATTGGTGGAGACGCCTCCCGCGCACTGGAAGGCAGGCCCAGGCGCTTGGGGCTGCCTGCAATCCCATCATCGCGTCCTCCGCCAAGCCATACAAGACGGGGTGGAGCGCCTCTTAGTACTGGAAGATGATATTTTCTTTCCGACTGGATTTGTCAAAAACGTTCGACGTTTTCTGATGGCGGTACCTCGCGACTGGGACCAATTAATGCTGGGTGGCCAGCATATGAACCATACCGGTGAACCAGCGCTAATCGCGCCCGGGGTGGTGCGGTGCACCGATTGCGAACGCACCCATTGTTACGCTATCCGTGGTGAGTTCATGCGGAAATTATGCCAACGTTGGATAATTGGCGGCAAGTTTAATGGCAGTCAGCACTGCGATTGGATCATGGGGCGCGATCCTGAAATGCAATTTGCTCACAAGGTGTACGCCCCGGAGAATTTTTTGGCTGGTCAAGATCGCGACGATAAATCCGACATATTTAGTACCGGACAACCCCGCCGCATCTGGAATCCACCGAGCCCGCACAGAAGCGTGATAAATCTCCACGCCCCTGCCAACGTGGTTTCTGCTTTACGGCAACATGGTCTCTGTACCGGTGACGGCTTGCAGCGCAGAGGTGACTTGGGAGAGCACTTAACGCGACTTTTCGAAAAGACTGTGGATGACCCCCGGCAACGGGTACGATTGCTACGGGAATGGATTATTCTGGTACAATGGGAGCTGGCAGCGGAGAGTGACATGACATGCACCATCTGGCATCCCCACGCTACACGGGCGCTGGTGAGGGCAGCCTCCCATTGGCTAGTTTACGAAGTGAAGGCCAAGAGCGTAAAAGCGGCTTTGCGCCAATTGCCCCCTAAACTCAGGGTCTTGCATGCAAGGAGCAAAGCGGACAATTTCTGGCCCAGTGCAAAGGCGCTGGCTCCGAGAAAATCCTCGCGCAAGGTGCCGTCTGTACGGCACTGAAGTGCAATTTGGCAGCTTAGCCATCGTTTATATGCGAACATTCAACAAAATCTTCGGAGTGGGCATTTCCCGGACCGGGACGACCAGCCTCACCGTGGCGCTCGAATGCCTTGGCATCCCCACCATTCATTGGCCGACAAATATGCACGACATCAAAAAATTTCGCGGTGCGACGGATATCACAATCGCCAGCAGATTCAAGGAGCTTGACCAGATTTTTCAGGATTCCTTGTTCATTTATACTGAGAGAGAGCCAGCCAGCTGGTTGCGTTCAGTAAAGCAGCATTATGCAAAGCGTCATCCTGCGAAAACCTTGCCTGGTGGGGCGCGCATATTTTCATTGGAGTCTGAAGTCATAATATACGGAAGAATTTGGCCAAAAGATAAGGATTTTCTGCGGGCCTATCAAGCCCATGAAGAGGATGTACTGAATTATTTCGCCGTCCGTCCGGCTTGTTTGCTCAGGTTAAATATCAGCAAGGGCGACGGTTGGCCGAAGCTTTGCGATTTTTTGAAATTGCCCCGGCCCCGTATTCCTTTTCCACACCGGAATCGACGTGTCAGCTGATGGTTTTTCGGCGCTCAAGCGTTATAAAGTCCACCCAGGCAAAACATTATGCATCCGTTTCAGTTCCGGGGGCTGCGGGGCCGGAGCAAATTCCTTACTGTGCACCGGAGGACATTATGTTGTCAGCGGTGCCCTTGCCTTGAACAGGCATCTTTTCCGTATCGGGCTGAAAAGACACTCTGATGTTTGTCCATTGTTCTCGCCAACGGTTGCACTTGGCCTTGTTGTCGTCGCTTTCCTGGGCACGCCGGGCGGTGCTGTTGAGCCGGGAAATCATTTGATTAATTGCTGCGATGAACTTGTCGGTTAACCCCTTTGTGGCGGCGGAATCCTTGCCGTCGTCGTGGCTGACGTCATTGGCCACGCCATCCAGGGTCGTGAGGTCTTTGGCCAGCGCCACGTGCAGGCCGGGGCCTAGGAATTCGGTATCCGCGCGCATAGTCTTGATTAGGATGATGGCGTCGGATGCCGCCTGCTGGGCGGTTTTGGCAGCTGGCTGAAAAGACACCCTGATGTTTGTCCATTGTTCTCGCCAACGGTTGCACTTGGCCTTGTTGTCGTCGCTTTCCTGGGCACTTCGGACGGTGCTGTTGAGCCGGGAAATCATTTGATTAATTGCTGCGATGAACTTGTCGGTTAACCCCTTTGTGGCGGCGGAATCCTTGCCGTCGTCATGGCTGACGTCATTGGCCACGCCATCCAGGGTCGCCAGGTCGTTGGCCAGCGCCACGTGCAGGCCGGGGCCTAGGAATTCGGTGTCCGCGCGCATAGTCTTGATTAGGGTGATGGCGTCAGATGCTGCGTCCTTGGCCGTCTTGCGTCCTTGCGGTTTGCTCTTGTCGGAAGCAATTGCTGATAGTACCGCATTAGCAGTGGCAGCGGTCGGGGTGGCTGCTGCAGTAGCGGTCGATGCGGCGACCGGGGTGGTTTGCGCCCAAGCTGAATTGCAACCAACAAGCAGCAGGGCAAAAGCAGCGGAGCGCAAAAGACAAGTGGGGAATCTCATTGGGGTAAAGGCGGACAGGAAGGCAGGTTTTGCCATCGCAACACAGTCAAAAACCAGTTTATTTGGAAAATCAGAAAAAGCATAACTATATTTAAAAGTATAATCACGAACTAGGCCAAGCGCAAAATCATAGGGCACATTCCCTAGTTTTAGTCCTTTGAATTCTAAAAATTAAATGTGCTCCTTCGCAATTTGAATTAGTATTTGCTAGTGAGTCGAAAACCGTTCAGGAAGTTTTGCCACCAGACTCACCCAATGAAGCCCCGTGAAGTTTTATTTATTGCTGGCAAAGATAGGATGGCCAGTGTTCAGGTGCGTTGTGTTGATATTGCAAGCAGGCTTGGCTGCGATTACCTTTTAAATGTACACGATCTTAAGGATGTACCCAACCGATACGCCGCCTATTTTTGCGTCAAGCCGGATTTGACGCTCGATGGCGTGAAGCGTCTATCCAAGCGCGGAAAGATTATCTGGGATATTATTGACGGAGGTCCCCCTCCCGATTTCGTTTCCATTTACCTTGCTAGCACCAACATAGCCAGCGAACTGTTTGCCAGTTATGGGCGCATTCAAGTCGTGCCGCACCATCATTGCAACTTTGGCGGACGGCCCAACTCGCCTCACCAGCGCACGCCCGCCTGGATTGGTGCCCGGCATTGGGAGCCGAAGCTAGCAGGGTTTCGCTACGATGTACATTTTGTCGAGGGAAGCCAGCAGGCGGAGGTGGTTTCTGCCCACCGCCGAATGGGTATCGGTCTTAATTTCCGATGCAAAAGCGGTTTTATGGAAAGAACCTGGCCGGCTTTGTTACACCTGGCTATAAGCCCGCAGAAACGTCTACGTCTCGAACGCGATTTATACAATTTCCACCTCGCGGTCAATTCCGGCATCAAATTGATCAACTGCTTGGGCTTTGGCGTGCCTTCGGTTTCCGGCGATGAGCCAGCGTATTGCGAAATTGACAATAAATGTACTTACTTTTCCAGCCCATCTCAATGCGCACGCAAGGTTCGCGCGCTCATGCACGACGATGCGCTTTACATGCAATTAAGAAAACATTGCCTGCGGGAAGCTCCAAAATATCACATTGATGCCATCGTGCAAAAATATCGCAAGCTCATCGCTGACTTGTAACACGCCTGCCAAGAATGGTCATGGACCAAATCGTTGTTTACACCGCAATTTCCAGTTGCGAAGACCGGCTCCAGCCAGTGCCGGAGGCATGGAGACAACGTGCCCGGTTTGTGGCGTTTTGGGACTGTCCTCAACCTGATCTTGGCTGGGAAATCCGGCCGCTATCCAAGAGGTTTCGCGATCTGCGCCGGAACGCCAGCGTTCACAAATGCCTCCCCCACGTTTTTTTCCCAGAGGAGGAATATAGCCTTTGGCTGGAGGGGTCAGTGTCGATAGTGTCTGAACCCCCTTGCAGGGAATGGATCAAAAGGCATTTGCGAAAAATGGATCTTGCAACTTTCAAGCACAGAATCAGGAAATGCCTTTATGACGAAGGCTTTATTTCTTTAGATTTTCGATACGACTCGGAACAAGTTATCAGAAAACAAATGCAAAAATATTGCGACTTGGACTACCCGGAAAGTAAAGGGCTGGCCGAATGTGTGGTGCTGCTCCGTCGTCACTCCCGGAAAGTTCAACGGTTGAATGAAACGTGGTTTAATGAAGTAAAACAGGGCTCTGTTCTGAATCAATTGAGTTTCGATTTTGTAGTACATCAATTAAAATTAGAGTATGGCTTGCTCCCAGGAACCATTTCCAACAATCGCTACTTTGAGCGACACACTCACACCGGCATGGGGCGGAGCGAAAATTTCAAATTCATGCCGGACAAGATCAGTCTGAAAACAAACAAGCCTGCGCGCAAACATTTCCCAGCTAACCACGGCAATAGACCAATCAACATGGTCTTCTTATATTATGACAACCCGCAAATGCTGGAGGCGCAAATTGACTGTTGGAATTCCTATCCGGGTGTTTTAGAAAATCTCCCCGAAGTGTTGCTGATCGACGATGGCAGCCCCCGAATTTTTGCGGCGGATATCGTCCAAAAAAAAGGCTGTCGCATACCGGTTAAAGTTTACCGCATTTGGCCGGACATCCCTTGGAACTTTGCCGGCGCACGGAACCTTGGGTGCTTTCATGCGCGCAACTGGATTTACGTTTCCGACATCGATACTCTCCTTCAGGCGCCTGACGCCCGTGCGTTGTTTGAACAGCGCAGGTTGAATGAGGAATGTTTCTACATTCCCCGACGGGTTTATCTGCCTGAACTCAAAAAGGCGCCGGCGGGCATTGTGAACCTATTATTTCACAAAAGTAAATACCAGGAAATAGGAGGGTATGACGAGGATTACGCCGGGCATTATGGGAAAGAGGAAACGGATTATTATGAGCGACTCGGCAAAGTGGCTAGGCAAGTTGTCCGAAAAGATGTTCTCATTCGAGTAATGACCAAAGACTTGGTCCCGGATGCAAGAACCATCGGGCCTCGGCTAAGGGACAAAACATACAACACGGAAATATTTATGCATAAACAAAGTGCCGGATTTCCTAAGCCAAAAAATCCGTTACGATTTTCCTGGGATCGTGTATTGTAGGCAAAATCCATCAGATTTGCATTCCAGAACATGGGCTGTGCGGATAATGTAAAATAAGCAACGTTACGCATCATATGTATCGCTTAATTGCCACCTCTAATCGACCTTGGCTCTTTTGTATAGCGGAATGGCCCGTGGCTTTGCTCGCAAACCTCGGCGGACAAGTTTGCTGGCCTAATTTTGGAAATGGCCAATGCTGTTTTTTTGACTTTGTTTGCGAGAGCGGCCGTCAAAATTTCTTGCTTGTTAATACATCAGTTTTCGACTTAATTTTCCCAACGTGAATTTTATTGATCCGAACCCCTAGGGCCCTCGGTTAAAACCGCTCAATTGGACCCGGCCTAGAACCGCCACAACCATTGCGTCTAATCCGGATTTGAATCATGAATGTAAAAATCAAACTTTTTGTGTCCGTACTTGTTCTAGCCCTCGCTGTAGCCGGTACACTGATTTTTCTACAACAGCGAAAGATCGGCCAGCTTGAGGAGAAATACTTGCCACACGTGCCGACTGCCGCAAAAAAGACCACCAATGCTCCGATGGCTGACAATTTGACGAAGCTCAAGGGTATTCTCGCCTTGAAGGATCCGTTTCAAATGCTGCGTGAATTAATGAATTTTGCCGGGGACCTGAATGCGTCCAGTATTCGTCCTTTGCTGGACTACCTAGTCAAGCTGCCGGGAACGACTCACAACGCCAACATGGGCATGTACGCGATGATGATGCAGCGAGGTGCGAGCGAGCAGTCGACCAGTAACAATCAACTGGCGCTGTCCCTCCTGATTGACCGGCTGGTGCATCTCAACCCCGGAAGCGCACTGGCCTGGGCGTCGGCGGTGGCCAACCTGCATGGGCGGGAGGAGGTCATCGGCATGGTGTTTGCGTCGTGGGCCAATATCGACCCGACTCAGGCCCTCGCTGCGGCCAAACAGATCGACGACCCGCGTTTGCGGGAAACGGTGATTGGCCAGATCGCCCAGAGCATGATCAGCACCAATCCCCAAGCCGCGCTGGCGGCCTTGCAAGGACTGCCGCTGAACAACGCCTATAAATCCATCATCAGCCAAGTGTTTGCCAGTTGGGCCAGCCAAGACCCTCAGGCCGCCATTGCGGCGGCGATGAATCTGCCCGCTAATCGCGACCGCAATGCTGCCATTCAAAGCGTGGTGGCGGGCTGGGCGTCGGTGGATCCGCAGGCGGCGCTGGCCTATGCTGGTACGCTGCCCAACGGCGTCACTCGTAATCAAGCGGTGGACTTGGCGCTCAATGCGTTGGCGCAACAAGATCCGCAACAAGCCCTCGGTTATGTGGCTAATTTGACGAACATTCCCAGCCGCAATCACATGACAGTCGAAGTGGCAGTGGATTGGGCGCAAGATGATGCAAAAGCGGCGACGGATTGGGTGCAGCAGAATGCCTCGGGCGCAACGCTCAACAACGCCATGGCCGCTTTAATGGGACCGCTCAGCATGGTCGATCCGCAGTTGGCGGCGGATGATCTGGCCAAATTGCCGACGGATGGCGCGCTGCGCGGTGCCAGCCGAGGGGAGGTTATCATGCAAATTTCCCAGAATTGGGCCGAACAAGATCCGCAGGGAGACCTGGCATGGTTGAGTTCCATGTCGAGCGCGTTAACCAATCCCACGGTCGACGGCGCTTCCAGCAGCAATAATGCGAGAATCCTGGGAGCAGAATACTACACCACGGCGGCAAATGCAGCCGTGGCGATTTGGGCCTCCAGCGACCCGGATGCCGCCACCGCTTATGTCGAGTCCCTCGGCACCGACAATCCACAATATACCACCCTGATTGGGGAGATCGCGTCCAGCCGCGTGGCCACCGATCCCACCGCAGCGGCGGCTTGGGCGGAATCCCTCCCTGATGACGGAACACGCACCGCCGCGATTGGCAGCGTGCTCAAGCAGTTGACTGCCACTGATCCACAGCAAGCGCTTAATCTGGCCGTGCAAATCCCCGCCGGAACCGCACAGGACGCGGCGGTCGGTCAAGTGATTAGTACTTGGAGTGCAACTGACCCGGTCACGGCGGCACAATCGCTGGCTAGTCTGCCGCAAGGGACCGCGCTCAATAATGCGACCCAAAGTGTCGCCATCAACTGGATTCAGGCCGATCCATCTGCCGCCGCACAATGGGTTAATTCCCTGTCCGCCGGCCCGGCACGAGACTTGGCCGTCCGCGCGGAGGTCAGAGCTATGACGGCCAGCGACTCGCCTACGGCGTTCAAATGGGCTTATGCCATTGGCAACCCGACGATGCAAGGCAACCAAATGAACGGGGTCGTGACGGTCTGGGGCAAGACCGACCCTGCCGCGGCCTCGGCTGCGGTGGAATCGGCAAATATACCTAACGACGTGCGCACCCGGTTGCTAAACACTATCCAGCAGGTCTCGCAACATTAGGCTGTAACGGCCATGGTGCGCGAGCGGTGCTTGCTTTGAAAAGACTGGGTTAGAGCATCTCGATAAGTCCACCTCACTGCTGGCTACCATGCACAGACCATGCCAATGCCACAATAAGGAGGGCATGTTAATTGTGGCTTATATGGCCCGACACATAGCCGCAGTCAGCTTCTCCGGCCAGTCGATCTGGGGTTGTCACAAGCACTCAGGATTCAGTTCGGGGTCGTCCCGGATGGGAGGTTCATGTGGAATCGGCCAAGCAACGCGATTGATTAGCGAGGGGGGGATAAGATTGTTCTTTCAGGTGGCTTTAGCGCAAGACGTTTTTATTTTCTACTTATTGACGAGAAACAACTTGCGCTTGTATTCATACTGAGGGTTCGTATCCCTTCATTTGAACCCTCAGTGCTAATAGCACGTATGGATTCAGAAACATCCCCTTCCGCCATTTCGCCTCAAATTATGTCTCTTTTGCGAAGAACGATCGGTAAATTACTTCCGGCGATTGGTTTTCTTTTTTCCGCACAGTTGGTAATGGGAGCGAATCAGGTGTTGGATGTGACAAAAGCCGGGGTCGTCGGAGATGGCACCACGCTCAACACCGCCAACATTCAAAAGGTGATTGATGAATGCGCCGCCGCGGGAGGAGGGATCATTTCTTTTCCGGCGGGCCGCTATCTAACCGGCACGATTCAAATCAAGAGCAATGTCACCTTGCGGATTGAAGAGCAGGCAACTTTGCTCGGCAGCACCAACGCGGCAGATTATCGCAATCTGGATCCATTTATAGACGGCAGCGGCCACCCGTTGGGCCACGCGCTCGTCGTCGCCGTGGATGCCGAAAATGTAGGCATCGAGGGCAAGGGCACGGTGGACGGGCAAAGTCCGAAATTAAAAGCCACGGAAAATCCTTACGTCACGCGGCCTTTTCTCGTGCGTTGGGTGCGCTGTGCGAATGTCACCGTCCGGGACATCCACCTTATCAACCCAGGTGCGTGGACATTGAATTTCTTTCAGACCAAGGGTGCCGTGATCGAGGGCGTGACGATTCGCAGCCGGGATCTGGGGATGCAGAACAATGATGGAATCAACGTGGACTCCAGCGAAAATCTGCGGGTGAGCAATTGCGATGTCATCAGTGGGGACGACGCACTGGTCATCAAATCGACCAGCGCGGCCAAGCCGAGCCGCGACATCCAAGCCGTTAATTGCAAACTCTCCAGTCGGACCAATGCGATCAAGCTCGGCACGGAATCGATCGGCGGTTTTTCCAACATCACAATATCCAACTGCACGATCACCAATACCAAGATGGCCGGCATCGCACTCTATGAAGTGGATGGCGCAGACCTGAGCAATGTGACAATTAGCGACATCACCATGGACGGCGTAGTCGTCCCCGTTAGCATCCGTCTTGGCTCGCGCCTGAAAACCTTTCGCGAAGGCGACCAAGCGAGGCCAACTCCCGGCAAACTGAGCGACGTGACGATTAAAAATGTGACCGCCAAAAACATTGAGATGATCGGCCTGCTCATCAATGGTATTCCAGGGCATCCAATTGAGTCGCTCAATTTGGAAAATATCCGGCTCGAGCTGCCGGGAGGCGGCATCGCCGAGGACGCAAAAATCGTCTTGCCCGAAAAGGAGGCGGCCTATCCTGAATTTGATATGTTTGGAAAAACCATGCCCGCCTACGGGATGTATTTGCGCCACATCAACGGCCTTAAGCTTAAGGATGTGCACCTAACTTCGCTTCGGCCGGACGCGCGCCCGGCCACAGTATTCATGGACGTCAATAATATGACGCAAGCCGACTTTACCAGTGAATCAGCCAAGTCTCCCTGAGCATAAGTGACATTCTAAATGGCATGGGTCGTCAGCCCGACCGCCTGTTTCACAACGTAAATATTATTGGTCAGGGTGAAGATGCTTGGTCATGAATTGCAGGGCAATATCCCAGTTAAGGGCAGCGTGGACGCCATTGTTCAAATAAAAAGCGAGGTCTTCACCCACCAATTCACCGGTGACCATTTCCTGGTCCGGGGTGCGATCCAGGCCTTTCTTGCCCACCAACGCATAGGCGGGGCTGGCTGCGATGGCGGCAAGATATTCCCCTTTCGGGTCAGACCAGTTGTCGCCATTGGCCCCGGTATGCAGGAGTAGCGGGCGCGGGGCCATGGCGGCGACGAGCATGTGCGTGTCCATTGGGGAATCCTCCGGATGCGCGGCGAACTGCTGGTAATTGGCGGCAAACTGATATGGGTAACGCGTGGGGGCAACCAGGTGCGCGATGGTTTCGCCATAATTGCGCCGGCTTATCTTCGCGCCACCGGAGCCACTGCTGCAGGCGATGACCATCGCGATGCGGGGGTCGTTCACGCCCGCCCACAAAACGGTTTTCCCCAGGCGTGAGCCGCCGGTAATGGCCACGCGCTTTGCGTCCACGTCCTTGTCCGTTTCAAAATAGTCCACCGTCCGGCTGATGCCCCACGCCCAGGCCGCGATGGCGCCCCATTCGTCTGCAGCCGGCGCAGTCTGGCCCGGCGCGAGGCCGAGCTTGCGGGCGATGTTGACATTGGGATTCAAGCTGGCGCCTTCGATGTCCGTTTCGACGTCGTCCTTGAAAAAGGTCGCATAACCGAAACCCGCGGAGAGCAACCTGGCGATGGGCACCCCGGCGGGAACACCCGTCGGCGTCGGCGCACCCGGGGGGATGATTCTGAAAGAGGGATTTTTTTCGAAAATAGCCTTCGTCGCCGGATCTTCCTGTTCGATCAACGCGCGCATATCCTGGTTGAGCACGTCCGCCTCTTGTGTACTCGGGCCCGTCGGGGTTCCCGCGCCAAAATTGAAGTTGATGCCCAGGAGCACGGGTACCGGCTTGGTCGCATTGGCGGGTGTAAAAAGCGTCACGTGGATGGCCGGGCCAGTTGGGCTGCCCATGTGGCCGATCAGTAGTTTCTTAATGGCGGTGCCGCCGAGGGCGGCGCGGTCAACGCTGGCGACTTCCCAAGTCACTTTGGGCGCCGTGGCGGGAACGCGGCCATAGACCTGCGTTTCGTAGAATTTAACAATTTCCGGACGGCGCTGGCTAAACCACGTCACGGCGTCTTTGACCGGCTGGCCGTTGGACAACGTCAAAAGTTCGGGCAAGGTGTAGCTGTGCACATTCGCTTCGACTTCGTTGACGGGAATGCTGGCGACGGGCCTGGCATTGGGCATATCAGCCACTTGGCCGAAAACGGGGCTGACAAACGCCAGCGCGGAGAAAACCGCGAGGGGCATCACAGATGCGAAAGATTTGTTCATGGGGATAGGGGGTTAGTCACTTGCAACTAATTATTGGAGTGAAGGGGGGTGGCACGCTGAGGCCAGGATATGCCAATGCGTGTTTCTCTTTTTCTCAAGCAGAAAACTCCCGCGTTTTTCTGTTTGGCCTCGTTCAACCCTGATATTGTTCGTCGCTGACTTTTTCCATCCAATCGACGACTTTGCCATCGAGGTTTTCCTGGACGGCGATGTGCGTCATGGCCGTGTTCGGCGCCGCGCCGTGCCAGTGTTTCTCGTCTGGCGGAATCCAAACGACGTCGCCCGGTCGGATTTCCTCCATCGGGCCGCCCCAACGCTGCGCCCGCCCGCAGCCGGCCGTCACGATCAGGGTCTGTCCCAGCGGGTGGGTGTGCCAGGCCGTTCGCGCGCCCGGTTCAAAGGTGACGCTCGCGCCGACCACGCGCGCCGGAGCGCTTGCCTGGATCAACGGGTCGATGCGCACCGTGCCGGTAAACCAATCCGCCGGCCCTTTATTGGAAGGCGTGGAGCCATTTCTTTTGATGTCCATGTTTCTAATTTGTTCTCTTAATGGAAACTGTCAATGGCATCGCTCGCCCGGGTAAATCTTGCTCCGTGCTTTCAATTCAGGCATTGGGTCGGAGGCGGGAATAATATTAGCTCGCTGGACATTCCTTTCCCCTCCGCTGGGTTGGTCGTGGCTTTGGACCCGACGCGCCGGCAAAAAATCCCGCTCGCTTAATTTTATGGCTGATGACTCCCAGCGTCCCTTGGCCCCGGTCCGACCCGGTTTTCGTTTCGATGGCTTCTGGCTGGCGGCGTTGGTGGCCGGCGCGGCGACCGGCCTCTTTAACGTCAATTTTATTTTGGCTCATTTCTATCACAATGGGCCTTACATGCTCGATTCGGGTTATTTGGCGACCTTGGTTTATCGAACTACGCCCTTGATGCCCAACCCGGTGAGTTTTGGCCCCGGTAGTTGGTTCAGCACCCATTTTACTCCTCTCTTATACCTGCTTTCCATTCCCAGCAACTGGGTGGACTGGCCATTGCCGGACTATTACGCGTTAACCCAGGGGTTCATTTACGGCACAGTGGCTTTTGCCGGAGCGTTGTGCACACGGCCGATGCTGGCTTCTATGCGGGGAGGGCCGGTTTTTGCCGTCTTGTTCGGCTTGGGCCTCGGTTTTTCGGGAGTCACCCTTGCGGCCGTGGGCTATCCGCATTACGAATGCCTGTTTTGCGGTTGGGCGATTTTGTTTTTGGCGCTGTTATTGCAAGGAAACTGGCGGTGGGCGGCAGGTCCGTTTATACTCGCCCTGCTGGTGCGGGAGGACTGCGGGCTGCATCTTTTCGGAATTCTTTTTCTTTTGCTGGGCGTTGCCTGGGTGCTCCCCGAGTGGCGGTCACGGCGGCGGGTGTTGGCCACTTTTATGACGGCGGCCCTGGGGTATTCACTATTGGTCATCTTTTTTCAAAAAATGTATTTTCCGGGCGACGACGCCTTGCACCGAATCTACCTTGGCGATCCGGTCTTTTCCCATTTGACCGGAGCCGTCCTGGGCCAGCGCCTGAATTATCAGTGGAGCCAGGGCAAATACATCTGGGTGCCCCATTGCATCCTTCTCGTGGTGGCCATTTGGCGACGCTCGCTGGTTCTGCTTTGCGGCTTTGCGGCATTTCTCCCTTGGATGCTCTTCAATTTTTTGGCGAAGTCCGAACTCGCGAGTGAACTTTACCTCTATTACTCCTTTCCCCTGATTATTGCGCAGATCTGGCCCGCGCTGACTTATGCGGTGGATCCGCGCCGCCTGCCGCCGGCTCACGCCGCGATTCTGCAGGCAGTGATTCTGGGCGTCTCAACACTTTTTTTCGCCCAGGAGCATCCACGGGCTTTTAACACCATCGTGGCGGGCGGTTTGAGTTCTGAAGGTTTTCACCAGGCGGACTACCGCAAAACCCGGGACTTTGTGCTCGCGCTGAATCGACCCACGAATCACCGCCTCTGCGATGTCTCGGTGGCCGCGCTTTTCCCCAATGACATTGCGCGGGCGGACTGGGAGAATGGAGTGCCGACGCAAACGCCGGATGTTATCATTGGCTTCAATGGCGGACCGGAATCCGAATCCTTGCTGGCCTATGCGTTAAGCCGTGGCCCGTGGCACGAGTACTCTTTGTCCTGGCTGCCCTTGTATGTTTTGAGCAAACAGCCCCTCCCGGGGGATTTGTTTCCGGCGGAGGGAGTCAACGACCTGGGAGAGGTGCTTAACCCTCACCCCCAAGCTCCGCCTCCGCCGAAAAAGTAAATTTCGAGTGGTTAGTTTGCGTTCTGCACAGCTGGCAGTGAGGGTGCGAAAACCTCCCCTTTATCGCCGCTTATTTCCACAAGAGAATGCCCGTTTGGCAAATTTCAAACGAACGTTTGAAATACATCCAACCCATGACAGAGGTTTTACAATCCATTAAAAACTTCACAAGCATCTTATATCCAACGGTTAACAGGCGCGTTCTTTGTGCCGGTTGGGCGGGTGATTCATTATCCACAGGACATTTCTCCAAAAGAGGTTATATTGTTCGTAAATCCTATGAGCTGCAAAGACCTTACCGCCGACAAGCTGCTGCTCGAACGCTTCCGCCAGGGGGACGAGCGCGCTTTCACCGACATTGTTCATCGTTACCGCGAGCAGATCTTCCGCCGCGTTTTCGGCATGTTGAAAAACCACGAGGACGCCGAGGAGGTCACCCAGGACACGTTCCTGCGCGCCCGCCGCGGGCTGGAAAACTTCCGGGGCGACGCCGCCTTCTCGACGTGGCTTTACCAAATCGCCACCAATCTGGCGCACAATCGCTACTGGTTTTGGTGGCGCCGGGGCCGCCATGCCGCCGTGTCGCTCGACGCCGCCACGAGTCCGCAGTCCGACCTGACCTTGGCCGAGATGCTCCCTGATGAGGAGCCGGATCCGGGCAAAAAGGCCGTCACGCAGGAGCTGGTTGAACGTGTCGAAGCCGCGATGGAGCGCCTCAGCCCCGCGCACCGCGAAATCTTGACCTTGCGTAACGTGCGGGATTTGTCATATGAAGAGATTGCCGCTTTGTTGGACCTGAGCCTCGGCACGGTGAAAAGCCGGATTGCCCGGGCGCGCGAGGCGCTTAAACAGGT
>Ga0206855_10119_pt1 | contig 24293 bp, 27 predicted proteins | sample Alteio_BWOrgCont_51_FD_152637 | JGI IMG/M metagenome (GOLD analysis project Ga0206855, IMG submission 152637) | Enriched cells from forest soil in Barre Woods Harvard Forest LTER site, Petersham, Massachusetts, United States -... | ecosystem: Environmental > Terrestrial > Soil > Temperate forest >...
CAATTTGCGACGAGTTGAACACCGGGGCCAGCGTGGTCGAGCCGGTTCTGCGCCGGTATCCCTGATAGCCGGCGAAGAAGAAGAGCTTGTTTTTGATGACCGGGCCGCCGAGGGTCGCGCCGTAGAGGTTCTGGTGGTAGGGCGGGCGGGTTTGCGAGAAGTAGTTGCCGTTGTTCAGGAACGTGTCGCGGTAAAAGTAGAAGGCGCTCCCGTGGAAGTTGTTACTGCCTGACTTGATGCTCTGATTGACGATGGCTCCGCTGTTGCGGGCGAACTCGGGGTTCAGAGTGCTGGTGACGATGTTTTCTTCAGCCAGGGCGTCGGGATTGACGGCGATGCCTTCGGTCTGGAGAGGACCGTCATTAATGTCGGCGCCATCGAGCAGGAATGAGTTGCTCTGGGTCTGGCTTCCGTTGGCGGAGTAGTTGCCGAAGCGGTCGCTGGATTCCACGCTGCCCGGTTCGAGCTTCTGCAGGCCGGAGGCATCGCGGCCGAGGAGCGGCATGGCCTCAATCTGCGTGCTGGTGACGACCTGCTTCAATTGCGTATCCGCCGTTTCCACCTGGACGGAGTTGGCCTGCACCTGGACTGTTTGCGAGGCGGCACCAATCTGCAACTGTGCGCTCACCTCGCGGTTGTCGTTCAGGTGCAGCGTCAAGCCGGAGGTCTGGAAGTCCTGAAAACCAGCGGCCTGGACGGTGATGTCATACGGGCCACCGATCTGCAGCTGCGGCATGGTGAAATAACCGTGACTGTCACTGTTTACTGTTGTCTTAATACCTGTACTGGTATTGGTCGCGGTTACGGTCGCATTTGGCACGACGGCGCCGCTGGTGTCAGTGACGGTGCCGTGAACGGTTGCGTAGGTGACCTGCGCGAGCGCCTTGTCCTGAACTCCGAAGAGGACCAGAAGCAGGCTGACAGCTACGTACAATATTTTTTGTTTCAATGGTTTATCGGGCATGCTCTCGCCGAATACGCGCAGGCCCGCAGCATAGCCCGCCACAATCGCCTCTGCGGGATGCGTCTTTGAAACCGCCATCAGCCGCACATCGCTCCGAGGGCGCCCAGACCGCTGGCAGGCGGCGAGGATTGTCTCCTCAATACGCTGGACATTTTCCGCAATCGTGCTGTCGGGGAGCATGCTACGTGATTGTACTCGGTCGGGAGAGAGCCCGGCCCGATCTACAGTATCTGGAATCCTATCTCCAAAAACTTATAGATTCGTAATGTACCAATTGATAAACAAGACAGCCATTCCACATTAACTTATTGTAAATAGCGCTATTTGTTTCGCTCTCGCAGGCAACCCAATGATTGGGCGTTAAATTGCAAAGTGGTTACTAGATAGCAATCCTCAGGTTTGCCTGGACGCGAGAAATCTGTACCCAATCAGGTTCCATGGTCAGTCCGGGGGTACGAAAGATGGAGAGAGCATGCCCGATTCTGATCGAGATCAAGCTGAGCGATGAGCCCGCCAAGAGCGGGCTGGAGCCTGGTTCGCGAGAGCTGGATGAATTGCTGGAACGGCTGCCGGATCTGGGGCATATCCAGATGCGCGGGCTGATGACGGTCGCGCCGCTCGATGAGAATCCGGAGACGGTGCGGGCCTGTTTCCGGCAGCTGCGGCGGCTGCGGGATGAGCTCGCGGCGCGGCATGCGCGAATGGATTACGGCGAGCTGTCGATGGGGATGTCCGGGGATTTTGAGATTGCGATTGAGGAAGGGTCGACGCTGGTGCGGATCGGGACGGCGATCTTTGGGGCTCGGCCTAAACCGGAATGATTGCGTTGCGGGAGACGGCGGCTGGGGTGAGTTTCGCCGCGCGTGTGCAGCCTCGGGCCAGCCGTACCGCGATTGCCGGTGTGATGGGTGAAGCGCTGAGGGTCGCGGTGGCTGCTACTCCGGTTGAAGGCAAGGCGAATGAGGCGCTGATTCGCTTCTTTGCGGAGTTGTTGGGGGTACCGCGGTCGGCGGTTGAGATTGTTAGCGGCGGGGCGTCTCGGAATAAGGTTGTGCGGGTAGCCGGGGTGAGTGCGGAGTGGGTGCGGGGCAGGTTGGGAGTCTGAAGACTGGCTGGATTGGGTTCTTGCTTCCCCGTCCTTTGCTACGCAAAGGACGGGGCACCCGTTTGCGTGCCGCTCGATGAGAAAAAGCAGGTCCTTCGACTACGCGCTTCGCGCTCCGCTCAGGATGACAAATTCATCGGGTTGTGCTCCGGTCCGGATGGCAATTCAGAGAGAGCACCCACTCCCTTTGTTTCCTGTCTGGGGCTTTCCCCCGTACACTGCGGTTACGCCTTCTAAAGGAAGAACATGAGTCATCTGTACGGCGCGGTGATCGGCGCTATCGTTCTCACTCTGCTGGTGGTTTCTCTGACGCGGCTGGGCAAGGTTAAGACCAAGGCTGATTACCTGGTTGCGGGGCGGTCCCTGCCGGCGTTTGTGCTGGTCTTTACGCTGCTGTCGTCGTGGATCGGGTCGGGGTCACTGCTGGGCGGGGCGGAGAATGCTTATAACCATGGGCTGGTCGCTCTTTGGCAGGGCGGCGGCGGATGGGCGGGGCTGCTGCTGATCTACTTTATTGCGCCACGGGCGCGGCGGTCGGCGCAGTTTACGATTCCTGATTTGCTGGAGGCTCGCTACAACCAGACGGCGCGCGTGCTGGGCGTGATTGCGGTGCTGTTTGCCTATACGGCGATCACCAGCTACCAGTTGATTGGCGGCGGGGATATTTTGAGCCTCATTTTTCCCGCCGTGATTACACCGGATCTGGGCAAGTACATTATTGCGGCGTTTGTGATTGTGTTTACGGCGATTGCCGGGATGTCTTCCGTCGCTTATATGGACGTGGTGATCGGGCTGCTGGCTACGTTCACGATGCTGATTGCGCTTCCGGTGCTGATGCATTCGGTGGGTGGATGGAGCGGGTTTCATGCAGCGCTCCCTCCGTCGGACTTTACGCCGCTGGGCGATCACACGTTGATTCAGGCGCTGGAGTTGTTTCTGCCGACGTGTTTGCTGATGCTGGGCAACCAGGCGATGTATCAGAAGTTCTTCTCGGCCAAGTCGGAGAAAGACGCGCGCGTGGCGGTGGTTGGATGGATTATCGGCACTGTGATTCTGGAGACTGTGATCGTGGTGCTCGCGATGCTCGGGCATGTGCGGGCGATGGAGTCCGGTGCGAAGCCGTTTCCGCGCGAGATTCTAGCGTTCACGGCGCTGCACAGTTTGCCGGGGCTGCTGGGGGCGATGCTGATGGGCGCGATCTTTGCGAAGATCATTTCGACGGCTAACAATTTTCTCTTCTCGCCTGCGACCAACCTGGTGAATGACATTTTTGTGCGCTACATTGCGCCGGAGGCTTCGAACAAGCGCATCCTTATTGTTTCGCGGCTGATGGTGGTGCTGTTGGGAATCTGGGCGCTGTATCAGGCGCTGCACACTGCTTCGGTGCTGAAGAAGACGCTCTATGCTTACACTATTTATTCGGCTGCGCTGACGCCGGTGATTCTGGCGGCATTCTATTCGAAGCGCGCGACTTCGGCGGGTGCGGTGAGCGCGATCGGAGCGGGCACGTTTATTACTGTCTTTTGGGATTCGAGCTTCATACATAACCACTTGCCGGCTGCCCTGGCGCAGCGGGATGCGATTTTCCCGGCGCTGATTGTGGCAGTACTTTGTCTGGTGGTCGTGAGCGCCTTCACTTCCCCGCCGCGCAAGGAGCAGGTGGAGATCTTTTTCGGAGAAAAGGCATAAAAAGAGGCAGGCTGCCTGGGGTTGGGGAAGGCTGCCTGCCTTTAGGGTTGATTTCGGATTTTTGCCGCAGGCAATTGCCTCATCAGCGTAGCTGGTTTCATCTTGCCGACACGACGGAATTGGGACCATGTGTGGGTGCCCTGCGATGAACCGTTTTCTTCGAGGCGTCGACTGATTTGCTAGGCTAGGCCATGCCGGTTGCTGTGCTCACGCTGGAGATTCGCATTGAGAACGCCCATTCGCTCAAGGATCGGCGGCAGGTGGTGCGCAGCTTGAAGGAGAAGCTGCAGAATGGCTTTAACATCTCCGTGGCGGAGATGGATGAGGCGGTCACCTGGCAAACGGCGACCCTTGGCGTCGCCGCCATATCAGGATCGCGCGATTATCTGGCCGGGTTGATGAAGCAGGTTGAGGATGCCGCGGTGCGCATCAGTAATGATCTAGGGGCACAGGTGGTGGATGGGTGGTGGGAGTATCTGGAGAGCTAGGAGGCGGATTGTGTCTCAGTTTGGGACACAGCCACAAGCAAGATTGGCAAATTGGCAACAAGTTGTAGCTTTGTATTGCCATCCGAGGTAACCGGATCTCTGATTACGACTAATCCGCATTTTGAAACTAAGATGGGATTGGCGTGCCGCGGAAGGCGCATTACAGTTCAAACATTGAGTAGCACTTGGGGGAGGGCTACTGAATTGTTAACGCCTGTGGAATAACTTCCACAGGCGTTTTACATTTTGGGGTTGTTTTCTCACTCCTGTCGGAGCGTCTCCGGAGTTTAGAGGTAGAGGCTGGGCCAAATTGCTGAGATTCTTCACTGCGCCTTCGGCTCCGTTCAGAATGACGTTTCAGATGAGTCCCGGGGGCCAGACCTACCTAAATGGTTTCCTTTCAATCGTCATTCACTGACAAAGCACATCTTTTTCATCCCACTGCTCACTTTTGTGCAACGGGAGCCGTCTGGTCTGATATTCTCAATCGTTTAACCAAAGGAAGTTTGAGATGCCAGAACAACGGGCGCGTAAGTATCATCAGGACCGCGTGGCGGAGACGCTGCGTGACGAGATAGGAGCGATGATCGAAGGCGAATTGTCCGATCCGCGGATCAGCTTTGCATATATCAGCCAAGTTGTGCTGAATCCGGGGGGCAAGTCGGCGCTGATCTATGTGGCCGTGGACGGCGGCCCGGAAGAAGAATCGGAGACGATTGAGGGGCTGATGGCGGCGCGGGGCTATATCCGGCATGAGTTGTTGGAACGCATGGGAGTGCGGCATGTTCCGGAGCTTTCGTTCCATATCGATCGATCGGAAAAGATGAAGGCCCGCATCGATGAACTGCTGGGGCGGGCGCAGAAACGACAGAAGAGTATCGCGGAGTAAGGCTCGGGAAATTTTTAACGAAAGAAAGGCAAAGCAGATCCTTCGCTGCGCTCAGGATGACAATTCCTGAGTTTGTATGAAACCGACAGGGGCCATGGGAGAGCGGCATACTATCCACGCGGTACTGAACGCGATCGAGCGAGGACAGCGGTTTCTGGTCAGCGCGCATGCGCGTCCGGATGGTGATGCCGTGGGGTCGATGCTGGCCTGCGCGATGATTCTGGAGCAGCTGGGCAAGCAGGTCGATATGGTTTCCTGCGACCGGGTGCCGCTGATCTATCGCACGCTTCCCTGTTCTTCGGTGATTCGACAGGTGAGCCGCGTGGAGGGCGAGTACGATGCTGTGATTCTGCTCGAATGCGATGGCATCGAGCGTTCGCGGCTGCGCGGGCTGGAGGGCCGATTCCTGATCAATATCGATCACCATGTGAGCGGGCGGACCTTTGCCAATCTCAACTGGATCGACACTGAGGCGTGCGCGGTGGCGGAGATGGTTTACAAGCTGGCCATGGTGAGCGGCGTGCGCATTACGCCAGAGATGGCCACATGCCTTTACACCGCTGTGCTGACGGATACCGGCTCTTTCTGTTATGACGGGACGGACGCTCACACCTTTGATCTGGCGGCTGAGCTGGTGCGGCATGGAGCGAAGTCGGCGGGGATCGCCAAGGATGTCTATTTCTCGCATCCGACGTCGAAGATGCTGTTGCTGGGCGCGGCTCTGTCAAATTTGCGGCGCGAGGGGCGCATTGCCTGGATGTGGGTGACGCACGATGATATGGTCCGCACCAACGCAGCCGAAGAAGACTGCGAGGGTATTGTGAACTACGCCATTGCGATTGCCGGGGTCGATGTGGCGGTCTTTCTGCGCGAGCTAAGTACTCATCGCGTGCGGCTCTCATTGCGCAGCAAGGGCGATGTGAATGTGGCCAGGATTGCCGAGCGCTTCGGCGGCGGCGGCCACCAGCACGCCAGCGGCTGCACGCTCGATGGGCCGCTGCCGGAAGCAACGGAACTGATTCTCGATGTTGCCCGTCGCACTCTGAGTGCGGCGGTTCATGAAGTTGCTTAGAGCCTGCTATGAACTGGCTCAGTTGAATCTGATAGCCTTGTCTCGGAAGGCAATTCCACCCGGGACCTCAGAAAGAACGTGGCCATCCCTAAGAGCATCAAGGCGCTACGCATCAGCCCAACGTCTGCCATGACGCGCTTCCCTTTCCTGGGAACGACGCTGGAGACTCTGACTCTTTTCCTCTTTACAGCCTTTTTCCTGTTCTACGGGCTGGTGCCTGTTTTTGGCGGCGCTGGCATCGGGCTGGTGGGCGCGGACGAGCCCCGGTATGCGCAGGTAGCGCGCGAAATGCTCGGCCGGCACGACTTCGTCACGCCGATTCTGTATGGCAAGCCATGGCTTGAAAAACCGGCGCTCTACTACTGGCGAGCGATGTTCGCTTTCCGCGAGTTCGGAATTCACGACTGGTCAGCGCGCATTCCGTCGGCGAGCTTTGCGTTTGTGCTGGTAACGCTGATCTTTCTGCACATGCGGCGGTTCCGTCCGGGAGGACAGTTGGATGCCGCGCTGCTGACGGCATCGTGCGCGGGCATTTTGAGCTTCGCACGCGGCGCATCGACGGACATGCAGATGGCCGCGCCGTTCTGTATCGGCATGCTGGGGTGGTATGCGTGGTATGAGACAAACAGCAAATTCTGGCTCTTTGATCTTTACTTCTTTGTGGGCGCGGCGACGCTGGCCAAGGGACCGGTCGCTCCATTTCTGGCGCTGGTGATCATAGCAGTGTTTGCCGCGATGCGAAAAGAATGGTCGATTCTGCGACGAAGCATCTGGTGGCCGGGCGTGGTGCTGTACCTGGCGATGGTGCTGCCGTGGTTTATCGCGGTGCAGAAGCGCAATCCGAACTTTCTGCGGGTATTTTTCCTGGAACATAATCTGGAGCGCTTTGCCACCAACCGTTTTGAGCATGAGCAGCATTTCTGGTATTACCTGCCGGTGATTGTGCTGAGCCTGATGCCGTGGACGGTGATTGCGATTGCGGCGCTTGTGAATGCCGTACAGGGATCGGTTGCTGAGTGGCGGGCGCGGCGGGCGAAGTTTCACTACATGGGCTTTCAGCGAACGGGCGATGCTTTCCCCGAGTTTCTCGTGCTCTGGGCGTTGATTCCAGTGATCTTCTTTTCTTTTTCGGAATCCAAGTTGCCCGGCTATATTTTGCCGTCTGTTCCACCCCTCACGATCCTCAGCGGAGACTATTTGAACCGCATGCGTGAACGCGGATTGAAGCCGTGGCTGCTGATCCTGCATGGGGTATTGGCCGGCGGGCTCACGACGCTGGTGTTGCTGCTGCCGCGTTTGATTCAGCATTCGGACCAGATGCCTCCGTCAAATGCGCTGATTGCCGCGGGGGCGACGGGATTTGCGGCGACTATCTTTATTCTCATCACTGTGGCGCGGTTCGGCATTCGCCGCCTGCGCATCGCAACGATGATTCCGGTTGTGATTCTGCTGCTCTTCCTGTATGGGATCGGACCGTTTTTCGGCTTTGGGCAAATTGCCTCGACCAAGGGTACGGTGCAGCTGATCGATCTGACGTATTCGGCGCGGCCGCTGGCGAAGATTCTGGACCAGATTGCTCTGCCAAACACCACGGTTGCGGTATTCAGGGTTCGCCGCGATGTGGAATATGGCCTGTCGTTTTATCGCAATCGAAAAGTGGCGAATTACGAACAGGATGGGATTCCGCGTGAGCAACATATCCTTGTCGCTCGTGAATCCCATGTGGACGAACTGCGTCAAAAACTTACCGGCAGGCGATATGAGCCCTTATTCGTGTATCCTGCTCAGAACCTGGTCATCTACGCTGTAGCTGCGGAAGAGTAAATCAAGAAACAGAAGTTATTTCCGGAAATCAGGGCCTGGTTAAGTTACCACGGCCCTGAAAGATAGATACTAAGACAGCGAAAGACGATTGCTTATTTTTCTGGTGCGTAAAGTGTGAGCTCGGCCTTGCAGTTTGAGATTCTCGACCTGAGGCATTTTTCCGCCAGCAGCTTGCGGCCTGTGCTGGATGAGGAGAGCCGTCTGTGGAGCGATCGGCTGTGCTGGGATTACCGCACTTCAGCGGACCTGTTGCTGCAGTATCTGGATTCACGCGTGCTGCCGGGCTATGTTGCTGTAGAAAATGGGCGCATCGCCGGCTATGTCTTCTGTGTCTACGAAGAGCATAAGGCAATCATCGGTGACGTGTTTTCCCTTTCCGATGCCTCAGCCGAAGTAGAAAGCCAGTTGCTGCGGCATTTGATCGAATTGCTGCGGCATTCTCCCGGGATCGACCGGATTGAGTGTCAGCTGCTGCTGCATCCACATGGGCTGCATGCAGATGTGTTTCGAGAGGCGGGATTCAAGCTCTTTCGCCGGCTCTTCATGGAGCTCGATCTACCAAAGTTTAAAGGGCCGCTATCGCGGCCTGCTCTCCCCAAGGGCGTTGTTCTGAGCTCGTGGCGGGAGAATGATTTTCATCCGACCGGATATCTGATTGCCGATGCCTACAGCGGCCATCTGGACAGCTTCATCAACGATCAATACCGCTCGGTAGCAGGTTCGCTCCGCTTCCTGCATAACATCGTTCGCTTTCCCGGATGCGGCTTGTTCGATCCACCTTCATCGCGCACGCTGACGCGCGCGGCGGATGGGGCGCTGGCCGGGATGCTTTTGTGCTCACGTGTGCGTGAGGATATTGGGCACGTGACGCAGGTGTGCGTGGCGAAGGATCAGCGACGGCTTGGTCTGGGGGCGTGCCTGATAGAGGAATGCGCGGAGAACCTGCGAGGACGTGGTTTTCGCGGGCTGACGCTGACGGTCACCGAAGAGAATACGAACGCAGTGGAACTTTACCGCCGCGTGGGCTTTACGGAAAAACATTCGTTCGATGCGATGGTTTGGGACCGATCATGGCGCTGAACGAAAGAATCATAGTCCTAGCGGCGAATGAACCACATGACCCAGCTTGCGGCAATCACAATTCCTACAAACATTGCCCAGCAGTAGAGACCATACCGAATCATTGCTTTCGGGGTGGTGCGCTGCGTAATTCCGAAGACCACCGACGCAAATGTTGCAAAGAGCAGAACAGCGGAGAAATGCGAAAGAACTAGCATGCGGGCTTCCTGCCTATGCGAAGGTTGTGCGCGTCAACAGCGGAGATGATGTTGAGGAGCCCAGCCACGACGATGAATTTGGTTCCATAGTCTGCGGTGGCCACCTGGACGGCGCCATGGCCGAGATCCAAGATTCGGCCGAGAATGTAGAGCGCGCCGCTTCCGAGATCGCCGGCAAAACCAAGCATTTCCAGCACATCGCCCATATTGGGCTGGTAAAGCTTGCCCTGCATCAGAATGCCGAGGGTATTCATGCTGGTGATCGAGATAAAGAGCAAGGCCGCGCGGACCCAATGTTTTGTCAGCACATGACCAAGACCGGGAACCAGCCAACCGAGAATAAGCGCAGCATACGGTAAGCCGGGAGACTTTTCCTCCAGCTTTGCATTTACCTGAACTTTCGATGCCATCATTTTGACTATACAGCAGGAGTGAACTCGGGGTTTTCGCGAGTTAGGGTTGCATCGGATACCTTTTTGAGGTTCATCTTGTGGTTCATCAACGCCGTTCCAGCGAAGAGGGCGGAAACTTGATATGATGAGTGAAGCAGCTTCCCACCTTGCAGGCGCGTAGCTCAGTTGGTTAGAGCGCTACCTTGACACGGTAGAGGTCAGGAGTTCGAGTCTCCTCGTGCCTACCATATCTTTCACACACTTACAGCAAGCTCCTCACAAGAGTTTGTGGCTTTTTGTGGCAAATGCTCAAACTCTCTTGAGACTCCCCTCCTTTCGTGAGCATGGCGTACACCTCACCGACCATCTTCCTCACACTCTCCGGCAATTCCTGCATGTACTCGTTGGCCGTGGTATCGGCCTTCGCGTGCCGCCGGTGTGCCTGAATGTCCTTCACCGAACCCATGCTCTGCGCCTGTGTCGCCATCGTGCGGCGCATCACTTGAAAGTTCAGTTTCGGTAGTCCAAGCCTCTCCGCGAGAGGGTTCAGAACCCGGTTGCGATAGTTCCCCGTGTCCATGAATCCTTCTCGTGAATTCGGGAAGATGAATGCATCAGGAGATGCCTTGGGATTCTCCTTCTTCCACAGGCGGAGCTCACTAGCCAGACCCGGTGGCAGGTGAACATCCGTCAGACTTCCATCAGTCTTCCCAAAAGGCCGAATTTTTCCCTTGTAGACGGTTTCGGTGATCGAAAGAGTGTTGACGTTGTCAAAGGAACGCCAGCGTAGAGCGAACAATTCGCTCGGACGAAGTGCTTCGGTCATATCGAGCATCAGCAGAAGTCGGTCCCTTCTGCCGGTTCTCTGAAGCGCTAGCCAGAGTTGTTCCCAGGTCAGGACCTGTTTGTCCTTAGGCCGAAGATTTTTCGGGATCTTCAGCTTCCGGCTCGGGTCCTTCATCAGAAACTCCTGTTCGATGGCTTCGTCGAAGATGGATTTGAGATAGGATCGCGCCTGGTTCACTCGATCCTGCGAAAGGCGTTCAGCCAGCTCGTTCACATGCGTTTGCAGCATGAACCGATCGATCGAGTCGAGGGGGTATTCCTCGAACTTCGCCAACAGGTCTTGTTCGATCTGGATCTTCTTCACCTTCGCCGTCTCCGGGCGCCAGTCCCCCTCTCTGAGCGGGAAATAGCGGTTGCGAACGAACCATCCGAAGGCAGTCGAGCTGTCCTTGAGGACTCTGCCCCCGAGATTCTGGCCAGTCTGTTTGGTGACTTCCGTCCGCAGCGCATCGCGCGCCTGGGACTTGGTCATTTTTGATTTGAGGTCGAGTTTGATGCAGACCTTCTTGACTCGTTCCTCTCCTGTTTCAGGATCAAGCACTCGCTGCCGGAAATACCCGAACCACTGTTTTCCGCGCAGAGAGACCCATCCTGCCTGGTGCGATTTGCCCATTCGTTCCTCAATTTCTGTGGCGGAAGAACCGTGGGCCGCTCTTATTCTACCGGCGTCCGGGCCGTAGAGCAGAGAGGCGTTCCCTTTCGCTGATGAACGCTTCGATCCGGCTCGATCGGTATCGAAGGGTGCCATCGCCCATTCGGATGACGGGCAGATGTGGGGCCTTGCGTGAGGAATGATCCCAGACCCAGTCCTTGCTAACGTTCAGCCGTCGCGCAACATCCTCGGCTGTAAGAAGAGGATCCCTGTGGGCTTCGCGCACTGTTGCATCAACCTGTGACCGAGCTTCCGACGAACTCGGATGACTGAAGCCCTCAGAGTGGTCTGTTGGGACCTCTATTAGGTGAAGAGCTGAAATCTGTCTTGGCTGTGGCATGTGTCCTCCAAGAGCTTTGCTTTCCCGAAAAGGAATTCCGCAAGGGCCCTATCTTTTATCCACTGGTTCGGAACAAACCTGTACTTGTCGAGCAATTGCCCTCAGCAATTCGCCCGATACCGGCGCGTCGCCCAAGCCTGCGTGGGGTGGGTGCCAGGTTCAGGTAGCCTGTCCGTGCAAATCGCGAGAGTTATGTGTAAAACAGGTTCGAGACTCGGTCAAATGGCATTGCGATCGGTGCAATTTCCGCAAATAAATAAATTTGTGACCCCATGTGTCGTCGAGCTGGCGGTCCGACTGGGTGTGATATTGCCGAACGACGACGACTCGTGCATCTATCCATGGAAGCGGGCCCGAGCATTGGGTCTTCAGATTGGGAAAGACTAGTGATACAACAAACGCGAGGAATTTCCCTCGGCAGGTCGGCACAAAGCGATGAACGACGATTCAAGCAAAGAGTTTGATCGGATCACTGATCTAGGCAAAGCGCGAAGTGACGAGTACACAGAAAGACTGTTGGCGTTCGTCCAGGACATGGAGACTTCAAGCCCTGAACCGTTCATACCTTTGCTGGCCGACATCGCGTTAGTGCGGGCACTCATCGTACATCTTGTGATTCGATACGGCCCGGAAAGAGGTCTTGTCGAGGTGCAAGACGCGTTCAATACGACGTTTGACCAGATGAAGCCAATTCTCGAAAATATGGAGAGAGCGAAAGGACATCCTCCCCAATGAAATGGCTCTGGCGTTCACTTCTTCCGCTTCTGTTGGTTTCCTGTTTGGCGTCGCTTGTTACCGCATGCAAAAGCAGAACACCTGAGCTAACAGGCAAATGGAGCGGCAACAGCGACTTGTCGACGCAAATGGCGCGCGCGCCAGGTAGCCTCCAGATGCAAAACGCAAAGGCAGTACCTGTCCAGGTCACTATGACTCTGAACCAAAATGGTGGCGGAATCACGGGAGACGCGGCCGTAGTGATTAGCGGAAAACCAGAGATTCATCTCCCGATTACAGCTGGCGTCGTTGGCCAGGACGGCAAAGTTTCCATCGAGGCCGATCGCTCTGGTTTCAGTAACGTTCATCTCACCTTCAGTGGAAACCTTGCAGCTGGCCAACTCTCTGGTGATATTGCACTGAAGATGGATACCCTATTGGGAGTAGCGGTCAACAAAGGGCCGATCACACTCAAGCTAAATAGTTAGCAATCTCTTAGAACCGCGCATTTGACCGAAAACCGGGTCCGTCCTACGCTCTCACCACCTGAGAGCGATCCAGGAGGACGGATCTGATGTATGCATCCCCAGACGAAATCCTCGCCGCGCTGGAGCGCGTTGGCTATTTCACCGATCAGAAGACTGCCACCACCGTTTACTTAGCAGGAAAGCTCCATCGCCCCATCATGCTCGAAGGGCCCGCGGGGGCCGGCAAAACGGAATTGGCCACGTCGGTCTCGCGTGCTTATGGCGTCCCGATACTGCGATTGCAGTGCTATCAGGGTATCAACGAAGAAAAAGCCATCGGGCAATACGATAAGAGCCTTCAAGAACTTTATGTGCTCTTGATGAGCAAGAGCGACCGAACACCCGATTGGGCCGACATCAAGCGCCAAGTGACAAGCCGCGCGTATTTCATGGCCGGCCCATTGCTCGAAGCGATCGAACAGAACCAACGCTGTGTCTTGCTCATCGATGAAATCGATAAAGTGGACTATGCATTCGAAGCGATGCTCCTGGAGCTGCTTTCGGTGTGGGCGCTCTCCATCCCCAGGATGGGCACCGTTCAGGCAACGTCGATATCGAGTACAACTACGAGCGAGACGGGGAGGTGCTGATTCCGGCGGGAAGCCGTATTGTTGGCAAGATCTCGCAAGCAGACCCATCGGGTCTGGTGAACATCACGTTTTCTTCCATTGAACTCCCCGGAGGAGAGACGGTGCCGATCGACGCAGTGGCAGCAGACACGAGTCTCCAGGCGATCAAAGGCAAGGTGACTGGAAAAGAGGCTGGTAAGAGCATGCTGGTGCGCTCGCTCTCAGGTATAGGGGAAACCGCTGCAATGATTGTTGGCGCTCCAAGCGCGAACGGAGCATTCAGCGAAGATGATCTGTTGCGAATGCGCATGGCGGACAATATCGGTAACGCCAGTGATCAACAGATTATGCAGATGATGACGATGCAACACATCGTCATTAGCGTACCCGCCGGGACCGAGATCTACGTCATCTTCGAAAAATCGCAGCAGGCTGATGCCGCTGGCGCAGAGAAGACGCTGCGCGTTCCTCTTCTGGAGAGCACCGCGCTCGATTCGAGCACGCCAGTGCAGCCATAGAGAGACAACGTTAGGTAATAGGTTCTCTGGATGCGGCCTACTCAGTGGGCCGCATTTTGTTTGGCCGTTTCGACCGGGAGTCTCGCCCGATTGACTTTGTCGGAGAAGAAAAATCGAGGCACAAAGACACTCGGACGAAGTCGTGAAAAGAGAAAAAGCGTGTACCTCACTTTTGTTATGGAGAGGCGGTGTTTGCGATCGCGGCCACGTTGAGAAATATCCGGTTGTCGATGTTGAAGCCGTCTCCGGCAGTACCGAGTTACCCTTTGCAGGCGAACGACTTTCGAGCCTGCGGGAGTTTTAGGCCGCACGGTTCGATTTCAGCGTGGCTTCAATCTCCTTACCCAACTTCCTATTGATCTGGGCCGAGCTGATCCAAAACGGCGCACTTACACACTCCACCTCAAGCAACTCCGCGTCTGCGTCGTAGTTCCATCGAATCCGGGTTCCGTCTTTCACTGTTTCTCCTGCCGGGCTGACGACATGAATGTCGTTTTTCGAAGCCTTCTTCCGCAAGCATGCAAAAATGGCGCGCGTGATTCCACGAAACGCGAGCCTGGAACTGGATGACATCGAAGTTCCCTCCTGCCTAGTGAGTTCAATGTTGGCTGACCAGAAACAGAACGGCGCGCCTCGAACTGCCGATTCCTCGGACACCCTAAGGATAGACGCTCGAAGAATGGGATTCGTTCTGCCGGGCTCGGCAATTTCCTTTCACATGCGTCGGGTGCAAATCTCCGGCCACAAAGACACTCGGACAAGATGGTGAAAAGAGAAAAAGCGCGTACTTCACTTTTGTAACGGTGAAGCGAGGCCGCCGATGGCGGACTAGGGGCTTTGAGGGCAACACGGTTAAAGGAGAAAAAGTGTGTACTTCACTTTTGTAACGAGTCAGCTGGTGAAAAGAGAAAAAGCGTGTACCTGACTTTTGTAACGCGACCCTGAAGGCACGGGACAACATAGATGAACAAGAGGACTCTGGAACGGAAGAGGCACGGGATAGGCAGGTTTGTCAGTGGTGGGGAGAAATTTCCGGAAGCTTCCTGATCCAATTGATTGGTTTGCGCGTAGGAAGTTCCCCTCTGAGTCTTCTACATGTATATCGATCCGAAGTTAATCCAAGTCCGGCCAAATTGATCGAAATGCAGAATCATGCGACCTTCCTGCTCGACGGCACCCCGTCGAGGAGGCAAGTCCATGATCAAGTCGTTTATGCGAGCTGTGCGTGCCGCGCAGAAACATCTGCAGGTGCTCTTGCTCGTTTCCTTCATCGGAGCCGCTCTGGTAGCACCCGCTGCCAGCGTTGCCCAAAACCTCGGAGCGGCGCCGGCCACCGGCCAGGCAGTCCAGGGTCAGACAGCGTCACAGCCTGAAGGGGCATTCCTGAATGCCGTGAATTGGGTCTGCAACGTGATCTGTCCTGTAGGCGCCGGCATCGCCGTTGTCGCAACCGTGTTGCAGTGGCGGAGCGGACGCAGTTGGCTGCCGTCCGCGATGACCGCTGGAGGTCTGATCTGCGTATCCGGCATCCTGCGGCTGATCGAGTACTTCATCTCGCAAGGTCAGGCGGTGGGGTGAGGCACACATGCAGACACCACTGGTCTTCAGAGCGATTCTCGGTCTCCTGATGGATTTGGCCATTCCGGCCGCACTTGGTGCGTTTGTCATGGCTGGTACCTGAGAGGATTCGCCTCAGCTTCCCGGGGAAGAAAACCGTAGCGCATCCCGTGCCGGAATACCGCGCTCATAATGTTCCGGATCTTAAGACGGGTTCCATTGGCCAGCTTGTACGGTTCGCGGCCGAGTAGGCCTAGCCAGTCTTCGATAGCTATCGGCTCCATCTCACTGACGGACACCAATCCCCACCTTGGGACGATCCATCTCTGGAGATAACGTCGGTTCGCCTCGATGGTGGAATAGGCCTTCGTTTTCTTGGCCTCGTCCTGATCAACATCGAGTTCCTTCGCCATGTAGTGATCGGCAAGCTCTCCGAACGTCATCCCCAAAACCGATGGACGAGGAGTTGTGCTGTTGATGTTGATCCGAAGCGCCTCGGCAGCTTTCACAGCTGCTGCTTTGGTGCGGTATTCGAGAACTGTTCCAATCACGCGAGTGGTTTCCTTCCTCGAACCGTTTGCATGGGTATTCCGCCACCGGAATACCCACACATCCGTACCCTTCCTCCGCTTGAGGCGTCGGATGCTTCCCTGCTGATAACGTGTCTTACTCAATTCGGTTTCCTCCGATTCGAGCGACACGGATGGCCCTCTGAGTTTACTCTGCGCTGCATCCATTCATGAACCTGCGAAGGAAGAAAGCGCCAGGTCTTGCGCATGCCCTCTCCGAGCGGATAAGCCGGGAGGACTCCATCGCGAGCCATCTGCTGAACTGTTCTGTGATCAAGGCCAAGCATGCGCGCAATCTCACATGCGTCCACAAAGTATTCAATTGGTGCCTGAGCCCGAGCGGCTCCAACTTCTCTATCGGTCATTGTTCTCTCATACGGGGTACCGTCGCCTGCTTCGCGCCGGGCGACACCGAGTGATACTTCGGTGCCTGCCCCAAAATTCCCCTATGACCCCGGTGGTATCAAATAGTTGTCAATCCTCATCGCGCATGCTAATTGCTTAAACTGAGCGGGTATCAAGATCAGTGAATAAGGCGCAAGTCTATGAAATAAAATCCATTAAACGAGTAATAGCCTGCGATGAGATACTTGCAAATATGCAAGTATCTCTCAAGAAATACGCCCGGCTTGTGCGCGCGATGGCACCTTCGGGCAATCTTTTCTTTCTCCTTACAATTCGGGAACTTCGCAGGCAGGGGCTCACGTTCCTAGCTTTCTACGTTCTGCAGCGGACTGTCGAGGAATTGGAAATCTCCGAGTGTTGGCTTCGGCGCGAAACTGGATTCGAGAACTATGAAGTCAGCCGGGCATGCACATTTCTGGCGAATAGTGGGCTCATTGGGCTAAGGAAATCCAACGCGGACGCACGATTTCGTTTGCTCACACCGACAGCCCGAGGCCGTCGCGTCCATGATCAAGTGCTGTCGGCAGCAGCCCAGCAATTCGAGCAGGGGCTGCCTGCTCCGGGACGTCTCAGGCGATTATCAGAGGCCATCCATCTTCTTCGAAAAGGCAATCAGATTCTGCTGGGACCGCTACAGTTGTCATTTTTCGACGTTGATCTGTTTGATGAGGAGCCGGTCGGCGCCAGGAAGAAGCGCGCTCGTGTGAGGCAGTCATAGTCAATCGTGGAGATCAGAAGCCCAAAAGAGCCTTTTGAAACACCTTCAAGCCTCTTTCTGCCGCGTGGTGCGATTCCCCTGCCCGCGCTTCCTCGATAGATTGCTGGGGAGATTCTCTGCCATGGCAAGAGCCGCAGCTGATTCTCCCCTCATCAGAGCTTTCGCTGAAGCAGATCGCAGTCTGCCGTACCAGGTAGCAAGAGGCGCAGACCCTTCCGATGAGCTATCCTCTGCGACCACTTCAATAGACTCAGCTTTCTTGTCTGCTGATTGTCGGAGGAAGTCCACCGCCAGGCGACGTTCGCCGCCGGCCCACAATGTCAGCAACGCTACGCGGAGATCCGCATCCAGGTCGCCGCTTGGTCCGTCGTCGAGGAGCTCGCGCCACCCGCTCTTCAGCAGGTTCTTGCCGGCCGAGGTAGTTCTGTGAGCAGTGCGGCCGCGAGGGCCGGGCTTTCCCTGGCGCGCGAAACCTGCCTCCAAAAGTCTCTGGAGCGCAGGAATGGTTGCTCCTGGGGAAAGGCCGGCCGATTTCTGGAGCTCGTAAGGAGTCGTGATCCCGCTATCGATCAATGCCAAGACAAACAGATCGAGGTCGGTCCGGCGGCGCTTGTCTCGGGTCTCAGACATGTGTAGCCAGTATACGAACCGTATCTATTGTGCTCGAGCCCAGATCGACATGTCGCGCAAGAACTCGCTCCACATGGCGTCCATACCTGGTAAGGAGCAGGCGAGCCAGCGGGCCAACCAAAGAGCGTAGAAGGGCAGCTTTGTTGCTAGATATTCTTCGCCCATCTCCTGCGGACGCGAGGCTTGTAGCACTTCTGCTGGCTTCATAATCGGAATTGGAAAGTTCGGGATCAGCTGGCGCTGAAAGTGGAGTTGCTTGCCTGCTTCATCGATGACGTACTCAATATTGGGGAGAAACAAGCCCTCTTCAACTGTCCAACGTTTCACGGCTTTGTGCATGCGCTGTACCTGGAGGTCGAGACTGGCGGAAGAAGTAGGATCAAACGCCGGCACCGCCTTCTTTTGCTTCTTCGGCCGCTCTTTCTTGACGGGCCGCTGGTTCTCGGGTGTCGCCCGATACTTCCGATCTCGGCGAACAGTGCCTTCGTCGACGCCCAGTTCCTTCGCAATAGCACGGTTGGACTTCCCGGCCCGGACGCCAAGTGCCACAAGCCTGCGGCGCTCGGTCGGGGTGAGTCTGCGATTCAGGGTGCTCACTTCGCCTCCTTTGCACGGCAGCAGTTCGTGCGCGCCTGACCGGTGTTTGATGCCAAGGGAGCGAAGTGTTGCTCAAGGAGGCGCGTCATACGAGATGGATCCGAAAGATCGCTCTCGCAAAGTCCATTTCTGTTCCAAGCCAGCTCTAATTCCGATGCCAGACCACTCGGTGTTGGGGGTTGAGATCGATAACGCGCCAGAGCCGCGGATGCATAGATGAAGAACAGTATCCGGGCTTGAATCGGAAGCAGCTCAAAAGGCAAATGCGGAGGGGTCGTGTTCATCATGCTTTAATTGTGTCCGATCACTACTGTTCACCAAATACTTAGACCGATTCGCGACATACAAGCCGACATAATCGTTTCTGATCCGACCTACTTCTATTCGTGGTCTGGTCCCTGGCAACCTGCCGAGCCTACTATTCCTTCCACGCCTCCGCAGCTAACGGCAACTCGTTGAGTTCTGCTCGGGCTTCGCGCCACGTGGGGAAGTGCTCTCCAAGGATCGTCAGGAACCGCTCACTATGCGTAGGCTCAATAAGATGAACCATCTCGTGAACGATCACGTATTCGAGGAGGTCCTTTGGCTTCGTCACGAGTTGCGTATTGAGGCGGATGTGTCTTGCCTTATGATTGCAGCTCCCCCACTTGGTTTTCATCCGTTGGACGAAATACCCAGCAACTCTAACGTTCAGCCGAGACTCCCATTTCTTGATGAGCGAGGGCACGACTTCGTGCAAGAGCGTTTTGTGCCAGTCATGAATCACATCGGACCGTTTCTGAGCATCACTGCCCGGGCGCACTGTGAGCGTGATGCGCCTATGGTCGAGCGAAATGAAAGGCTTAGTTTCCCGATAGACGATGGTAAGGAGGTGCCGTCGTCCCCACAGGTAATGGCTTTCACGTTCGACGAACTTGCGAGGCGCTTCACGGGCTTGGTTACGCAGTTTCAGTTGCTGCTCACGAATCCAGCCCAGCCTTGAGATCGCGTAAGCGCGGGCAACATCCAGAGGCGTTGCAACTGGAGCCACAAGAGTCACGCGACCGTTTGGCGGATATACGGAAAGGTGGACATGCTTGACCGCCTTTCTCGTCACCACCATAGAAATCTCGCCAAGCTGGATGACTTCGCTCATTGATAGCCCGGTTGATTCTTGATGATGTTGAAAACAGCTTCCGTCGCTTGCCGATCACGAGACATGATGGGGAAAAGCGCGTTTAGTACCTGCTTCTCGCGGATGTCATCACCCTTCCATCCCGCAGGAGCTTTCTCCCGCATCGCCAGATCAAGGTCGAGCGCAAGCTTTGCCTTCTCGTCTTCGTCCGCAGGGCACTGGAAAGTCGTAGCAGGAATGTTGGCCAGATTGTTAAAGAGCGCGATGGCTCCGGGATACCCGTTCAGCACTGCGGGATGGTCGCCAGTGTTCTTCTGCGCCATGCGCTTCACCAGTTCTTCCGCCTTCTTTAAGAAGGCCTCGTAGGCTGCGGTATCGGCGCGGCTTTGTTGAATGAGGTCATCCAGAAGCTTTGACATCTCGGCGTAGAACATTGGGTCCGTGAGCTGGTCGCGGATAATGGTCTTCCGGACGTTATTGATGATTCCTTCGGCAACGGCGTTTCGCGAAAGCTTACCTTTCTCGTTCAGCTTTCTCGCGATGGCATCGTGGATGCCGGTTTCGATGATTAGCTCGGTGAGGGACAGCGAATTCAAGTTGCCCAGATCAGCTGCGGGGTCTGCCTGAACATAGGTGTTAAGGAGGTGCCGCATGTCCGCCTCGTAGGGCTTGATATCCAGCTCCTCGCCCGAATGTTTCTTTATCGCGGCGCGGATGTCGCTGTAGAACTCCACCTCCTTCTGCAACGCTGCGACCTCGGCATCCGAGTAACCCGCCTCGGTGAGATTCTGGGCAATGTTGGCATAGGCGCGGACGAAAGTGGCCACGGTCTTGTAAAACGAGACCCGCAGCGGTTCTGTTTCGGTCAGGGCGTTGGGATTGCTGGCGTCGCCGCAGAAGTAATGCAGATATTGCTCTACCTCACGCGGCGGTGGAACCGGAGCGCAAAGATAATGGAGCGCTTCGCGGGCGGCATCGAGCCGCTCTTTACCCTCCACCAGCCAATCCTTAAGAGTGACGTTGTTCTCTCCGCCGCTGCCCTCGTCGATGTCCAGCTCGTCGGAGCTGTACACTGCGATGGCCTCCTGCACGTTCCCAAACAACTCTTTGAAATCGACGATGTAGCCATAGTCTTTGTCCTCGCCATCAAGCCGGTTGGTGCGGCAGATCGCCTGGAACAGGTTGTGGTCGCGCAATTCATTATCGAGGTAGATATAAGTGCAGCTCGGGGCGTCGAAGCCGGTCAGGAGCTTGCTCACCACGATCAACAACTTGAGGTCGGCTGGCTCCTCGATGAAACGCCGTTTGGCTTCATCTTCATAGGCCTTGGTGGTCTGGCCCTTCGTCAAGACATGCTGCGTGTAAGTGTCAAATTTGTATCGTTCGTCGCTGTCTTTCGGATCGCGAGAGATCGCGTTGTGATTCGGTTCATAGGACGTAACGATCCCGCAATACTTGCCGAACGACGTATTCTGGAACAGCCGGAAGTAGTGGCAGGCATCGTAAATACTGGCTGCCACGAGGATGGCCGTTCCTCGGTCGTCATTTAGGCGAGGCTTGAGGGCGAAGTCCTCGATGATGCTGGCGATGATGCGCTGCTTGCGTTCACCCGCACTCATCAGTTCCTCCATCGTCGCCCAGCGTTTCCGGAGGACTGCACGCTGAAAATTGTTCAACCCTTTCGTCTTCTTCTCAAACCATGCGTCGATGGCTGCTTTTGACGTAATGCGCTGCGGCACATCACGGGCTTCGTACTTTAAGTCAAGAATGACTTGGTCTGCTACCGCTTGATGGAACTTGTACGTGTGGATGTAGGTGCCGAATACTTCCCGTGTCGTCTGCTTGTCCTTTTTCAGGAGCGGCGTGCCCGTGAAGCCGATGAAGATAGCGTGCGCGAGCCAGCGCTTCATCTGCTTATTCATGTCGCCACCCTGTGTGCGATGACATTCATCCACGAAGACGTAAAACCTGCCGTGGATGGGCGGTGGTGCAACGTTGAGGTCAGTGGGGTCGAACTTGTGGATCAGTGCGCACAACAGTCGAGGCGTAGTGGCCTCTAGTTTCGCAACCAACTCTGCCCGCGAGGTGATGCGGGGCGTAGGGGAGTTTTCCCCGATGACCCCGGCATTCTTCATCACGCCCTCGATCTGCTTGTCCAGCTCGTCGCGGTCGGTGACAACAAGGACGCGGCCCTCGGGATCATGCTCTAGCAGCCATTTAGCGACCAGCACCATCAGGATGCTTTTGCCACTCCCCTGGGTATGCCAGATCACGCCACCCTCACGCTGCCGGATGCGCTCCTGCGCCGCCTTTACGCCCGCGAACTGATGCGGACGGGGTACCTTCTTGATCCCGTTGTCAAAGATGATGAAGTTGCGGATCAGGTCAAGCAGGCGGGATTTCTCGCACACATCGGCGAGCGGACGGTCGAGCAACGCGCCGATGGTTAGCTGGCGCGGGTTCGCCGTCTTCCACTCCACGAAGAACTCTTCTCTCGTGGTAACGGTGCCGTAGCGCAGCCCTTGCGAATCGCTGCCAGCGAAGACAAACTGCACTGTCGGAAAGAAGTCCTTGTTGAAAATCTCTTCCTGGTTGGTGATGAGTTGGCGCACGCCATCGCCCACTTCCACCGAACTGCGTTTCAGCTCGATCACCCCGATGGCGATGCCGTTTAGATATAGGACAAGGTCAGGCCTGCGCTCGTAGCCGCCGCGTAGGGTCACCTCCTCCGCGATGGCAAAGTCATTGTTCCCCGGGTGTTCCCAATCCACCAGATGCACTGTCTCGTGCGGCTGCCCGGCAGCGATCAGCACGTCCACACCATACCGCAGCAGTTGGTAGGTGCGCAGGTTGGCTTGGTAGAGGGTAATCCCGGTGGCGTCCGCGGCGCCCATCAGTTTCTGCAAGGCGGCCGAGATGTGGCGCTTCGAATAGCCGCGTGCTTTTAAGTTTGCGCGTAGCAGTTCGGCCTCGATGCAGCGGTTGTTCTCGCGCTTGTTCCACTCGCCGAGATAGCGGTAGCCGAGGCAATCGGGACACGTCTTGTCGGTGAACAAGGCGATGACGCGATTCTGTGTCCGGCGTTCGGAGCGAGGCTGCTCAGGCATGAGAAGCCTCCCGTGGGATAAGGCGGATTTTCCCGGTGAGTAGTTCCTGCATCATGGCCTGCTTGAGAGCGCGGGTCTTGGCCAGCCGCTGTTCCAATGTCGTCAGCTCCGCGTCCATGTCTGTCAGCACAGCGGCGATGGCAGCTTGTTCTTGAAACGATGCGACTGCGAAACGAAGCTTCCTAATTTTGACCAATGTCAGTCGGGTAATCGCGTTGCCGCTCATCATCTCCTTGATTTGTTCCTGTCCATCTTTCGACAGGACTTGATACATGAAAAAAGTGGGGGAGTAACGGCGGCAGTCGAAGCGAAGAATAGCCACGCTGGAAAGGAGGCTGAAAGGCTCGTCTAATGAATTCAGTGCCGCGTTCCCAGTATTTGCACCGTCTTTTGTCAACAGCAGGTCGCCTCGCTTGACGTCGCAACGTGCATAAATTTTCGCGTGTTCGGTGGCACTGATTCGCTCAGCAGTGGACATGTCGAGTGTGCCCAACCGAATATTTTTGGATGTGACATAGAAGTAGTCATTGCCGCCGAGTTTGGGCGAAAAATGAGTTCCGTCTTGGATCTTCTGGCAGACTTCGTCAAGGGTCTTCACCTCCCACTCGCCGTGGAAGCCGGGGAGGCGGGTTTTGCCAGTAAGGAGTTGCTGCATGGCGGCCTGCTTGAGGTCGCGCTTCTTGGCGATGAGCCGTTCCAGCCCGTTTGTTAGCGCATCCACATCGCTTAGGGCCGTCGCAATGGCGCCTTGTTCATGAATCGCAGGTAAAGGTATTGGCATTTTGGCGATGACCCCTTGATCTATAGTGGTCATCGTCGTTGTCTTCGCATTTGCGATTAAATAGCGCCTCGCGGGTCGTGAAGCGCAGTATCTGACTAGGAAGAACGGATCGACTTTCTTTTGATCAAGCCGCACCCGAATAATGTGGCAATCAAACAGAATCTCTTCATCAAAGATCCGTCTGTAAACATTGCAATGTGCGATTCCGTCCGGTGTCAGCGAGGAGCGAGTAAAGAATAAGTCACCGTGATTAACGCCAAATCGGTTGATTTCATCCCGTGTTGCGTCAAAGCGCTCGAGGTCTGTTGTTTCAATCGGAACATATGAATAAAGATTTATGACATTAATTAACTTACATCCGCGACCTTTGCGTTCGGGTTCGTTAAAGACGCCGTTTTGTATAGGTAATAGAGTGATCGAAGACATAAGATCGGTCTGCCACTCCTTCGGAATGACACCCACCTCGGCCTGCTTGTAGCCGGGCCTCACTTCCATACCGCCCCCATCTTCTGAAGATGTTCCTCCACGCGGCTAGCTAGGGTTTCGACCTCGACTGCGAGCTTCGGCAGCGGCATTTCATAGCGTTCGGCAAGCTGGCGGATGCGGCCAGTAAGGGTCTGGGAGACGCGATCCAGTTCGCCCTGCACAGCGGCGGCGAGGGTGGCGAGCCATTTGTCGTCCACCACGAGCGTCTTGATTTCACCCTCAGTAAGCTTGGGGTATTTGTCGTCGAGCTTTGCCTCAAGGTCTTCCTGCGCGGACTTGAGTCGGGCCTTGGTGTCCACGTCCTGGTCGAGTATTGTGGCGTACTCTTCGAGCGCCTGGCGCTCGTCGGCGTAGTCCGGATCCTTACCGATCTCTTTGAGACGAGCCTTTACGGCTTTTGCGGTAATCTTCTGCCTTTCGCCCTCGCCCTCGATGACTTCTACAAGCAGACCTTCCTCGCCGC